>Ga0265295_1001372_pt1 | contig 42938 bp, 42 predicted proteins | sample Munlansysbiofilm_FD_192503 | JGI IMG/M metagenome (GOLD analysis project Ga0265295, IMG submission 192503) | Leachate microbial communities from a municipal landfill in Southern Ontario, Canada - Methane capture system biofilm | ecosystem: Engineered > Solid waste > Landfill > Unclassified ... | reverse complement strand
CACAGATAGCGTGAAAGCACAAACAAGTAATCTGATAAGCGATTCATATATGTCACAATAAGCTTATCAATGTCTGTTTTAGCACCCAGCAAGAGGATTCTTCTTTCGGCTCTTCTACAAACACAGCGAGCAACATGACAATATGAAGAGGGCAAATGACCACCGGGCAAAATAAAATGATTCAATTCTGGCAAAACTTCGTTCATTTTGTCGATTTCGTTTTCTAAAAAAGCTACATCTTTGTCGTAAATTTGGGGCAATGTAATCTCTTCTCCAGATGACTTGTCGTATGCAACCAAGGATTCTATTCTAAAAACATGTTCGATAATGGCTTGCAAGACTCTTTTCACCTCTTCAATCTCAACACTATCATACACCACTCCCAAAAATGCATTTAGCTCATCCAATGTTCCGTAGGCTTCTATTCTATCGTCATATTTAGGCACTCTGTTGCCACCAATCAACGAAGTTTCGCCTTTGTCGCCAGTTTTTGTATATATCTTCCAATCTTTGTTTTCCATTTCAAAAACCCTTCTATTTATCAATATTAATTAAAAAAAGAATACAAACACATCCATCAAAGCCATTAAATATAAGATTTATGTTTAAATCCTACCCAACAAAACCCCAAAGTCTTTCGATTGTTTAATAATAAAAAACTATTCTAATACCGCCAATCTGATTCTATCATTTATGTAGTCTTTTTCAATTTTTCCATCTTTCAGTCGCACAATTCGATGAGCATACAAGGCAATATTTTCTTCATGCGTAACCAAAATAATAGTATTTCCAGCTTGATGAATATCATTAAAAAGGTGCATGATTTCGTCTGACACTTTGGAATCTAGATTTCCAGTGGGTTCGTCTGCTAAAATAATACTGGGATTATTTACCATCGCCCGTGCAATTGCAACTCTTTGGCGTTGTCCCCCCGAAAGTTCATTTGGACGATGCGTCATCCGGTCGGCCAGCCCTACTTTTTCCAATGCTATTTTTCCTTTTTCCATCCTTTTTTCTTTGTTAAATCCGGCATAAACAAGGGGCAGCATAACATTCTCCAAGGCCGTCATTCGGGGCAATAAATTAAATGTTTGAAAAACAAAGCCAATCTCTTTGTTGCGAACCTCAGCCAAACTATTATCGGTCATCTTGCTCACATCTTTGTGGTTTAGCAAATATGTTCCGGCAGTAGGCGTATCTAGGCAACCTAAAATATTCATCAAAGTGGTTTTTCCAGAACCCGATTGTCCCATAATGGCAACATATTCATTTTGATAGATGTCTAAATCAATATTATTCAAAGCCTTTACGGTTTCAACTCCCATGTAGTAAAACCTTGAAATCCCAGTAATATGTATCAATTCTTTTTTCATAAATGCTATTTTCGAATAATAAAATCTTGCTTGCTCAAATCGGAATTAAAAAACACAAAACCATAATTCCAAGTTTCAATCGTTAAGGTAACATCTTTATCGGCTTTAATTTCTTGCCAGGCTTTATTGATGTTTTTCGACCAATGAATATCGTCAAAGATAATTATGCTTTTTGTATTCCGCAAGAATTTTAGCATAAAAAAATAATCTAATGTATTTTGATAGGTATGATTCGCATCTACAATAGCCAAGTCAAAGGTCTCAATGGCAGATAAAGAATCATCTAAAACCTCATCTATATTGCCAATAACAACAGAAATTTCATTTATATTGTGCTTCTGAAAGCATTTTTTTGCAAATTCAGCGGTGTTTGGACATCCTTCGAAACTTAGAATCGAAGATTCCTTCGAAGCAAGCGACATAGCCATAGTTGTAATTCCAAAGGAAGTTCCCAATTCTATGATTTGCAAAGGCTTGTATTTTGCCACTAGATTGAAAACTTGACGAATTTCCCGATTGCTTTTTAATGATCTTTTGGCTTGAAGAGAGACTTTTGTGGTGTAGACATGAGCTTTTGCGCGTCCAGTCCCAAAATCGAATATCTCAATTTGCGAATGATTCTGAAAAAGAGCTTTTTTTTCATTAAAGCACTTTTCTAAGGAATTATTATTTTGAGAATTTTCGAGTACAGAGACGATAAAATCATATAAAAATGGGGAATGAGCGGCATGTTTGGTTTTGGAATAGAATAAAAACCCAAAAAAGGCTTTTATCCTATATATGATTTGACATAAAGAGTCTTTCGCTGAACTATTTCCTGATAAGCAGTTGATTTTCATACCGACGAAAGTCTTTTATTTGCCATTGGGTAAAAAAACTTCCAACTATTCATACTCATCGGAATAGTTGGAAGACCAGTATTTACTTTATTTTGAATCCACCAATTTAAAACCGATGCCATGCACATTCATCAATGCAATATTGGGATCTTCTTTTAAATACTTTCTCAATTTTGTGATATAAACATCCATGCTTCGTGCGTTGAAATAGCTATCGTCATTCCATATTTTTTTGAGAGCAAGTGAACGATCGAGTATGTCATTTTTCTTTTCGCAAAGCATTTTCAACAATTCCGCTTCTTTTGACGTAAGTTTTTGTTCATTTCCATCGATGCTCAATATTTGGCGAGTATAATCGTAGGTATATTTTCCAACGATAAAAGAAGTTTGTTGCTTTTCGCCAATTAAAGCGGGGTCTGACCTTCTTAAAACAGCTCTTACGCGTACCAAAAGCTCGTCCATACTAAAAGGCTTGGTAATGTAATCATCAGCACCCGCATCAAATCCTTCCAATACATCTTGCGGCATATTTTTAGCGGTAATGAAAAACAAAGGAATTTTTGTGTTGTGTGTACGAATTTCGCGTGCTAAAGTATAGCCATCTTTCACTGGCATCATAACGTCTAACAAACAAATATTGTAATGATTGCTCATAAAACTTCTAAAGGCCAATTCTCCATTCTCAAACAAATCAACATCAAAGCCTTTGGCTTCGAGATATGTGGTTAAGACTTTGCCCAAATTGGGATCGTCTTCCGCTAATAATACTTTAATTTTGTTCATATTAGTTGTCTATTTGTGGTAAAAATATTTTAAATGTACTTCCTTTTTTCAATTCACTGTCTACACTAACGCTTCCGCGGTGCAAAAAGACGATATTTTTAACATAATTTAACCCTAATCCAAAACCTCTCGCATTGTGAATGTTTCCCGTAGGTACACGATATAGCTTTTCGAAAATTTTGTGGGCATTTGCTTTGCTTATTCCAATTCCATTATCTGTAATATAAATATCGACTCCATCTTTAACAATTCTGGTTCTAACATTTAATATTAAATTATCGGGGGTGTATTTTATTGCGTTATCCATAATATTATAAAAAACATTTCCAATATGGAATCGATCGGCAACGATCATGCAATCAGTCTTTGAATAATCTTTTAAGACGATACCATTTTTGGATTTTATAGGCAATTTCATTCTTTCAATCACATCATCTAGCACATCATGTACGTTTAGTATTTCTCTTTTAAGTTTCACTTCTCCTTTATCCATAATGGCTGTTTGCAGCATTTTTTCGGCCATAATTCCCAAGCGCTGATTTTCATCACTAATGATATTAATGTAGCTTTGAGCTTGCTCTTCTGAATTCATTATATCCGGATCATTTAAAGCTTCACAAGCCAAAGCAATCGTCGACACAGGCGTTTTAAACTCATGCGTCATATTATTTATAAAATCATTTTTAAGTTCCGATAATTTTCTTTGCCGAATAATCGTCGTGATCGTGTATGCAAACAATAGCATTATGGAAATAATCAAAATAGTAGAAGCCGAAAGCATTACCCACATTTGTTTGAGCAAATATTCGGTCTCTTTAGGAAAATACATCAACAAATATTGAGGTTCGGAAAAGACATCGTTGGGAAAAAGATTAAATATCATTCCTTTATTCATCAACTCATTTGTGTATTTTCCGCTTTTTTCCATTGACATTTTTTGCTGAACTGGCGAATAAACCCCAAACTCATAGGGTGTTTTAATTCCATAGTTTTTAAGCTCAATGCATAATAATGAATCTAATAGATGAGGATTAATCCTCTTTTCAATGGGTCGATAATGATTATAGTTGAGCAAACTTTCTATCACTTGATTAAACAAGCTTTCCTTTTGCAAGGGGTTAATAGAATCCTGCGTAAATTTCGAATTTACAGTTTTAGACAACTCTATTGAATTGGTTCCCAGCTCTGAAAATCTGGGTGATACTACAGAATCAAAAGTTGAAGTACCATTTTTGCCATGAAATTCTAGGCTAATTCTGCCATGAATATTGGTACCAGTATCGCTGTTTTGGGTGGTATTATTCGCCATTTCCTCTTCCATTTTGCGAATAATTTCCCGATTTAGAGAATCGATTAACAAAAGTGGCGATAATCCGGCAGACGGATCTTTTATTTGTTTTGCAAATTCAATCTTTTCAATAGCATATAAAACGTTGCTTACGGCCTCATTCACATTGGCAATAAAATAGGATTCTCGCACGGTAATAGCTCCTCGAATCCAGTATAGCTGCAAGCCAACCAATCCCATAAGAGCCATTGTCATAGTAATAATAATGATTTTTATTCGTGCACTATTCATAATGCAAAAATACATTGTTAACTTACTTGAAATTAGCTTTTAACATCTTTTAATCCAGAGGTTAACGAATGATATCAATAACTTTCCGCATTTCGATAGCAGGCGAGCGTTTTAAAAACAATACATTATAAATGGCATCAATAATTGGAATTTCTGCTTTGTATTTTTCATTTATGGCATGTATACATTGGGCAGCAAAATAGCCTTCAGCCACCATTTTCATCTCCAATTTGGCAGACGCAACAGAGTATCCTTGCCCTATCATTTGTCCAAATGTGCGATTGCGACTAAACTGCGAATAAGCCGTAACCAACAAATCGCCCAAATAGGCTGAATGGTAATAAGTGCGCTCAACTGGGTGCACATGTCTAATAAAAACCTTCATCTCTTTTGTGCAATTGGCAACATAGGCTGCAAAAAAGTTATCACCATATCCCAAACCTTTCAAAATTCCACCGCCAAGTGCATAAACGTTTTTCAAAACAGTGGCATACTCTAGGCCGTAGATGTCGTTAGACGTAATAATTTTAATAAAACTGCAACTAAAAAGCTCGAAAGTCAAATCCCTCATGGGTTTTAATTTAGAAGCTGCCGTTAAAAAAGTAAGTTTCTCAAGAGCAATCTCTTCTGCATGCGACGGTCCGGTAATAATTCCAATATCGCGACTGGGGATCTGAAATTTTGTTTCTAAATAATTGGCCACAATCATCATCTCTTCGGGAACAATTCCTTTTACCGCAGAAATTATTTTTTTTTCTTCAAAATCTTTGGGAGTCAAACCCTCAAAAGCAGCATTAATATAAATGGATGGAATAACCAAAACCAATACATCCGAGCCCTGAATAACATTTTTAATATCTGTGTCCACATTTAATAAACGAGGATTTAAATGCACCGAACTTAAATATGCTTTGTTTACACCGGTATCTCTTACATATTCGGCTATTTCAGGTTCACGAACCCACCAATTTACATTTCGCATATTGGTTTGCAATATTTTCACAATTGCGGTGGCCCAGCTTCCACTGCCCAATACACCAACTTTTAATTGTTTCATGTTTTAGAGTTATATTTTTAGAGCTTTTGAAAATGAAGATTAATTAAAAAACTGTCTCATTCTTTCAAAAAAGCTATAATCTTTTTTATCTGGTTTTGGGACAAAATTTTCTGATTCAGCCATTTTTTCCAAGGCTTCTTTTTCTTCTTTTGAAACTTTTTTCGGGGTCCATACATTAATGTTAACAAGTAAATCTCCAGTTCTGTATGAGTTTAGCTCTGGCAATCCCTTTCCTTTCAGTCTCAAAACCTTACCACTTTGGGTTCCTGAATCAATTTTTATACGGGCCTTTCCATCCAGTGTGGGAATTTCGATTTGTGCACCAAAAACGGCTTCAGGGAATTTTATGTAGTGTTCTAAATAAAGATTATTGCCGTCTCTTTCAAAAAGCTCGTGTTTAACCTCTTCGATGACAACAATTAAATCGCCAGCAATTCCACCATTAGGAGCTGCATTCCCTCCGCCAGAAACCGAAAGTTGCATGCCTTCAGAAACACCAGCAGGAAGTCGGATAGGCACAATTTCTTCGCCCCGAACAACACCATTGCCAGCACATACCGAACATTTTTGAGTAATTACATTGCCCGATCCGTTACACGTTGGGCAGGTGGCTGTAGTTTGCATTTGACCCAAAAAAGTAGAAGTAACTCTTCTTACTTGTCCCGAACCATTACACGTTGTGCAGGTGTGAAACGAGCCTCTGTCTTTAGCACCAGAACCATCGCAGGTTGAACAAACAATCTGCTTGCGGACTTTTATTTTTTTCTCGACGCCTTTGGCAATTTCTTCCAGAGTAAGTTTTACTTTTACTCTTAAATTGCTGCCTCTTTGGACTCTTCTGCCACCCCCACGACTACTGCCGCCACCAAATCCACCAAATCCGCCACCAAATCCGCCACCAAAAATATCTCCAAAATGACTAAAAATATCTTCCATCGACATTCCGCCGCCATAGCCACCGGATGCCGAGCTTCCTACTCCGGCATGTCCATATTGGTCGTAACGTTGTTTCTTTTCAGCATTGCTCAAAATTTCGTAAGCTTCAGCGGCTTCCTTAAATTTTTCTTCTGAAGCTTTGTCGCCTGGGTTTTTATCGGGATGATATTGTATTGCTTTTTGACGGTATGCCTTCTTTATTTCCTGTTCATTTGCATCTTTTCCAACTCCTAAAACCTCGTAATAGTCTCTTTTTGCCATTGTAATTTATTTTGCAATCACCACTTTTGAATAGCGAATGACTTTATCGTTTAACATATACCCTTTTTCAATCTCATCTATCACCGAGTTTGGCTCAACCCCCTCCGGCAAAGGTATAATCGTTACTGCTTCGTGAAAATCAGTATCAAATATCTTATCTATAGCTTCAATTGGTTTTAAGCCTTTTTGCTGCAGTAATCGAATCATTTTCTGATAAATCAAGGTTACTCCTTCTTTGGTTGCCATCAACTCTTCCGAATCATCAAAATTTGCCAAAGCTCTTTCTAAATCATCAATTACAGGTAGCAAAGTTAGGATAAGATCTTCCGAAGCATGCACAATTATATCCAATTTTTCTTTTTGGGTACGCTTGCGAAAATTATCAAACTCCGAATATAGACGAATGTATTTATCATGTATTTCGGCTGCTTTTGCATTGCATTCTACAAGTTGCTGTTTTACAATATCTAATTCGCTCTCTTTTTTCTTGCCAAAAAAACCTTTCTTGTTTTTTCCCGACGAAGCATTTTCATCAGACGACTCGTCTGTCTGATCTAATTTATCTTCGGATTCCAGAGATTCATTTTCAATATTTATCGAACCATTTTCCGATCTCTCTAAATCAGGATTTTGTTGCTCGTCAAAGTTTTTATTTTCCATAATTCAATTTCTTTTTGACACATCTTTTATCAAATTGTTTGCCATTGCAAAAACAAGACAAAATGTCAGTTACCTAATATGTTTCTGTAATTCTCTTTCGTTATCACGATCCTTAATGCTTTCTCTTTTATCGTATTGGCGCTTCCCTTTTGCCAATGCAATATCTAATTTGGCATATCCTTTATCGTTTATCCACAATAATAAAGGAATAATCGTAGTTCCTTTTTCGGTCACTTTCCATTCCAGTTTTTTCAGCTCCTTTTTTGACAATAACAATTTCCGGTCAGCCCGTGGGTCGTGATTATAATGACCGCCATAACCATACTCCGAAATGTGAATTCCGGATGCCCACAACTCTCCGTTTAGAAACCGACAATACGAATCCGTTAGGTTTGCTTTTCCCTGACGAATCGATTTTATTTCGGTTCCCGTAAGCACAATACCAGCAGTAAACCTCTGTTCGATGAAGTAATCAAATTCTGCCTTGCGGTTTTTAATTTTTATTTGTTGCTTATTCTTGGTAGACATCTAAAATAATTAAGGATTGCAAAATTACATAAAAGATTGATAGGATAAAATTTTTTACAGAGATAATGAAAAGACCTAGAGCTAAGGCACCTATTTAAGCATGATTACAATAGCTTCTATTAAAACTGTCCAGAATTTTCCGAAAAATAACATATTGCAAATTACTCATCCTATCGCTTTGCATTTTAGCACTGCTTAGTATTCATCTATTTTTTAATTAGATTCTTGAAAATTCTGTTTAGTTTCTCTGTACCAATTATCTGAATAGCTTCTTGAGCCAGTGATTTTGTCTTAAAATAAACAAAGGAATGCGAAACGGTATTTGTTTTTTCAACATCAAAAGCACCACTATCCAAAGAAATAATGCTAAATTTTTCCTGATTTTCATCAGTCCAGTCTGGCTCCCATCCTTCGTTTAGTCCGTGAGCAATATTTAGCAAATCATTGATACAAAGCCACTTTTCAATATGTTGTTGCGAAGTACAATTATTTCGATCTGAATAAAGTGTCGTTTGGTTGGATTTTATTTTTCCAAACATATCAACAAACCATGCCGTTTTGTTATAAAAAAGCGATTTCATTATTTGGTCGAAAGTTTTCATTATGTATGTTTTTATTTATTTTTCAGACATCGTTTTAAGTAATGAATGAAAATACATTAAATCTTCAGATTTTTTGTGGTTGTCGTTCTCTTTTTCAGAAAGAGCGGTTGAATAAATAGTTTTAAGAATTAATTCACTGGGCACTACAGGAAGCATTTCCTTAGGATTATTCAAAGGCAAAATTGTGCTTCCTATCTCTTTTAATATATCTTTTGGAATCACATTTCCAAAATTGTATGGATCTATATAAAATAGAACATCTTTATAGACAATCTCTTCTGTTTTTTTATTTATGTCATTGACATAGCAAAGTATCGGACTTCCTTTATAAAGAACTCCTTTAATCGGAAGTTCAAGCTTTTTCGTCAAAATTAAATAGAGCAATGCAATGGAGCAGTGTGTATAAATCTTGCTTTGAAGCACTTGGTTCAAATAATTATATTTGGGATTGCTAATTTCAGCAGTATCTTTTTCAAACCGATGCACTTTGAACAAAATGTGATTAATAATCCGAACGGTTTCCAATGCCGTCAAATTTTCATTCAATTCCATCCAGATATTAATTCTCAGAGCTTCAACCTGATTTATAATCTCTTCGGTATTTAAATTAGGATATTGATAACGTGTAAAAATCAGATACCCTTCCAATATATCATCTGGGTTGTTTTGTAACCAATTTTCGGAAAGATTTAGTGCGTGATTTTTAGAAATATCATCAAGGATGTATTCAATCCGTTTTTGATATCCATCATCAAGACTCATCGATAATGCGTCTTCGAGGATTTCGGAAGTAGCGGGACCTATTTGCATAAAACGCTTATAAACAGACTCATAAACGCTCGAATCTGGGTCGTCCAACAAATCGAGAAGTGCATTAATTTCGTTTCGCAACGTATCTTTGATCATTCTATTAATATTGTTATTCTGTTAAGAACTGTTTCAATTAGGTTTCTCATCAATGGTTTATAATCTTTACTAAATGTTTTGCTCACTCGGTTGGCGATGGCCAGACAAACCGTCAGTGATTCATGTCCAAGTGCTTTTGACAAACCGTAAAGAGCAGACGTTTCCATTTCTAAATTGCATATTTTGTGATTCTCGAATAAAAAAGTTTCGATTTTTTCATTCATTTCACTATCCAAAATTGGCAAACGAATTACTCGGCCTTGAGGTCCATAAAAACCAGGTGCCGTACACGTAATTCCCTGAATCATGTCGTGAGCAATAGCATTCATCAATTTGGTGCTTCCTTTTACAATGTATGGTTTAGGCAAATTTTCAGGCCATTTTGTATGTTTGATAAATGCTTTTGTTAAATCTTCTTCAAAGATATTATTGGTTTTATAAAAGTGCAAAAGCCCGTCCATTCCTAATCCATGAGAAGAAGCAATAACCGAATCAACTGGAATTTCTTCCTGAACAGAACCGCAAGTTCCGATACGAATAAGATTTAGGGATGTTTTTTCCTCTTTGATGGTTCGAGTGTCAAAATCGATATTCACTACAGCATCTAGTTCATTTATGATAATATCAATATTGTCGGTTCCCATTCCCGTACTCATTACACTCATTCTTTTTTGATTAAACTCTCCAGTATGGGTGATTATTTCGCGGTTTATGCGTTTGTGTTCAATCTTATCAAACATTGACGATATCATCTCTACTCTACCTGGATCACCTACAAGAATAACGGTGCCGGCAAGATGTTCTTTTTTTATATTTAAATGATATATACTTCCATCATTTTGCATGGGTAATTCCGAAATTTCAATTGCCTTCGTCATTTTTTATCTGTTTTTTTAAGTTTAAAAGTCATTAAATCAAAGTGCCTTATTTACTTTAAACAAAAGTAGACAAAAAGAGGTACGAAAACAAATAATTCACGGATAGTTGCCAAAGAATTTTCTAACAAATAGCTGTTCATATTTAATAAATGCAGGAAAATTGTTTTTTATTATCTATATTTGCAACCATAATTTAGGGGTATTATTTTTTATTCATATTTATTGTTAACTTTCATTAGTATGTATAAACAATTTACTCGTTTTGTCGTTTGTGTTTAAATGAAAATAAATTAATTTTTTACCTATGAAATCGAATCTTATCATTCTTGTACCCATTGATTTTTCCCCAAAATCTTTACTGGCCTTTGAACAAGCAAAGTATTTAGCTAAAATTTCCAAATCCGATATCATGTTACTAAATGTAATACAACCGGATAGCAAAACTTTTTCCTTTATTCAAAGTATTTTTTCCGATGTTGAGAGAGCTACTCACAACCAGCGAATTGAAAACGGTATACGAAAACAATTAAACCAAATAATTAAGGAAAATTAACTGCGGAAATTGATATTAAAGCGATGGTTGTTACAGGTAAAATTTACGACCAAATAATCGAAGTTTCAAAATCTCTTAATTGCAATTATATTGTAATTGGGGTGAACGATGCGGATGAAGAAAACGACTCTCACGTATTGGGATCGAATGCTTCTCGGGTTGTCCGAACTTCAGAAATACCTGTTATTACGGTAAATAATACGATTGTAAAAGATCTTAAAACTGTAATTTTACCTCTGGATTTAACCAAGGAAACTCAACAAAAAGTGGCAAAAGCAATTCAATTTGCAAAACTGACCAATGCAAAAATAAAAATTGTAACGGCTTTGCTTACTGATGACCCCAGCATTGTTAGTGTTTTGCAACACCAAATGGAGTTTGTCGAAAAATTCATCAAGGACAATTATGGCAATGTATCTGCGGATTTCGTTTTTGGCAACCATGACGACGACACACTTTCAGGCTTAGTGTTAAAATTTTCTGAAGAAAACGACGGCGACATCATTGTGGTTATGACACAGCAAGAAACCAAATTGATGAAACTTTTCATGGGAACTACGGCCTTGGATATTATATACAATTCGCCCGTTCCGGTTTTTTCTGTAGTCCCAAAAGAAATTAATCGATTGAAATACTAGAAAAAGGCTCTGCACATTCGTTCAAAACATTGTATGAGTTTATTTTTAGTGGGTTGTAGATTGTGGCATCAAAACGGCCTCCTTATCCGAGGCTATTGAACCCCAATTCTCGGGACAGACTGCCCTCCAAACGCTCCACTAGGAAAACTCAAGTGGCTGGATAGGATTTTCAATGGCAAGGCCTGTGAAGTCCGAAAAAAACAGAGTTTACTAATGTAAATGATGGGTTTTTCGGACGCGCATAAGGCAGCCAGTAGATATTATAGCCAGTCACTAATCGACCACATCTCTCAAATAATCGCATACAAAAGCCTGCCGCTCGGGTGTATTTTTGCCCATATAATATTCTAAAATTTGCTTTATCGAAGTCTCTTTCTTTAAAATAACGGGTTCGAGTCGAATGTTTTTGCCAATGAAATTTACAAATTCATTGGGCGAAATTTCCCCAAGCCCCTTAAAACGAGTTATCTCCGCGCGACTTCCCAGTTGTGCCATCGCATTTATGCGTTCTTCTTCAGAATAGCAATAAATTGTTTTTTCTTTGTTCCGAATTCTAAAAAGCGGAGTTTGTAGAATATATACATGGCCACTTTTCACCAAGTCAGGGAAAAACTGCAAGAAAAATGTCAATAATAAAAGTCGGATGTGCATCCCATCAACGTCGGCATCGGTAGCTATTACAACATTATTATAGCGAAGTCCATCCAAACCATCTTCGATGTTTAATGCCGTTTGTAAAAGATTAAACTCTTCGTTTTCATATACCGTTCGTTTGCTTTTACCATAGCTATTCAAAGGTTTACCTTTTAAGCTAAAAATAGCTTGAGTGTTGACATCACGAGATTTGGTAATTGAACCACTGGCAGAATCACCTTCGGTGATAAACAAAGTTGTTTCGAGTCGTCTTTCGTGATTTGAATCAAAATGCACCCGACAATCGCGAAGCTTGCTATTGTTTAAATTGGCTTTACGAGCACTCTCTTTTGCTAACTTTTTGATGCCAGCAATCTCTTTTCGCTCTTTTTCGGATTCTAAAATCTTACGATTCAGATTTTCAGCAACCTCTGGATTCATATGTAGATAATTATCCAAAGTTCGGCTTACAATATCTCCTATATATGTTCTTATGCTTGCTCCTTTTCCATTGGGCTCCATGGTATTTGACCCCAACTTTGTTTTTGTTTGAGATTCAAAAACAGGCTCCTGAATTCGGATGCTAATTGCGGCAACAATAGAGTTCCGAATGTCGGAAGGTTCAAAATCTTTTTTATAAAAATCTCGAATTGTTTTAATAAAGGCCTCTCTAAATGCTTGTTGGTGCGTTCCGCCTTGAGTTGTATGCTGTCCGTTGACAAAGGAATAATATTCTTCTCCATAATTTTTTGCCGAATGGGTAAATGCAAATTCAAAATCAGCTTCGCCCAAATGAATAATGGGGTAAATGGTTTCGTTGTTGATATTATTATCCAATAAATCGTATAAACCATTTTTGGAAACAAACTTTTTACCATTAAAATTGATGCTTAATCCTTTGTTGAGATAACAATAGTTTTGCACCATCTTTTCGATATAATCGAGGTAAAAATTATAATTGCCAAACATTTCGGCATCTGGAATAAACGTTACTAATGTTCCGGCTTGCTCATCAGAAGCCACTATGGGATGATCTTGAATAATTTTTCCACATTCAAACTCAGCCTTTTTGCACTTTCCTTCTCTAAACGATTCTACTCGAAAATAAGAAGAAAGAGCATTTACTGCTTTCGTTCCAACACCATTAAGTCCCACCGATTTTTGAAACACCTTAGAATCGTACTTCCCACCAGTATTCATTTTTGCAACGCAATCAATCACTTTCCCCAAGGGCATCCCACGGCCATAGTCGCGTACGCTCACTTTTTTCTCTTTTATCCGAACTTCTATACCTCTCCCATTTCCCATCAAAAACTCATCAATCGAGTTATCGATAATCTCTTTGATCAAAACATAAATCCCATCGTCCTGCGAAGTTCCGTCTCCCAATTTCCCAATATACATACCAGGACGTAAACGTATATGTTCTTCCCAACTCAACGACCGGATGCTATCATCCGAATATTTCTCTACTACATTCATTTTTTATATTTGCTACAAAAGTAATCATTCTTATCTGTCTGTAGATTGGTATACAACTTATTTTTCAACCATTTTATGTTGAAATTCCTAAAACCCAATTACTTTATATTATTATTGGCGGGTAAAATACAAATTTATTCGCAAGAAAAAGGAAAACACTCACTATTGCCTTTTTGAACAAGCTTTTTGTCTTTTTTCTTCATCGAATAGTTTTGATGTTCAAAAAGAGGTTTTATGGGATAGAAAAGATGAAAATAATGATAATGGAATGACAAAACTATTTTTCTATCATTGCAAAAACAGTACTTTTGTTTTTTTAAAAGAATTTAATGAACTGGACAAAAAAACAAATATCAATATTAAGCATAGTGGCAATAACCTCATTTATGGGGACATTTTTGATCTCTTCCATAAATATTGCTTTACCAGCCATCGAAAAGAGTTTTAGACTTAACGCAATCGAATTAAGTTGGGTGGTCACCTCTTTTTTACTTTCAACTGCAATTTTTTTACTTCCCGTTGGGAGATGGGGTGATTTAAGTGGAATTAGAAAACTTTTCAAAATTGGAGTTGTCATTTTTTCTTTGTCCTCGCTGATCTGTGGGCTTGCAGGAAGCGGTTTTTGGCTCATCATTTTTAGATTCATCCAAGGGATTGGTGCAGCTTTTACCAGCACTACAGGTCCTGCAATATTGGTTTCTTCATTTTTGCCAAAATATCGAGGGCGAGTATTGGGAATGTCGGTTGCCGCTGTTTATCTAGGACTTGCATTTGGTCCTTTTGTGGGAGGTTTTTTAACGCAATATTTGGGTTGGCGATCCATCTTTTTAATTTCGGCAGTCTTAGGAATGTTAACCGCAACCATTGCTTTTATTTTTCTGGGGAAAGACCAGACTGTTGACAATATAAATAAAAAAATCCATCTCAAAGGAACCCTATTTTACATCATTGGTCTGATTTGTTTGGTTTATGGCTCAGCCAATATACCCGCTGCATGGGCATGGATAGGAATGACTGTTGGTGCTCTTTTTTTGGTTTTATTTTGGTTTGTAGAAACACGCTCATCGGCACCCGTAATTGACACAAAGCTTTTTAGCCAAAATCGACTTTTTGCATACTCAAATATTGCAGCACTCATTAATTATAGTGCCACATTTGCAATTGTTTTTCTACTTAGTCTTTTTCTTCAAAAAGTAAAAGGATTAAATCCCCGTGATGCGGGTCTTGTTTTGGTTGCTCAGCCCATAATAATGGCTGTCTTTTCGCCATTGGCAGGACGATTGTCCGACAAAATACAGGCCCGATATTTAACAACTGCCGGAATGGCAATGTGTTCCATCGGTCTTGTCGCATTTTATTTTGTTGGAGAAACGACGCCTATATCCTTTATTGTGACAAATCTTATTTGGCTGGGATTGGGATTTGCTCTGTTTTCTTCGCCCAATATGAATACCATCATGGGATCTGTGCCCAAAACAGCTTACGGACAAGCATCTGGAACTGCGGCAACAATGAGAGTACTCGGACAAATTGTAAGCATGACTATTGTAAGTCTGTTTTTTGCTGCACTATTTGGCCATACTGCCATGAAATATGTGGATAATGATATTTTTGTGAAAGCCATCCACTGGGCATTTGCAAGTTTTGCAACAATTTCCTTTGTTGGAATTTATTTTTCATACAAAAGAGGGAAGTTACAAAAAGAATCAGTCTTAAATTAAATTTTATTCGTCATTACTTGCAAAATTTGGGATAAATGTTAGCATTATGAATACCAATACCTTTTTATTGTTAAAAACGGCGTCAACATTGAACAAATTTGGTTTAATTTTATTCTATTAGCAAAGAAACAAATATGGATTATTTCATATACTTTTAATTATACTTGCTAGTGCAATATTATTAAGAATATTAAAAGGAAAAAAAACTAACAATTAAAATAAAACATTAACAATCTAAAAAAAAAATTATGAGTACAGGAAAAATTATTATCAGCGCATTGGCAGGAGTTGCTACTGGTGCCCTATTAGGCGTATTATTTGCCCCAGATAAAGGGTCTGAAACAAGAAGAAAAATTGCAAAGAAAAGTTCAGATACCGTAAATGATCTAAAAGACAAATTTGGCAATTTAATAGACGACATTGCCGATAAATTCGAACATGGAAAAGAAGAAGTTGCCGAAGCTCTTACTAAAGACAAAAAGTAAAATTAGGGCAATACAGTCAAACGGACCTTCGTTTAATTTAAAAGAACAACTCACATAAATGTGTCTTTGACAAAAGATAATATGTGTGAGTTGTTTATAAAAACAAGAAAAAGAGTAAAATGGATAGATTAGAACCTTTGTTTGAAAAAGTGGAAGATTATGCTAAAACGAGCTATGAATTATACAAGCTGAAAACAATAGATAAATCAGCAAGTATTTTATCCTCTATTGTATACGGGGGAATCACAATCATTCTCTTTTCTATATTCTTCATGATTGTAAATATCGGAATTGCAATTTGGCTGGGCGAAGTGCTTGGGAAGATGTATTACGGTTTTTTGTGTGTAGGCGGATTTTATGGCATTATTGGAGGAATTGTATACCTCTTTATGCATAATAGCATTAAAAAACATATTAGCAATTTCGTTATTTCAAAATTATTAAATTAACACAACATGAAAAAACCAAATCCTATAAGCCAACTCCAGGAAAAAATATTATTGCTGGAAGCAAAACAGCAAAACGACAAAGTTTTATTAAAGGAACAATTTAAACTTTCATTCGAGAGCCTGAAACCTTTAAACTTAGTAAAAGACGCTTTTAATGAATTAACTAATTTATCTGGATTCGGTGGAGAAACACTAGGCACTTCGCTGGGCATTGCAGCAGGCTATTTTTCCAAAAAAATAGTGGTTGGATCTTCTAAAAATCCTTTTAAGAAAATTCTCGGAAGTATAGTACAAGCTGGTGTCACAAGCTATGTTATGAATAATACAGACCAAATAAAATCCTTCGCCACAGGTTTGAAAAACTCTTTTTTGGGCAATCTAAATAAGTCATAGGAATAGTTGGCTAAAGACAAAAAAAACAATTTGTTCGAAATATCGAATATGGATTTGGAAATAAAATTCCGCTTTGGTTGTTTGGAATGATCTATTAGATATTCAGCGTTTATTTTCTCAAACTAATTAATTATCAAGCTGCAAAAATTGCTTTTTTCGTTCTTGAAAGATCATTGAATTCTGAAATTATTATTGTAGTTTTGTGAAATAATATCGTTTTTCTGCGTTTGTCAAACGACATAACTTACAAACTGAAACAATAAACAAATGAATTTAATAAAAAACATTTACAGATTTTTAAATCCGAAATTTCAAACTTTATTTCTCGAATACAAAGTAAACTTTAAGCCAAGATACGGACATGGGAATCCACCTCACAAGGAGTTATTTGAAATTATCAATTCAAATCGAAATAGCTACAAATCTTTTCTCGACAAAGCTCTCACTTACAAAGAATCCATTTGGTCAATTCGAGATTTCAAAACAGAAACAGACATTTCTAAGCCAACGTGGAACAATGGCTTTTTGCCTGGACTAGATATTGTTGGGATCTATACAATGCTTTCTGAATATAAACCTAAAAAATACATTGAAATAGGCTCAGGTAACTCTACAAAAGTTGCATTTAAGGCAAAAAACGATCAAGGACTAAAAACAGAGATTATCTCTATCGACCCAATGCCAAGAGCAGAAATCGACAATTTAGCAGACCAAGTTATCCGAGAACCGTTTGAAAATATAAACTTGAATATCCTTGATGACTTGAATGAAAATGACATTCTATTTGTGGATAATTCACATCGGATTTTACCCAATTCAGACTCAATGGTTTTTTATCTTGAAATATTGCCAAAATTAAAAAAAGGGGTAATCGTTCATATTCACGACATTTATTTGCCTTATGATTACCCGCAATTTATGTGCGAGCGATTTTATACAGAACAATATGGTTTAGCAATGTTTTTACTGGCCAATCCCGCTAAGTTTGAAACATTATTGCCAAATTACTTCATTTCGGAAGATACTGAATTAGCAAAACATATTTCCCCAATGTGGAATCATAAAAACTTAGAAAAAGTTGAAAAACATGGTGGATCTTTTTGGTTCAAAATCAATGACTGAATATTTAGCGGATAATCATTTAATTATACAAGTTACCCCGTGATTGTCTAGCGAGTCTAAGATAGTCACGGGGTGACTTATTTAGACTGAAAACAAATATTTTTCATAAATATTATGATAATTAAAGAAAATACAATATCTTTAGGGCCGATAACAACAAATGCTTTACAAAAAAATTAAAATCGGCTCTATAAGGAAGCGTTTTATTATTACAACTGACTTGTGGATGATTTTTCGAGAAATTAATTAAAAATAAATATTAAACTTAAATCTACAATTATGAAAAGAGCATTTGGAATTCTAATAGTTTTATTTTTAGCCGTAAATTTAACAGCACAAGAATTTGAAATTCCTGAAAATTATGTTTTAGCGACCACAGAAGATTATGCAAAATATGAAAAAGACATTATTGCTAGTACAATTTGGATGGAAAACACTCCTTTAGATAAAAATGAGAATAAAAGAAAAGAAGTAAATGGTTTTTTCATGGAATGGCTAACAGGTTGCTCAACTGTATCTGTAAATTTAAATGCAGATTACGTAATGAAATATACAGAGAAAAACCCCGAATTATTAATGATATTTTTGGCAGGATGGACAAGATATGTTTTAGAAAACGATTATAGCAAAGACCCATATAAAGGATATTTTGCAGGTTATAAAAGCATCATCAATGTTTATAAAAAAGGAAAAGGCATTAATAAAAATCAAGACCTTGAGAAACTAATTAAAGTTTATGATAAAGGCAATCTAGAAAAGTGGATAGCAGAAAATATAATATTATAAGTATGAAAAAAACAAATTTGACACTATTAATCCTAATGATTTCATTGTTTTCATTCGGACAACAGACGTATAATCATATTGAAGAGTTTGGTAACTACCGTAAAAACTGGGCGTTGGTTGAAAAAGATGGGCTGTTGGGATTCATTACAAGTGACGGAACGGAAATCGTAAAACCTCAATACAACAGAATATTATTATTTGGCGACTACCGTAAAGACTGGGCATTGGTTGAAAAAGAGGGATTATTGGGATTCATTACAAGTGACGGAACGGAAATCGTAAAACCTCAATACAACAATATATTATTATTTGGTGACTACCGTAAAGATTGGGCGTTGGTTGAAAAAGAGGGATTACTGGGATTCATTAATAGTGACGGAACAGAAATCGTAAAACCTCAATACAACAATATATTATTATTTGGCGACTACCGTAAAGATTGGGCACTCGTTGAGAAAGACGGATTGTTTGGGTTTATATCAAACGATGGAAGTGAGATTATAAAACCTCAATACAAAAGTGTAAAAGATGAAAATTTCATGAAGAAAATTCAAGAATCAAAAAAATAAGTAGCTGGCTATTCTCCAAAACCTCATCCCAAAAAAAACTTTTCTCCTAATCAAAACAAACTTCAAAAATGAAACATAACATTATATTATTTGGATTGAAAATTTAATCGAAATAGCCGAAAATCTTGGGAAGTTGGACTTAGAATTTCCTATATTTGGAGAAAAAAATGACCTGAACACTCCTTAAAACAAAGTAGGGCCAAATTTTAGATTATTAATTATGTCTACTATTAAAGTGAAGTTTATCAACAACAATCCTTATGATGTTACAATTAAATGGGGTGATGCTCCAGACAGAGAACCGAATGCTAGTAGAAATTTAGGTGCAAACAAAAGTGATGATCTAAATATCACCCAAGGAAAGCATGTTTTTGCAGATAAATATCCTTCAGCTAAAAGAGGAACATATTTAGGAGAAGCAACTACGAACAATCAAACATTCAACATTCCTAATGTGAAGTAAAAATGGTGAATAACAAAGTCGACAACCCAAAACCCCTTACTTCTTCATTATTGCTTCATAAATCAAAGTTTGAATTTCGGTTCTGACGTTTCTTTGGCTGATGGCTTTGTTTTCGGCATCGGGATGAACTCTGTTTGAAAGAAAAACAAAAACAAGATCATGTTGTGGATCTGCCCAAGCGCATGTTCCAGTAAAACCAGTGTGTCCGAAAGTTTTAGAAGATGCTAAGTTGGAAGTAGGACCCTTCACATTTTTATCTCCCACAGGTTTGTCAAATCCCAAACCACGGCGATGATTCGAAGCATTGATAGGCGTTCGTACGGTGAATTTTTTAATGGTTGATTCTTTGAGGTAACGTCTACCATTATACGTTCCGCCATTGAGAAGCATTTGCATAATAACGGCCACATCGTGAGCGTTGGAAAACAATCCGGCGTGACCGCTGATGCCGCCCATCAATGCTGCAGCTTGGTCGTGAACCGTGCCACGAATAAGTGAAAATCGAAAATCCTTATCCAGTTCGGTTGGAGCAATTTGAGAATCACTGAATTTATTTAATGGATTAAATCCCAACGTGTTAAGCCCTAATTGTTGATAAAAAAAAGCATCCAAATAATCTTCAAAAGGCATTTGGCTGAGTTTTTCAATCAATAATGGCATAATGATAAAACCAAAATCACTGTACAAATATTTATTGCCTTTTGTAAGAGGGTTGTTGGCAATAGCACTATAAATAGAATCTTTGGTAGCAGGTTTTGTAAATAAATTATCTGTGATTTTGACACTATAAATAGAATCTTGACTTTTAGAAAAGAAACGCATGGCACTTTCAGGATTCAAATAATCGCGATAAAAAGGAATCCATGCCTTAAAACCAGCTGTATGCGTCAAAATTTGCGTTGTAGTCACGTTTTCAATAGCCGTATTTCTGAACTGAGGTAAATATTCAGAAATGGATTTATCCAAATCAATTTTCTTGTTTTCATATAATTTCATAACAGCCAAAGTAGATGCCAAAACTTTTGTCAAAGATGCCAAGTCGTACAAATGGCTAAGTTCAACTGGAACTCCATGATCATAATCCAAGTTTCCATAGGCTTTGTGATGAATTAAATCGCCTTTATAAAGCACTGCAATTTGACAGCCTGGAAAAATCTTATCCTGAATGCAAACATTGACAAAAGAATCGATTTTCACAAAATCCTTTTCATTGATTTTATGTTCCAAAAGAGAGACTTCAGTAATGGGTTGATTTTTTCGTTCCTTGGTTTCTAAACCCGTTCCAGAAGGAAATTTTTCATTAATGGTAACGGGCAATTTGCCATTTATTTTATTGATTCCTACAATTCCAAGAGCCACTGATTTCTGAGTGTTATCCAAGGAATTATATGCAATCAAAACCGAATTAAAATCTTCTATGTTTTTAATATAATCAACGGCATAGGGATTTCCGAAAACAGCCAAAACAGTGTTATCCAGCTTACCCAGAGAATCGAGCAATTGCAAAACTTGATTCTGAAGTCCATACTGTTGGTTTGGACGTTCGTTCATTCCATAAAGTGCAATAATAACCAAGTCATGTTGCCGCAAAGCCTGATTCATAATGGCAATTTCTGTGATTTTAGGAGAATTGCTAATTTCATAACTCGAAATTAGGGAAGCATACGATAATTGTTGATGAAATTCGGCAGCCCGATTCTGCCCAATGCTTAGCACGCCAATAGACTTATATTTAGACACATCCAAAGGAAGAACTTGGTTTTTGTTTGCAATTAAAGTAATGCTTGCGTCGGTGATTTCTTGCAATAAATTTCGAGCATATTCGCTGTTTAGTTCTGAAATTAAATTTTCAACAGGCATCGCTTTTTGCTCATGGATTCGCCATTTTTCTTTGGCTCTTAGAATTTTCAGACATTTTTGGTCAATTAATTCCATTGGTACGGAGCCATTTTCAACAGCTTCTTTTATTTTATTTATAGCCACCAAAGGATCGGGTGGCAAAAGCAAGAAATCATTGTCTGCCAAAAGTGCTTTAAGTTCCAAGTCGCCGGCTTTGTGAAAAGCTGTCACCCCTTTCATTTCGAGTCCATCCGTAAAAACCAAACCATCGTATTTCAATTCATTTCTAAGTAAATCTCTTACAATTTTTGGAGATAAACTGGACGCTAAATTTGCCGTAGAATCATAAGAAGGGATAAAAAGATGGGCAATCATAACCGAAGAAACGCCCTCTTTGAAAAGATATTTGAATGGGAAAAGTTCTATTTGATTCAAACGTTTTTGAGAATGTTTGATAACAGGCAGGGAATAATGCGAATCGGAATCGGTATCACCATGACCGGGAAAATGTTTTACGCAGGCCATCAAACCATTGTCTTCCATGCCTTTTGAATAAGCCAATCCTTTTTGGGCAACCCAAATTGGATTTTCGCCAAAAGAACGACTGTTAATAACTGGATTTTTAGAGTTGTTATTAACATCAATCACTGGAGCAAAATTCACATGAATACCCATTCTGCGAAACTGCCGAGCAAATTCTTTTCCCATCTGATAAATCAAATCATTATTTTGAATGGCACCCAAAACATTTTGTCTGGGAAATTGCAAAGTGCTGTCCAATCGCATCGACAAGCCCCATTCGCCATCAATGGTAACCATTAAAGGTATTTTCGAAACCGACTGAATGGCATTGGTCAACAAAAGCTGGCGTGTGGGACTTCCTTTGAAAAAACAGACACCCCCAAATTGATTTTGCTGAATAAAATCTACGTATGCTTGATCATTCCCTTTATCATTGTACGTAACCCGAACAATCATCAATTGTGCAATTTTTTCATCCAATGTCATTTTGCTGAAAACCGAATCTGCCCATGTTTTTTCATTTTTTTTAAGCGAAAATTTATCGGTAATATACTGTGCACTTTGGCAAGAAATATGAACAAAAGAGATTCCGAAAAATAGAATTAAAAATAGAATGTGCTTTATATATAATGGTCGCATAATGGTTCCTTTTTGCATATTTTAATAGTTTTTTCAAAAGTAGCCATTTTTTAGCTGAAGTAATTGTAATTTTGAATTCAAAATACAAACAAAAGAAGGTTAAAAACTTTAATTACAACATGAAAATCTACATTGCACTTCCAGCATTAAACGAAGCTGATTTTATTTCAACGACATTAGATTGTATTGTAAATCAACAAACTACTATTGATTATGAAACTATAATTTGTGTCAATCAACCAGATGAGTGGTGGGAAAATCCTGAAAAAATATCGATTTGTAAAAATAATATAAAAACCTTGAAAATGCTCGAATCCTACCAAAAACACTTGTCAATTTCAATTATCGACCGTTGCTCGAAAGGCAAAGGGTGGAAAGGCAAAGAAATTGGAGTCGGCTATGCCCGCAAAACAATTATGGATTTTATAAGCGAAGAAGCAGCCGATGAAGATATTATTATCAGCATGGATGCCGACACTTTGATTGATTCAGACTATGTAGAATCCATTGCTCAAAATTTCATAAAAAACCCCGATGCTATGGCAATTTCGGCACCCTATTATCATCCTTTATCCGGAAATGAAGATGCGGATAAGTCGATGCTAAGATATGAAATTTACATGCGAAATTATGCTCTAAATATGCTGCACATTGATTCCCCTTTTGCCTATACAGCTTTGGGTTCGGCCATTGCATACAAGCAATGGGCGTATCGAAAAATTGGCGGAATGAGCCCGGTAAAAAGTGGGGAAGATTTTTATTTCTTGCAACAAATACGGAAAGTGGGGAAATTAATCATCTGGAATGATTCAGTTGTAAGACCAGCAGCACGTTTTTCCGATCGTGTTTTTTTTGGAACCGGACCTGCCATGATTAAAGGCAATGAAGGAAATTGGGAAAGTTACCCCATTTATCACATCTCTCTTTTTGATCACGTTTTGGATTTTTATAAAAACATTGAAACACTTTATCAAAAAGATTTACCATTGGTCTTTTTAGATTATTTGAAGGAACAATTTAAAAATCAAAATTTTTTAGAACCACTTCGGAAAAACTTCAAAAACATAACACAATTTAAAAAAGCGGTGCATACCAAAGTGGATGGATTGAGAATTTTGCAATTTATGAAAGCCAAGCAAAAAGAATTGAATTATGATGATTTAAGTTCTTTGAAAGAGAATATTTCTTTTCATTTTGCAAAAGATGGAATAAGTCCAAGCGATTACCTCAATAGAAATTTAGAAAATATGGAAGATTTAATTTATTTCAGAGACCTATTGTTTGAAAAAGAGTTGAAAATGCTTAAGTTGAAAAAAGATTAAAAAGGAGCATATATATATGATTGTAATTTTAGGACCCACTGCATGTGGAAAAACCAAATTGGCAACCACTTTGGCTAGTGTTTTGGATGGCGAAATAATTAGTGCCGATTCTCGTCAAGTGTATCGAGGAATGGACATTGGAACCGGCAAAGATTTAAGTGATTATCAAGCCGATGGAAAAAATATTCCATATCATTTAATAGATATTGTAGACCCGGGATATGAGTTTAGTCTTTTCGACTTTCAAGAGCATTTTTATCAATCCTATAAAGATGTTGTTCAGCGAAAAAAAATGCCAATTTTATGCGGAGGAACAGGTTTGTATATCGAATCCATTCTAAAATCATATTCATTGCTAAAAGTTCCCGAAAATGAAATTTTACGTTCGGAGCTCGAATCAAAAGAGCTAATGGATTTGGTTGAACTTTTAAAAACGTACAGAAAGGTCCATAATACGACCGATATTGTAGATAAAAGAAGGCTGATTAGAGCCATCGAAATTGAGAAATATTCACTGGAACATCCCGAAGCAAAGAAAGAATTTCCAAAAATAAAATCCCTCGTTTTTGGCATAAATCCCGGAAGAGAAATTGTTCGAAAACGCATTACGAATCGCTTAAATCAGCGTCTGCAAGAAGGGATGGTGGAAGAAGTGCAACAATTAATAAAAAGTGGTGTTTCCCATGACACTTTGGAATTTTACGGATTGGAATACAAGTTTATCAGTCAATTCTTGCAAGAAAAAATTAGTTTCGAGGAGATGAAACTGCGTTTAAATATTGCCATTCATCAATTTGCCAAACGCCAAATGACCTTTTTTAGAAGAATGGAGAAAAATGACATTAGAATTCATTGGATAGATCCACAAATATCGTTAGAAGAACAGATACAATTCATTCTTTCGTTTGCCAAAAACCAATTATAGCAACTGAGACTTTTGCAAAAACACGACAAAATGTCGGTAAAACCTCATCTTGTTTTCCTTAACAAAGAGAAACACTGTCATAAATGGCAAAATATGCCATTGGCATAATGATTGAAGATAGGTGAGTTAACAAAAACAAAGTATAACATATTTATAAGAACAAAACTATGGGAAAAATAATTGGAATAGATTTAGGAACTACAAACTCGTGCGTATCGGTAATGGAAGGAAACGAGCCTGTTGTTATTACGAATAACGAAGGACGTCGCACCACACCATCCATCGTTGCTTTTACAGATGATGGCGAACGCAAAGTTGGAGACCCTGCAAAACGTCAGGCGATTACCAATCCACACAACACTATTTATTCGATTAAACGAATAATGGGTGAACCTTTCGATAGAATTTCAACGGAAGTAGGACAAGTTCCATACAATATTATTAAAGGTGACAATAATACATCGCGCGTAAAGATTGGCGAACGTAATTATACACCACAAGAAATTTCGGCTATGATTTTGCAAAAAATGAAAAAAACAGCCGAAGATTATTTAGGAACAGAAGTTACGGATGCCGTTATTACGGTTCCTGCTTATTTTAGTGACTCACAACGTCAAGCAACCAAAGAAGCTGGAGAAATTGCCGGTTTAAATGTAAAACGCATTATTAATGAGCCTACTGCAGCCGCTTTGGCATACGGTTTAGATAAAAAACTATCCGACGTTAAAGTAGCGGTTTATGACCTTGGTGGTGGTACTTTTGACATTTCTGTTTTAGAGTTGGGAGATGGCGTTTTTGAAGTTAAATCTACCAATGGTGACACTCATCTTGGTGGCGACGACTTCGACCAAAAAATTATAGATTGGCTTGCTGATGAATTCAAAACCGAACATAATATTGACTTACGTCGCGACCCAATGGCTTTGCAACGCTTAAAAGAGGCCGCTGAAAAAGCAAAAATTGAGTTGTCCAACTCTACCAATACTGAAATCAACTTGCCTTACATTATGCCTGTAGACGGAATTCCAAAGCATTTGGTTCGTTCTTTATCCAGAGCAAAATTTGAGCAATTGATTGACGATTTAGTTAAACGTTCTATTGAGCCATGTAAAAAAGCTTTAGCGGATGCCGGATTAAAACCATCTGACATTCAAGAAGTAATTTTGGTTGGAGGTTCAACTCGCGTGCCTATTATTCAAAAAGTAGTAGAAGATTTCTTTGGACGCACCCCTTCAAAAGGAGTTAACCCTGACGAAGTTGTAGCCATTGGAGCAGCCATTCAAGGCGGTGTTTTAACCGGTGAAGTAAAAGACGTACTTCTTTTGGATGTTACGCCTCTATCATTGGGAATTGAAACATTGGGTGGTGTAATGACCAAACTTATTGAATCAAACACAACTATTCCTTCCAAAAAATCGGAAATATTCTCTACTGCTGCTGATAATCAAACCAGTGTTGAAATTCACATTTTGCAAGGCGAACGCCCTATGGCAGCTCACAATAAGAGCATTGGTCGTTTCCACTTAGATGGTATTCCGGCAGCCCCTAGAGGTGTTCCTCAAGTTGAAGTAATATTCGATATCGATGCAAATGGTATTTTAAATGTTACTGCCAAAGACAAAGCCACAGGCAAAGAACAAAACATTCGAATTGAAGCTTCTTCCGGATTATCTGACGAAGAAATCCAAAAAATGAAAGCCGAAGCCGAGGCAAATGCTGAAACAGACCGTAAACAGAAAGAGGAAATCGACAAATTAAATGAAGCAGATGCTTTGATTTTCTCTACCGAGAAACAATTGATAGAATATGGTGAAAAAATTCCTGCTGAGAAAAAAGAGGCTATTGAAACCGCAAAAGAAAAACTAAAAACAGCTCATCAAAGCAAAGACTTGACAGCGATAGAAGCCGCATCTACCGAACTCAATGCTGCATGGCATGCCGCTTCGGAAGACATGTACAAAAAAGCTGATGCAGGTCAAGATCAACCTCAGGAAGGTGACAACCAGCAAAATCCTGATGACAATGTGACGGATGTTGATTACGAAGAAGTAAAAAGCTAAACATATAATCAAATCAAAAAAAAGAGTCCTTTAAGGGCTCTTTTTTTTTGATTTGATATTTTCAAGAAAACCGCACTTTATTCAACTATTTGCATAAAATTATCATTCTCCAAAATAAAAAAGCTTGAATTTCAAAAACACCATTTCTTGCGATTAATAAACATTGTAAATTGACACAGTTTTGAAGGATAAAAAAATAAATACAAGAAAACAGTAACCAAAATAATAATAAGCAAAAAAAAATGTTTATTTTTGGCATCCATAAATCAATGGAAATATTTAGTTTTGAAAATATGAAAAAAAATCTAGTTTTACTTCTTTCAATATTGTTTTTTTATTCTTGCAATAACGAATTGGATATTAATGGCGAATTACGCGAAACAACCGTCGTTTATGGCCTACTAAATCACGCTGATTCTGTTCAGTATTTAAAAATATACAAAGCTTTTTTGACAGAAGAAAGTGTACTTATTGCCGCGAGTAATCCTGATAATATTTACTATTACGACTCTATTGAGGTTTATCTAGAAACCGTTCAAACAGAAGGAGGTCCCTCCTCTCAACGCATCTATTTCGACACCACCACTTCAATTCCTAAATCTCCTGGTGTTTTCTCTAATCCATATCAAGTTTTGTATCGATCTAGGCCAGGCGAGCCTTTATTAAACGAAAATGAAATTTATAAAGTTGTTATTCAAAACAAATATACTGGTAAAAAAACAACGGCAACAACTCCTTTAATTAATGCTCCGTTAAATTCAAATCCATTTAAGTGGGTAGGAGGCAATGTTGTTTCTGCTGTTCCTTTTTTCAATCCATTCTCTACTTTCCGTATGGAAGCTCCCAATAATGCAACACAAATGGAATTGATTTTAGAATTTAGATATATAGAAAAAGATCGCCTAAGCGGGATAATCACCAAAAAAGGACCTATCGTTGTTCGATTGGCAAATACCAAAACCCTCAAATATGATGACTTATTTGATTATTCATTGTCGGGAAATAGTTTTTTGACCGCTGTGGCTAAAAACATTGCTTATAACCCTGATGTAATTCGCTACGATGATACTTCGTCCATTGTAGTTATGGTTGCTGGAAAAGAATTGACCAGATATAACGAAGTTAATACACCCTCGCTAGGAATCGTCGAAGAACGTCCTTCCTACACCAATGTCTCGAATGGTTTAGGATTGGTTTCTTGTCGTTTTCATCACCGTTATCCTAAAGTCATGCTCAACAGAAGAGCGGTAGATTCTTTAAAATATAGTATCCAAACCAATCATTTGGGATTCTTTATAGACTAATGTAGTTGACAGAAAATCTCTAAAAAAACAATTACGATATTCTAAAAAAAACATATTTTAATTTTCAAAGCACAGCAATATGTCACATTTAGTGTATGACTGGGCTTGAACGTTAGATAGAAAAAACTCTAAAATTAAAACTAAATTTAAAAAGAGAGCTAAAAACATCTTCTTCTGATTGAACTCTTTGCGATATATATTGTTTATATCATACTGTTAGAAATTATAGTTATTTTAACTTTGTTTCTATTTAGAACATTAATATATTTGCAAAATAAAACCATTTAAACATGAAAAAAATTACATTTTTATTATTGGCAATATTCTCTTTTGGATACATCGCCAATGCACAAATCGTGCTTACGGGAACATCATATTCTCAAAATTTTGACAACATCGAAACAGGACTACCACTCGGTTGGAGTTTTGACACATTAGCCACTTCCAGTTCTTTGGGAGTTGCAGTTGCTTTGTTTCCAGCACCTGCTGAGTGGGCAGCAACAGCTGGCGGTTTAAAAAACTTTGCATCGGCAGACGGATTAACGGAAACATCTAATGCAGCTGCCCAGAACGCAAGTACTGACAGAGCCTTAGGCCTTCGTCAAACAACCAAATATGCCAATACAGATGCTGCTTTTTTAATGCAAATTGCCAATACTGCGGATAGAAACAGCTTTGAATTAAGTTTTAAATTACAGTCCCTAGATCCCTCTTCTACTCGTGTAACAACTTGGATTGTAGACTATGGCGTTGGCACCAACCCAACGAGCTTTACACCTCTCGCAACGGTTCCAGCAACCCTAACAACGGGAGGTACTACTTTTTCAAACACCGATGTAACAGTTAATATTGGAAATGCTTTAGACGACATCAACCAACCCGTTTGGATTAGAATTGCAACATTAACTCCAACTACAGGATCTGGAAACAGAGCATCAACAGCCATTGATGATGTTCAATTAACGTGGACAGCAGGTGCTCCCACTACTACTGCAGCTCCTCTTTTCACGCCTGCTCCAGGCACATATTACTCAGAAATTGATGTTGCGATGATGTCTCCAACCGAAGGAGCTGCTGTATATTACACTCTCGATGGAACTACTCCAAGTGTTGCTTCTACACAATATACGGCTCCCATTAATATTTCAACAAATACAACCATTAAAGCTATTGCAGTAAAAGCAGGCCTAGATAACAGCAGCGTTTCCGAGGGTGTTTATACTTTTGCTCCTTCCAGTGAAATTACAAGTATCGCTCAACTACGTCAACAAGTGGCTGACAATTCAACAGTTTATACTTTATCGTCAGAGGCGATTTTGACATTTCAACAAGCTCACCGCAAACAAAAGTTCATCCAAGATAATACAGCTGCTATTTTAATTGACGATAATAGTGGTCTTATTACAACTGCATATGACATTGCTGATGGAATTAGCAATATTTCAGGAAAATTAAGCGATTATTTTGGCATGCTACAATTTATTCCAGTAGCTGACCCAGGTCCTGCTACTTCTTTCGCAAACATTATTACTCCAGAAATATTCACCATTGCTCAATTGCAAGATCCTGTTGCAATGCTTCCTCATCAAGCAAAATTAATTAGAATTGAAAATGTTAAATTTCAAGATGCAAACGGTACTCTGAAATTTGCTGTCAATAAAAAATATCGTTTAAATCAAGGCGGAACTATTGACTCTACATTCCGTACACAGTTTTATGATGCCAACTATATCAACGGAACGGTTCCTTCTGGAACTGGTTCAATTACAGGTATTTTACATCTAGCATATGAAAAATACAACATCACTGCACGCTCTTCAAGTGATCTCAATTTTGCAGTTGGAGTAGAAGATTATAACGCATCTTTGGTTCGTGTTTATCCAAATCCAGCTCTTAGCATTGTAAATATTGAAACAGATAAACCAGCACTTTTAACCATCACAAATCTATTGGGTCAAAAAGTATTGGAAATGAATAACATCAACGGTTTAGTTCAAATTAATACCTCAAAATACAACAAAGGTGTTTATTTTGTAAGCCTTCAATTTGAAAGTGGCGAAACTTCAAGCCAAAAACTAATTGTAAGATAATTTTTAAAATAATCTTTATTCAAGACCGTTGTTGGATTTAGCAACGGTCTTGTTTTTTTATAATTGCCAATATAGAGCATTTTGTTACAAGCAGTTTTTTAAACTCAAAATCATCATTTTTTATAAATAGTTGTATCTTTGAACACTTTATAATTTTTTCAAATGCGACAAACGATTCTATTCATTTTTTTCTGGGTGCTAACAACATTAGCATACGCTCAATCAGGGAATACACCATTTCGATTGGAGCTGGATGCACCCGAAAAAGCCTTTCCTTACGAAATCATTACATTGGGCGAAAAAGGTGTTATTGTCTACTATGAATCTGACATAATATCTCGAAATACTGCCAAATGGTCGTTTGTTCACTTTGATGTTTTTTTCAATCGAACGTGGACAAAAAACTTCTACCTACATCGTGACCTTGAACCTGTTAAAGTCTATACGGACTCTATAAACGTAGGTGTTTTATTGAATTATCAAGGAAAAAGAAAAATCGAATTTCCAAACCAATTGGTTCATATTAACATTCAAGATACGAGCTCTTTTGCATACACAATAGATGTGTCCGAAAATACATTTCCAAATCATCTGATGATCGGTGATAAATACACCTATTTTTCACTATTATCCCGAGACAGAGAAGTATTGTATCAACTTAACAATTCTTCCAAAACGTTACGAAACTTTACCCCAGTGAATGTAAAGGAAATCAGAATTCCATTTATCAGCCAAAACCCTCTATATTCTGACGGTATTTTGTTTGGAATTTTGAGTGATGTTTCAAAACGCACCAACCAGCTTCAATTGAAATTTATTGACACTTCCGGGGTTTTGATAAATGAACTTCTTATACCCGAAGAGAGCCGTTTTTTTATGAATACCGCAAATCTGATAAAAACCGGAAAAGACAGCCTGCTGATTGTTGGGAATTATGTAAACTCTTCCGATAAATCGGGCACATTCTCTTCCCCCGAAATTTCAAATACAGGAATATTCGCCATTGCAATCCATCAAAATCAAATTGTAAACAGAAAATATTATAATTTTTCTCGATTCGAAAACATCTATAAATATGTTACCAAACAAGATTTGCAACGAATTCGTAAACGAGCTAAAGATGATGAAGATGATTCACAGCCTGGATATTCATTAAACCTTAAGCTTATTTCACAGCCTCCTTTGCTTTTTGATTCCGTTGTTGTTTTTGTAAATGAAGCTTATTTTGCTGAATATCGAACCGAGGAAAATCTTTCGTACGACTATTATGGAAGACCGTTTCCAAACAACAGAACCATTTTTGACGGCTATCGTTTTACCAATGGCATCGTCTGCGGATTGACCCCAAATGGAGATTTACTTTGGGATAACAATTTTGCTCTAAATAATATTTTAACCTATCAATTAAGCCCAAAAATCACTTTCTTTTTAGACTCTACAGACCTATTAATGGCGTATAACTTCAATGGCGAAATTGTCACTATGATTGTTCAAGGCAATCATGTTTTGCAAAATTTAGAATATTCAAAAGTCGAAAACATATCCTCTTCTGATTTTGTATTAGAAAATCAAAAAACGGATATTGTATATTGGTATGATCATTATTTTCTATCGTATGGCTATCAAACCATCCGAAACACACAGAAAAGAGGCAGAAGCAGAGCCAATGTTTTTTATATGATAAAGATGATTTATGATGTACAATAATCAATTTTTCTAATCAAAAGATGGAGAGCAACAATCGTTTTTGGCATGTCATTCTTAACCCAATAGCATTAAATGGCAAAAGAATTCATTTTTGGAATAAGATTGCCCGAGAATTAATGCAAGATGGTTTTGAATTTATTGAATGGGTTACCACAAAAAGAGAAAATGCCATTGATGTTGCAGAATCGATAATAAAAAAAGGGGGGACACAAATATTGATTGTGGGCGGCGATGGCACTCTAAACGAAGTTGTAAATGGCGTTATGAAATTGCCAAAATTGGCCTCTCAAATTCTTCTTTGTGTGGTTCCTTCGGGAACGGGAAACGATTGGGCTAAAACACATCGGCTAAAACCCACTGCAAAAAGTATCAGAGCAATGTTGTTAAACGGCAAAGTGGTAAAACATGATGTGGGAATTGTACATTCCATTAAAAATCATGAAACGACATCTCGTTTCTTTATAAATATAGCGGGTTTTGGATTCGATGCTGCGGTAATTCAGCGAGTATACGAATCGAGGAAATACAGAATTGGAAATAAATTTATTTATATAAAAAACGTCCTCACAACTTTGTTTTTTCATCGTTCTGTTGAATGTATTATCAAACATGATGGATTGGTTTCAAAAGCAGATATTTTTTCGATAGCAGCCGGCATCTGCAAATACAATGGAAATGGAATGAAACAAGTTCCAATGGCTGATTTTCAAGATGGATATATAGATTTTGTTTTTATTTGCAAAATGTCGCGATGGTCTTTAATCACTCAAGTACCAAAATTATTTTCAGGAAAACATGTACACCACCCTAAAGTATTCCATGTACGGTCTGAAAAATGCACAATCACTCCACTTGGCAGGGTTTTAGGCGAAGTGGAAGGAGAAATGATAGAAGAAGGAAGTTATCAAGTTGAAATTGCTGCTGAACAATTAAAATTCTTAGTTCCTTCAAATTAATCACATTTTATTTTACAATATCCAAAACTTCCAGATTCTCGAAGCGTTTTCCGTGGATATCAAATCGCACAGCCGTTATTCTAGTATGAAAACCGAATTTTCCTGCAGCACCAGGATTAATGTATAAATGCTGATATTTTTTCTCATACATAACTCTTAATATATGAGAATGACCGGTGATAAATAAATCGGGCTTATATTTCTCGATAATCAATTTCGAATTTGCATTGTATTTTGGCGGATAGCCACCAATATGCATCAATAAAATCAGAGCATCTTCAATCATAAAACTCTGATATTCGGGACACTGAGAACGAACATCTCTCCCATCAATATTTCCAAAAACTGCAAACAACTTTGCTTTTTTCGACAATTTGTTCAAAATTTCGATATTGCCAACATCGCCAGCATGAATGATATAATCACATTTTTCAAAAAAACGCTCTACACTTTCAAGCAATACGCCATGCGTATCGGAAAGAACACCCACTTTTGCCATGAAATATTATTTTGTACGTTGACGAAGCACTTCGAAAAGCAAGATACCGTTGGCAACAGAAACATTTAAAGATTGAATTTCGCCCACCATTGGAATCGACAATGAATCTGCAAAAAAGCGAAAATATTCGCGAGAAATCCCCTCCCCTTCATTGCCAAGAACAACCGCCATAGGGACAGTAAAATCGGGACTGTGATACACTGTTTTTGCTTTTTCGGTAAGTCCAAAAATGGAAATCCCACTCTCTTGCAAAAACTGCAAAACCTCTTTGAGGTCTTTATGACGACAAATGGGAATTCGACTAATGGCACCAGCAGAAGTTTTTATAGCATCTTCGTTGATTTGTGCTGCGTTTTGAGCAGGAATAACAACGGCATGAACACCAGCACATTCGGCCGTACGACAAATGGCACCAAAATTACGAACATCTGTGATTCTATCTAAAACCAAAATAAATGGCGTTTCTCCACTTTCAAAAAGTCCGGGTACGAGATTGAAAATATCTTGATATTCAATGGCTGATACAAAAGCAATTACACCTTGGTGATTGGCAGTAGTGATTTTTTGCAATTTTTCAAACGGAACAATCTGAATTTGAATATCCCTCTTTCGAGAAAGTGTCATAATGTGTTTTATTCCTTCGCTTCCTGCTCCTCTTTGAACCATGATTTTCTCCATCTCTTTCCCTGTTTCGAGTGCTTCTATGATGGGACGTACACCGTAGATTATGTCTTTGCGTTTCATATCAATATTTTTGACAAAGTTACAAAACTATTCACTTGTGTTGAAAAAAAAAAACGGAATTTCTAAAAACATGTCAACAATGTTATATTGATTCATTTTTATTATTTGAACTTTTTGCTTAAATTTGTGTTTCACTAGTAAAAATAATATTTATGAAAAAATCTTTTTTATTTATCGGTTTTACAATGGTTCTTTTCCTTCTGACATCACAAACTTATGCTCAGGCAATAAAGAACGATAACGTTAAAATCCTCAAAGGGAAGCGAGATGCAGTTTCAGCCGAATTTAATATTCCCAAATCAATAATGGAAAATGTCGTGGTGGAATATCTTGCTGAAGAGGGTTTAAAAAAGCCATCCAAAAAAAAGGGATTTCTAACCTATGAAGGAATAACATTTGGAAAAATCTCAAGCGAAGTAATGGATTATTATGTGAAAATTGATGGGAAAAAACAGAAATCCAAGGTAACTTTTGCAGTGTCCAAAGGATATGAAAACTTTATCAATCATTCTGAAGGCGGTATTTATTCTAAATTTACTACAGTCTTTAACAGCATCGACCAAAAAGCTAAAAAAGCCTACATTGCCGAACAGACCAAAACTCAACAAAAAGTGATTGACAAAACTCAAAAGAAATATGATAAGCTTGTAAAAGAGGGTAAATCTTTGCAAAAAGACAAAGAAAATATTGAAAATAAAATAAAGAAAAACGAGAAAAATGCCGAAGGACTCAAAAAGGTATTGGAGGATGAGCAGAAGAAACTAAAAAATATAAAATAGATTACTACGGTGACAAATAAAGTATGGACCACAAATTTTATTTTGTTGGTACTGGGAAACTTCTTACTAAGTATCTCTTTCTATTTCTTAATTACAGTTTTGCCCGTTTATTTAGTGGACGAAATTCATTTTTCTAAATCGGATGCCGGCATCATTTTGTCGGCATACATTTTTACAGCCGTATTGGTTCGTCCATTTGTAGGCCCATTAATTGACACCTACGGACGAAAAACAATCTACTTAAGCGCTTTAATGCTTTTTGCAATATTATTCCCTGCATACGCTATTAGCGCCTCCTACGTCCCTCTGATTGTTTTACGAATTCTCCATGGCGTTTCGTGGGGAATTTTAACCACTGCTGGAAATACTTTGGCGATGGATTTACTTCCCGAAGAGAAAAAGGGCGAAGGCATGGGATTTTACGGACTGGCCTTTACGCTGGCCATGGCAATAGGACCTTTTATCGCCTCTTTTGTGCTAAATATTGGCAATTTTGGAGTTTTATTTATCGCCGCCGGATTTTTAGCCTTTAGCGGCATGGGAACAATTCTTATGGTAGGGTTTCCGAAAAACGAACGAAAAAGAGCCTTTTCCTTAAAACTACTCAAAGACTTTATTGCACCACAAACGTATCGCTATGCCTTACTTTTAATGATAATTATGCTTCCATATGGAGCGTTGATCAACTTTGCATCTCTATTTTGCCTGGAAGTACTTCCAGGCAGAAGTTATATATTCTTCTTATCCTTGGCCGTCGGTTTGACTATTTCGAGACTATTTGCCGGTAAAATTTTCGACAAAAGAGGATATTATGAATTGCTTATTTTTTCGTTTTCTTTTATAGCCATAGGTTTTCCAATATTTGTTTTTTTCAACCACCCATTCTTTTTAGCTCTTTCTTCGGTAATAATAGGCATCGGATATGGAATTTCCTTTTTGATACTTCAGTTGGTCATCAATCAGGTTTTGCCCAAAGAGAAAAGAGGAACGGCAAATTCCATTTTCTTGACGGCACTCGATATTGGCATAGCTGGGGGCACAGTTTTAATGGGTATATTCTCTGATATTTTCGGACTGAAACTATCTTTTTTAACTTTTGTTATTTTCCCCATTATCTGCCTAATAATATTTGTAAGCCCAAAACGCACGCTTCAAATTAAATAATTATTAACCAACATATGTCGCATTAAGAATGCGTTTGAATTTTTCAAGTTGTTCAATATCAGCACTCTATTTAGAACCCAATATGATTTACGGTATATTAACGAGCATTAGGGTAACAAATTGATTTTTAAGCAATCTATTTAGAATCGTAATAAATTAACCACGACAATTAGCCTTGTTATTTTATTAACAAAATAAGCTATATATTTGCTCTGTGAATCAAAAAACAAAGAATAATAAAACGGGTAAAAAAATGAAAATCAGCGAGTTTAAGGATATACTTTCGGGAAAAGCAGTTAGTGGAGCCCATTTACTTGACCACGAAGTAAAAGTAGCTTTTGCTTCGGATTTAATGAGCGATGTTTTGACGATTACGGAAGATAATGTTTTGCTTATTACTGGACTTGCCAATATTCAAGCAATTAGAACCGCTGAAATGTCCAACATTCATTGTGTGGTTTTAGTAAGAAACAAAAATGCCAGCTGCGAAATGATACGCTTAGCAGAAGAGTCAGATATTGTAATTATTGAAACGCCATATTCCTTATTTCGCACTTCAGGCTTGCTGTTTAACGCTGGATTAAGTCCGATTTATTAAAGAAACAAGAGGTTTATAATGATGGAGTTTAGATTTGAAATAAATGGAGGCGACTTTTCTAATGCAGGAATGATTTCGAGTTTAGTAAAAAAAACCTTGAAACAACTCAACATTGACGGAATGATTATTCGAAGAACCGTTGTTGCATTGTATGAAGCAGAAGTCAATGTTGTGGCTCATGCCTATAGCGGAGTTGTCAATGTAAATATTTTTCCAGATAAAATCAAAATCAAACTAACCGACAAAGGAACTGGAATTGCGGATATCGACTTAGCGATGCAACAAGGATACTCTACAGCCTCGCCAGCGGTTCGCGAAATGGGATTTGGGGCAGGAATGGGCTTGCCAAATATAAAAAACAATACCGATGAACTAAATTTAGAAAGCACTGTAGGTGTGGGGACTACACTTGAATTTACGAACTTTTTCGAACCAAAATAGCAAGCCATGAAACAACATTATTTTAATCATGCGCTAATATTCAGAGAAGACATCTGCATTGGATGCTCTCATTGCATGACTGCTTGCCCTACGGAAGCAATCCGTGTGAAAAATGGCAAAGCCAAACTCATTGACGAACGTTGTGTTGATTGCGGAGAATGCTATAGAGTTTGTCCAGTAGGTGCTATTACGGTGGATCAAAATAGTCTTGAAGAGATTTCAAATTACGAATATCCGATTGCCTTGGTTCCTTCGGTTTTTTCAGGTCAATTTCCAGATAATATAACCCATACAGAAATAATTCAATCCTTTTATGAATTAGGATTTTCGGAAGTTTATGAAGTAGAACACAGTGTTGATTTTGTTGTAGAAGAATATGAGAAATATCTACAAAAAGACCATGCACGTCCCTTCATTTCTACTTTCTGTCCTTCAGTAGTACGACTTATTCAAGTAAAATTTCCCACTTTAATTCCGAATCTTCTGTTGCTTAAAGCCCCATTGGATTACACAGCGCTGTATGCCAGAAAAAAATTATTGGATCAAGGTGTTGAGCCAGAAAAAATTGGAGTGTTTTACATCACGCCTTGTGCTGCCAAAATTGTGGCCATTAACAGTCCAGTAGGCGAAGAAAGATCGGCCATTAATGGAGCTTTAAATATGGATTACATGTTTAATAAATCGTTCCGAATCATTAAAAACGGAATCTCCTCTAAAAACAATACTTCAAAAAAACCTCTTAGCAAGCAGTCTATTTGTTGGAGCTTGACTACCGGAGAATCTAGCATCTTCTCAAACATACGCTCGCTTGCCATTGACGAAATATCAAACGTTCTAGAGTTTTTAGAAAAAGTTGAAAATGACGAATTAGACGGAATCGACTTTCTTGAACTCAGAGCTTGCGATGAAAGCTGTGCTGGCGGAATTTTATGTCAAGGAAACCGCTTTTTGACGGCCGAAAAACTTAGAAAGAGAGCCACTTATTGCGAAACAGTAGAACATAAAAATAAACCAAAAAAAGAAAAAGAGTTTTTCGAAATGATTGATTATTTACGAGAACACTCTGAAGTTCAACCCATCCCTGCACGACCCATCATGAAACTAGACGACAATGTGGTGGATGCCATGAATAAAATGAAACGGATGTATGAAGTTAATAAAGTATTGCCACAAGTAGACTGTGGAATATGCGGAACTCCCTCATGTCAATCCTTTGCAGAAGATATTGTGCAAGGAAGGGCGGGTATAAAACAGTGCGTTTTCGTTCAACGAATTTTGGAACAAAATGAAAAACTTCTGGCAGGTGATTCTGCTAATATTATGAAAGATATTTGGGGACATAAAAAGCTAAATAAAAACAGTTTAAGAGATGAATTAAAAGATATAATATAATATAAAACTTAAAAACAATGAAAGTTATTGAATTAGCAGCAAAATTAGGCCTCAAAGTAAAGGGCGGTCAAGAGGGATTAAACAACGAAATTAAAGCTGGTTATACTTCTGACTTATTAAGCGATGTTATGGGAAACGTTGAGGCAGGATCGATATGGATTACTTTGCAAACTCATAAAAACGTTATGGCTGTAGCTTCTTTAAAAGATCTATCCGCCATCGTTATCGTAAATAACTATGCACCAGATCAAGACTTAATTGACCAAAGTGAAGAGGAAGGTATTCCTGTTTTAGTAACTTCTGACAAGGCATTTGAAATAAGTGCGAAAATTTACAATTTAATCAAATAATCAAAATGAAAGCCTACAAAGCTGACTTACACATACATACAGTTCTTTCCCCATGCGGAAGCTTGGACATGAGCCCTGTTGCTATAGTAGATAAGGCTTTGGAAAAAGGCTTGGACATTATAGCCATCACCGATCACAACACAAGCTTGCAAGCCGAATGTATTCAAAAAATTGGAAAACAAAAAGGCTTGCTTGTCATAACTGGAATTGAAGTTACCTCAAAAGAAGAGGTTCATTGCTTGGCTTATTTTGAAGAAAAAAATCAAATTTCAGAGTTTCAACAATATATTGAACAACACATTCCCAACATTCAAAACAATCCTGATTATTTTGGCTACCAAATACAGGTTGACGAAAATGACGACATTGTTTACCAAGAAGAGAGACTCTTAATTTCGGCCATTAATCAATCCGTTGAACAAATTTCAAAAAAAGTAAAAACCTTGGATGGACTCTTTATTTTGGCTCATATTGACAAATCAAAGAACAGCATCATTAGCCAACTTGGTTTTTTGCCGCCTGATTTGGAAGTTGATGCACTAGAAATAACAAGAAAAGGATTAGATTCGGGATTTCTAGAAAAAAACTCATATTTGTCAAATAATATATTTGTGTGCAACTCAGATGCCCATTATATAGATGATATAGGAAAGTCATTTACGCACTATGAATTAGACTCATTATCCATCTCAGAACTATTTAAAGTTATCAAAACAAAACAAAAAAATAAAATTATTTTAAATTAGAATCAAAAAAAATTACACTAAAGATAAAAACGTAAACAAAAAATAATCAACTTTGCAATGAAAGATTTATCGCTCCATATTATTGATATTTTTCAAAATTCTGTTTCTGCAAAAGCGACAAAAATAGAATTATTGATTACAGAAAACACAGAGAGAGATGAATTATTGATGCAATTTAAAGACAATGGAATTGGGATGAGTACTGAAATGGTAAATAATGTTACAAATTCTTTTTATACGACACGCACAACACGTAAGGTGGGTTTGGGCATTCCATTATTAAAACGCAATGCAGAATTAACTGGAGGTGATTTTTCCATCACATCGGAGCTGGGCGTTGGAACGGAGATAAATGTTCGTTTTAAGCACAGCCATATTGACCGACAACCTTTTGGGGATTTAGCAGGAGCCATTGTTCTTACGGCCACTTCATATCCTAAAACCAGATTTATCTACCAACATCAAAAAGATGGGATGGAATATATATTCGACACCGATGAAATAAATGAAGTGCTGGATGGAATATCCATTCAAAGTCCCGATGTAGTCTTGATGTTAAAAGAATTAATCGAAAGTAATTTAGAAGAAATTAGAGTAAAAAAATAATATAAATAAAACAAAGTATTAATCATGGAGAAAATTAAATCACTTGCCGATTTGAAAAAAAGGCAAGAATCTTTGAAATCAAAAATTGATTTAAGAGACAGGGCCAATGATCCTGAATCTCACATTCAAGTTAAAGTTTCGATGTCTACTTGTGGAATTGCATCCGGTGCAAAACACACTATGGAAATTTTAATTCAAGAATTTAATCGTCACAAAATTGACGCTATTGTCACCCAGACAGGATGTATGGGATTTTGCTTTGCCGAACCTACCATTGAGGTAAGGAAACCCGGTTCAGAACCCATCATTTTTGGCTACGTAAACGAGGAGAAAGCAATTGAAATTATTGAAAAATACGTTCTAAACGACATCCTTGTTGAAGGAATTATTCCAGCAAATTATCAATCTATAGACAACAAATAAAAAAGGAGGCTACCGAAATGGCAAAATACAAGTATCACATACTCATATGCGGTGGAACCGGATGTAGAGCATCCGAATCGGATCAAATTCACAAGCAATTTGACATTATTCTCGAAGAAAAAAGCTTAGAAGAGGATATTCAAGTTATTCAAACAGGTTGCTTTGGTTTTTGTGAAAAAGGACCCATCGTTAAAATAATGCCCGACAATACTTTTTACACTCAAGTAAAACCAAGTGATTGTCTTGAAATTATCGAAGAACACATCATTAAAGGTCGTAGTGTAAATCGTTTGTTATATGAAGATCCAGAAACGAAAGAGCATGTTGAAGACTCTAAACATATGGGTTTTTATAAAAAACAATTACGTGTTGCACTTCGTAACTGCGGTTTTATTAATCCAGAAGACATCAATGAGTATATAGCTAACGACGGCTATTTGGCTTTGGCTAATGTATTGGAACAAAAAAACCCAATGGCAGTCATTGAAACTCTTAAGAAATCTGGACTTCGTGGTCGTGGCGGTGGTGGTTTCCCAACCGGTTTAAAATGGGAATTTGCAGCAAAAAATAAAGGCGAACAAAAATATGTCGTTTGCAATGCTGACGAAGGTGACCCTGGTGCATTTATGGATCGTTCTATTTTAGAAGGCGACCCTCACACTGTTATTGAAGCAATGGTGATTAACGGCTATGCGATTGGCTCAACAATGGGCTTAATTTACATCCGTGCTGAATATCCATTGGCCATTGAACGTTTGAAAATTGCTCTTGACCAAGCCCTTGAATATGGTTTCCTTGGTGACAACATCTTGGGTTCTGGATTTAGTTTCAATATTGAAATTAAATATGGAGCAGGTGCTTTCGTTTGCGGAGAAGAAACAGCTCTTATCCAATCTATGGAAGGCAATCGTGGCGAACCCACTTTTAAACCTCCATTCCCTGCTGAATCTGGTTATAAAGGCCAACCCACCAACGTAAACAACGTTGAAACATATGCCAATATCCCTGTTATTCTAAATAAAGGATGGGAATGGTTTTCATCCATTGGAACAGAAAAATCAAAAGGAACTAAAGTATTTGCCTTAGCGGGTAAAGTAAACAACGTTGGTTTGATTGAAGTTCCCATGGGAACAACTCTTCGCGAAATTATTTTCGAAATTGGAGGAGGAATTAAAGATGGCAAAGAATTTAAAGCTGTACAAACAGGAGGGCCATCCGGTGGATGTCTTACACAAAGCCACCTAGACACGGCTATCGATTATGACAACTTGCTAGCATCTGGCTCGATGATGGGTTCGGGTGGTATGATTGTTATGGACGAAGACGACTGTATGGTTGCTATTGCTAAATTCTATTTAGAATTTACAGTTGAAGAGTCATGTGGTAAATGTACGCCGTGTCGTATTGGAAACTTGAGACTTCATGAAATACTTGAAAAGATTTGTGCTGGAAACGGAACACGTGAAGATTTAGATCATTTGAGAAATTTAAGCAATGTTATTAAAGATGCTTCATTATGTGGTTTAGGCCAAACTTCTCCAAACCCTGTTCTTTCTACTATTGACAACTTCTGGGATGAGTATCTCGCACACGTTGATGACAAAAAATGTCCAGCTGGAGTTTGTCGCGAACTTAAGAGATATGAAATCTTACCTGACGCTTGCGTAGGTTGTACTGTTTGTGCTAGAAATTGTCCTGTCAACTGTATTGATGGCGAACGCAAACAAGTTCACTTTATCAATCAAGATTTGTGTATCAAATGTGGAGCTTGCTACGACAAGTGTAAATTTAATGCAATTATCATCAAATAAAAATAAGGAGTATACTACATATGGAACTTATAAAATTAACCATTGATAATAAAGCGATTGAAATAGCTAAAGGAACTACTATTTTAAACGCTGCCCAAAAAAATGGTATCAATATTCCAACACTATGTTATCTTGAACTTGAAGATTTAAAAATCAAGAACAAGCCCGGCGGATGCCGTATATGTGTTGTAGAAGTAGAAGGAAGGAGAAACCTTGCCCCTGCTTGTGTTACTGAATGTCAACCTGGTATGGTAATTCATACACACTCTGTTCGTGTAATTAATACACGCAGAACTGTACTTGAATTAATCTTGTCGGATCACAC
>Ga0265295_1001370_pt1 | contig 42952 bp, 40 predicted proteins | sample Munlansysbiofilm_FD_192503 | JGI IMG/M metagenome (GOLD analysis project Ga0265295, IMG submission 192503) | Leachate microbial communities from a municipal landfill in Southern Ontario, Canada - Methane capture system biofilm | ecosystem: Engineered > Solid waste > Landfill > Unclassified ... | reverse complement strand
ATTTCAAAACAAGATTAAGCGATGGGTTAAAAGTATTTGTGGATGAAACTCTACTCTTACCAATCAAACACGAAAAACTGATCGAATACATTAAAGAAGCAGGCTTCAAAAATGTAACGACTCGTGGTGGATTTACAAAACCGTTGTTTCATATAAACACAGACATTAGTTATGTAATTACAGCTAATAAATAGGGATTTTTCCGTAAGGCTATAAGCACTTTAGATATCTAAAGTGCTTTTTTTTATATAAAAAACTCTTATGAATTTACAAGTATCAACTTGAAGTTTCATAAGAGTTTTGTGTTTATTTATGATTGATTTGAATCTTTTTGTGTTAGACTCATTACAACAGGAATGATCATTGGTTTTCTTTGAGTCATTTCTTTGACGTGGTCGCTGACCTTGTCGATGATGCTTTGTTTAAGTTGTGTTTCTGTGAATTGTTTCTTTTGGAATTCAAGATTGACAATTTCTTTTGCTTTTGCTGCAATACTCGATGTAATTACTTCATTACCCTTCATATAGATAAATCCCCTAGAGATGACGGTTGGTTCAGTCAATAGTCGTTTATTGACTGGATCGAGTGTTAAGATAATCGATAGTAGGCCATCCTCAGATAGTAATTTACGCTCTTTAATGATGGCAGAACCGATATCACCAATACCAGTACCATCGATGTAAATGTCGCCTGCTTGAACACGTCCGGCACTTCGAATCGAATTCTTATTTAAGGCAGTAACGTCGCCATTGTCCATAATCATTATGTGATTTTTATCAATTCCTATTTGCATAGCAAGATCTCTATGATGCTTTAACATACGGTGTTCACCGTGGATTGGAATAAAGAATTTAGGTCTCGTTAAACTTAACATTAAACGTAAATCGTTTCTTGCACCATGCCCAGATGTATGGGTGTCGGCAACAGGGCCATTGACAATGACCGTAACGTCTCTACGATAAAGTTGATCGATGGTTCGGTTGACACCTTCTTGGTTTCCTGGGATTGGAGAAGATGAGAAGATGACGGTATCACCTGGCATCGCTTTGATTTGGCGATGTGTCCCATTAGCGATTCTTGAAAGAGCAGCCATCGGTTCACCTTGAGAACCAGTACATAAAATCGTGATTTCTTCAGGTGGGTATTTATTGATTTCTTCGGCTGATACAATGACACCTTTAGGTGCTTTGATGTAACCTGTTTGTTGACCAATTTCCATTGCGCGTTCCATTGAACGTCCAAATACGGCAAGTTTTCTACCATTTTGATACGAGGCTTCGACAATTTGTTGCATACGATAAACGTTTGATGCGAAGGTCGCAATAATAATACGTCCGGTTAATTTACCGAAAATTTCGCTAATTGCTTTACCAACGGTGCGTTCAGAAGGTGTGTCACCTTCACGCTCAGCATTGGTTGAATCTGATAGCAAGCATAAGACACCCTCAGCGCCAATTTTAGCTAACTTATCGTACTCTGCGGCAGGGCCAACCGGTGTGTAGTCAATTTTAAAGTCACCGGTATGAAATATGATACCTTCTTTGGTCTTAAATACAATCCCAAACATATCAGGGATTGAGTGATTTAAGCGAATAAATGATAATTCGGTTGAACCGAATGTGTAGGTGTGATGCGCTTTGTATTCAACAATACGTGGCTTTTTGACACCTTTGTGTTCTAAGAGTTTATGTTCGATCAAGTCTACTGCGATGCCTGAGGCATAAATCTTTGGAATATTCACTTGCTTTAGAAGGTATGGAATACCTCCGATGTGGTCTTCATGACCATGAGTGATAATTAAGCCCGCAATGCGTTCTTGATTATCGACTAAATATTGAAAATCAGGAATAACATAGTCAATCCCTAGTAGTGAATCATCAGGAAATAAAATCCCCGCATCGACGACAAATATATTATCTTCAATTTCAAAAATGTAACAGTTTTTACCGACTTCACCTAGTCCACCTAGGGCGAAAATACCGATTTCACCGGCATTCAGTAGTGTGTTTCTACTCATATTAAAAACCTCCTTAAGAGTTTTATCGCAGTTTGGTTAAATCTATTTTACTATATTTGGGTTAAAAAACATAGCCTTATGCAAAAATTGTGTTAAAATACTTTCGGTGATTAAATGAAAAGAGCAGTATTCTTTGATGTCGATGGGACATTATTCGACAATAAAAATCAATGCGTTCCAAGAAAAACAGTTGAAGCGTTAAAAAAATTAAAAGAAGATCCAACCATCGTACTTGGTTTGGCAACCGGTAGAAGTCACACACAGTTAGATGCGATTAATGAAGTAAAAGACCTGTTTGATTATCGTATTTTAATCAATGGCGCATTAGCGTTTAAAGGTGATGAAATCATTTATGAAAACAAAATTGATCCTAGCTTGGTTGCTGAGTTTGTCTCTTATTTAGAAAAAAAGAATGTTGCCACAGGTTATGTGGGCTTAGAAGGTTACTCGATTAGCATGTATAACGAGAGTGTTCAACAATCGCTAGATGATTATCAAATGATGGTCCCTAAAGCGGATAAATTCTATTATCAAAACAAGGATATTTATCAAATGTGGATTTTTGATGGTAGAAGAACAATCATTGAAGATGCCATGAATGATTTTAATAACTTAACGATTTATCCGTGGCATAAACACGGCGCAGATGTTTTAAGTATTACATCAAATAAGGGTAATGCCCTAAATGCTATAAGGCCACTATTAGGTGTTGATCAGGTGATTTGTTTTGGTGATGGCTTAAATGATTTTGAACTGATTCAAAACGCTGATATTGGTGTGGTGATGAATAATTCTAGAAGTGATGAACTAAAGAAACTAGCGACTTTAGTGGCAAAAGACATTGATCAAGATGGCATTTATCATGCGTGTGTTGAGCTAGGCTTGATTAAATAAGAATAACACTGTCCAAAAAATGGACAGTGTATTATTTTATAGTTATTTTAATTGTTTTGATTTTATGCCTTTAACGATGTCTTTGATTAAGACCTCAGGAACGTATTTTGAGATATCTGAATCAAAGTGAACTAACTCTTTGATGGCAGAAGATGACACGTAGGTGTGTATGGTTGATGGGAATAAAATAATGGTCTCAATGTTTTGATTGATGTTTCGGTTAAAATGATATAAAGCGATTTCTGCCTCAAAGTCTTTAACATTTCGAAGGCCACGAATGAGTGTATCGACCTTGTGCTGTTCAGCAAATCGAACAACCAAATCGTTGGTTGATTTCACGTAGATGTTTGGGACTTGTGCGGTCACTTTTTCAATCATTTGAACTCTTTCTTCAACCGAAAAAGTGGTTTTCTTATCAATGTTGTTTGTTACTAGTATATAAAGCGTATCAAAGAGTTTTGCGGCTCTTAGCATAATATCTAGGTGTCCTAGGGTAATTGGATCGAAGGATCCGGCGTAAACTGCGGTTTTCATAGGCGTGTGTTTGTATCTTAAAAAATACAAATCCTTTCTTTAGTTTGATCATGGGTCTCACCTTAAGTATAACATAATTCGATTTTTTGAGTCTAGAAAATGGAAAATGGTGTATAATAAAGCTGAATAATTGAAATCCAATCAGAACGGATGGATTGGCAAGGAGGATTTATGCAGACATTTAAACGAAGTATTGTCTTACAAATGGCAATATTCATGTTTTTCTTTTTCTTTGGACTAGATGACGTTTTAAGAGCGTTGATACAAAGATCAACCATTTACACGATTTTTGAAGGTGTTGGTTTTGTGCTTGTCATTGCAGCAGGTGTCATTTGGTATTTAAAAACATCGAAAGAGACGATTGTGATTGTAACGGATAAAGAATTGACCATTTTAAAATACGTTTTATACGTGATTGCTTTTTCACTCATCCTTGGGGTGTTGACCTCAGGGTTTGAAAACGGGCAAATGTATTTTAGGATATTGTCAGGTGCGATAACGAGTATTGCATCACTGTTCGGATTTTATACGGGCTATCTAATTAGTAAAAACTAAATTTTAAAATAAAAAAGGGTAAAAGCGATTTTAAATTCTCGCTTTTACCTTTTTTGTTAATGGTTTAGATTGGCTTCTTGACACGTTTGACAATACCCATAAACGGTTAGGTCGTGGTGTGTGATTTGAAAATGAAATTTGTCTGCTGTTTCGTTTGCGATGTGATCAATGTGACAATCCATCTCATACATTTTATGGCAAGACAAACAAACCAAATAATGTTTATGTTCTAACGTGTTGATTTTAAAATAGGTCGTATTATCAAGGTAGGTCTTATCGACCATCTTATAGTTTGCAAAAGTATCTAGTGTACGATAAATGGTTGATAAATTCATTGAACCACTGGGTAGTTTTGCATAAATCATTTCTGCGGATAAAGGTGTTTTTTGTTTTTGTAAGAAAGACAGAAGTAATTGTCTTTGTTTGGTCATTTTTAGAGCCATGATTAGTCACGTCCTTTAATAGATTTGATGAAGAACAAGATGGAAAATAGAATGCCGTGGACAATAATAATGGTTGATCCTGCGGGTATTTCAAGGTAGTGCGCAGAGATAATCCCAATGAGTGTGACGGCTATATTGATGATTATACTACAAATAATTAATTGTTTAAAACTTTTTGACACTAAAGAAGAAGAGACTGCCGGAAATATGATGAATGCAGAGATTAATAGTGTCCCAATGGTCTGCACACCTAAGACGATGACAACCGCGGTTATGATTGCGATTGCGTAGTCGTAAAAGGCAACGTTTATTTTTGAAAACTTAGCATAAGTGCTGTCGTAAGTAATTGAAAATAATTTTTGATAACTTAAAAGGATAAAGATAAAGGCAACTAGAAAGATGACAAGTGCGAAAATGACGTCTGAATAGGTCGTTGAGAAGATTGAGCCCACAAGCATCGATTCAACGGAGCGGTTAAACCCTTTTGAGGTTGATATAACGATCAACCCAATCGCCATCGATACGGAGGCCACAAGCCCAATCGCGGTATCCCCTTCAACGTCATTGTGCCTGATGAGGCGTTTAATAATGACAGCGGCAATGATGGCAAAAGGAATGGCAACGATGGTTGGTTCGTCAGAGAATAATAAGCCAATAGCAATCCCGGTAAATGAGATGTGCGCTAACCCATCGCCAATGAGCGCTTGGTTAGTAACAACCAAAAAGTTCGATAGTAGGGCAGTCGTTGAAGCAAGTAATAAACCGATTAATATCGCTCTGATCATAAAGGGCCAAGTAAAAATCTCAAACATGTTTGTGTTCCCCCTTATGTTTCAGCAGTTGGTATTGTTCAAACGTTCCAAAGAAGCGAACCGATTGATCAAGTTCTAAGATTTTACTGCCGTGTCTTAGGCCATCACTCAAATCGTGTGTGACGTGGATGATGGTCATGCCATTTTTGTTTAAATCTTCAATGTGTTGATAAAACAGTTTTCTAAATTCTGGATCGAGGGCAGAGGTAGGTTCATCAAGTACCAAAACGGAAGGTTCTGAGAGTAATGCTCGAATGATATGGACGCGTTGTTGTTCACCACCAGAGAGTTGATTCATTCGTTTGAATTTTTTCTCAAAGATATGCATTTGATGAAGCAGTTCATCAATCTTTTGGTTAGATGAAGTGGTTTTGTTCGAATATTTTAAGACCTCATAGACGGTTGCTGGCATGTTAACGGCACTTTTTAAGTGTTGTGGTAAATAGCCAAAACGGAAGCTACCAAAGGTAAGCTCGCCGTTTGTTGGTTTGATTAAATTGATCAATAATTTGACCAAAGTTGTTTTTCCTGAACCATTTGGGCCAATGATGTTTAAGTAATCACCAGGTTTGACGGTAAAGGAAACGTTATTTAAAACCGTGGTTTGTCCGTAGGTAACCGTTAGGTTTTTAGCTTCTAAAATCATTAAATCAACTCCAAGTCGTAGGCAGTCGCGATGTTTTCAACATTTTCATTCCATAAATCCAATAACGTTGTGTTTGATTCAAATTGTGATTTACTGACGTTATGCATTGAATAAAGTGGAAGTAATGTGATTTCGTACTCTTTTGATTTTAAATCATTCTTGATGGTATTTGCAAGTATAACCGTTTCAAGTGGGTCATAAAAGACATAACTCGCGTTGGTTTCGATGATTTGATTTAACATTGCTTGAATTTGAGTGGAAGTTGGATCAGCATCCGGTGAAAACGAATCGGTTAAACTTTGAATGTTTAATGATTTTTCTTCATTAAGTAGTGAGAATACGTTATGACCAACAAAATGCAGTTGTTTCGTCTCTAGTGCACTAATTTGATCAAACTTAGCACTGATTGCTCTTACTTGTTCTTTTAAATTATTTGCGTTATTTGTGTAGTAATCCGCGTTTTTCTCATCTAAATGAATGATTTCTTCTAAGATAACTTCGATCATGTGTAGGGTGTTATGCAAATGCACCCAATAATGAAGATTATCATGATCGTGATCGTGCTCATCAGTCGTACCGTAACTGATGCTTTCTGCATGGGCATGATCGTGGTCTTCATTGGATGCCAATTGAAGGTTTAAAAACGTCGTTTTGTTGTTTTCAAGGTTTTTAGCCCATGGCTCCATCTCGTCTGATGTGTAGATGAATAGTTTTGCGTTATTAATCATCACCACTTGTTTTGAGGTTGGTTCGAAGTCGTGTGCTTCAACCCCAGGGTTTAATAATAAAGTGTAAGTTAAATCTTTGTCACCGACAATGGTTCTTGTGATGTCGTATTGTGGAAATAATGACGTCACGATGTCGTATTCTTTGCTGCTGCAAGCACTTAGGGTTAGGATACTTAATAATATAAGTGGTATTGCGATTAATTTTTTCATGTGAATCCTCCTCTGTACGTTATTCATTATACACATTTGTTTTTCAATTGCAAATGGTTTGCATTCGCAGATATAATTATTTTTCGATATGATTGTCAAAAATAAACATATTATGGTATAATATATGCCGTAATGTAGAGTGGATTAGATTCCACTCATTTTATTAAGGAGGAATTATGGATCTTAAAGTAATCGAAAATATCGTCTTAGACATTCTAAAAGACGACGCATTGTCCTTAGAGAGTATAAAGACAAAAACTGAGTTTGGTGAGTCTATCTTAGAGATTATCGTTGATGGCGATGACTTATCAAGTGATCACTTAGGCAATGTGAACACAAAAATTGCAGAAGTCTTAACGGATGATCTCTTGGATCCATCTTACTACATTGAAGTTTCATCGCCGGGTGCTGAACGACCACTTAAGACAAAAGAAGCGGTTTTAGGCGCGGTTGGTAAGTACGTGTTTGCAAAAACAAACAAAGAAGAAGCAGAAGGCTACTTGTTGGCATTTGATGGAACGACGTTAGTTGTCCAAATTAATTTAAAAGGACGTTTGAAAAAATTGAATATGGCTTATAGCGATCTACTAGAAATTAGATTAGCGATTAAGTTTTAGGAGGTATTGTCATGGTAAGTAAAGAATTTTTCAGAGTGTTAGACATTATTGCAGAAGAACGTAACATTAAAGTTGAACTCATCGTTGATGCGTTTAAAAAAGGTATGGTCTCTGCATTTAAGAAATCAAGAGGGCATAGTTCATGCCGCATTGAAGTCAATCCAGATAAGAATGAAATTTTAGTATTCGAACGTCATTTGGTTGTGCCAGATGAGGGTGAGTACGAAGTTGATCCAGAACTAGTGATTGAAAAAATGAGTTTATCAGAGGCTAAAGAAAAGAAAGCGCGTATCAAAGTAGGCGATATTCTTGAAGAAAGCGTCAATCCAAAAGAGTTTAGTCAAATCGCAGTAACGAACCTTAAAAACGTCTTAAATCAAAATTTAAAGAACATTGAAAAAGAAAATATGTTCAATTACTTTAAAGAAAAAGAAAAAGAAATGGTCGTTGCCAAAGTGATTGGCCAAGACGATGATTATTATCGATTAGAGCTTGGACATGGACTAACCACGCTACTACCTAAGCGTGAAGCACTGCCAACCGATCGTTTTGTTGTTGGTGAAAACGTCAAGGTATTTGTTGCAAGCGTTGAAATGAAAACCAAGGGACCAAAAGTCATGGTCACACGTTTAGATAAGTCTTTAGTGACTCGTTTATTCGAAGACTTAATTCCAGAAGTTAAAGATGGTACGGTTGAAATCATGGGTATCGCTAGAGACCCAGGCGATCGCGCTAAAATTGGTGTGATGTCTAATGATAAGAACGTCGATGCCATTGGTGCGTGTGTTGGAGAAAACGGCTCACGTATTAAAGAAATCATTCGTGCGCTTAGTGGTGAAAAAGTTGACTTATTCCAATGGTCGACGAACGAAAGAGATTTAATTGCGAATTCATTACAACCAGCGGACGTTTTAGCGGTCACACAAATTAACCCAATGAAACGTACAGCACTTGTCATTGTTGATGACGACAAACTATCACTTGCCATTGGTAAGGGTGGTCAAAACGTTAAGTTAGCGGTTCAAGCCATTAACTGGAAGATTGATATCAAATCAGCAACCATGGCGGACGCTGAAGGTATTTTATTCTAAGGAGTAATAAAAATGATGAAAGAAAAGAAAGTGCCAATGCGTACATGCGTGGTAACAAAAGAAGTTAGACCTAAAAAGGATTTAATTCGTGTGGTTGCCACTAAAGAGGGTGTCGTTAGTATTGATACTAAGGGTAAAGCACCAGGTAGAGGTGCTTATCTCATCTTAAGTAAAGTCGTCATTGAAAAAGCACGAAAGTCAAAAGCATTAGATAAGAAATTAGAAGTGAGTGTACCTGAGGAAATCTATAACGAGTTACTTGAGTTGGTTTCTCATGCTTAAACCACTCGGCATCGCTAACTCAGCGAGAAAACTAGTCTCAGGCACTGACTTTGTTGTTGATGCGATTCGTTCTAATAAAGCAAAATTAGTCTTTTTAGCAAACGATGCCTCAGACAACACCAAAAAAAAAGTTAGAGACAAAGCCTCATTTTATGGGGTTGAAATCATAGAGGATTTTGACACGAATAGCCTGTCAAAAGAAATCGGTAAAAAAAACATTAAAGCAATTGCTATTATAGATCAGGGGTTTGCAAATATGTTTAAAAAATAGAAGGAAGTGATTAATATGGCTAAACAACGTACTAATAACAAAGAAGTTAGAACGTCTAACCTGCCTAAAAAAGGCGTGAATATCGCCAAAGGTAAAACAATAATTTATAAACCAAATATGAAGGTAAGCGAGGTTGCTGAAAGTTTAGGGATTTCAAACGCTGAAATCATTAAAAAGCTCATGCAACTTGGTGTGATGACCTCAGTCAATCAATCGATTGATCGTGACACCATTGAACTAGTTGCACTTGATATGGGGTTTGAAATACAAGACGAGGTAGTGACTGATATTACACGTTTTGATGAAATGAAATTTGAAGATGATGAAAAAGATTTAATTAAACGTGCGCCGATTGTTACGGTAATGGGACACGTTGACCATGGGAAAACAACCCTATTAGATACCATTAGACATTCACGTGTGGTTCAAGGCGAAGCCGGTGGGATTACACAACACATCGGCGCTTATCAAGTTGAACGTAATGGCGAAAAAATTACATTCATTGACACACCAGGGCATGCCGCTTTTACTGAAATGCGCGCACGTGGTGCAAAAGTGACCGATATAACCGTATTGGTTGTTGCCGCAGACGATGGCGTTATGCCTCAAACGGTTGAAGCCATTCACCATGCGCAAGCAGCAAATGTTCCAATCATCGTTGCGGTCAACAAAATGGATAAGCCATCGGCGAATCCAGACCACGTGATGACCGAACTATCCAATTATAATTTATTACCAGAACAATGGGGTGGAAAGACACCTTACGTTGAAGTCTCAGCGTTAAAAGGCAAGGGCATTGACACCTTACTGGATGTGATTCAACTTGTGTCTGAAATCGAAGATTACAAAGCCAATCCAAACCGATTAGCTACCGGAACCGTTGTCGAAGCTCGTCTTGACAAGGGCCGTGGTGTCGTTGCAACAATGATTGTCGCAAACGGTACCTTAAAAGTCGGCGATAACATCGTATGCGGAAACACGTATGGTAAAATTCGTACAATGAATGACGACACGAAAAAACGATTAACCGAAGCCATTCCGAGCCAACCAGTCGAAATTACCGGGTTGTTCGATATGCCTGAGGCGGGCGACATCTTCGTATCGATCGTTGATGAAAGACAAGCAAGACAAATTGCTGAAGAACGACAAGCAAGACAACGTGAAGGTGAACTTCAAAAACAAAAGAAAGCCTCACTAAACACCATGTTTGCGGAAGCTGAAGCTGGTCAAAAAGAACTAATCTTAATCATTAAAGGTGATACACAAGGTTCAATCGAAGCCCTAAAAGGCTCACTTGAAAAAATTAACGTTGAAGGGTTACACGTCAATGTGATTCGTTCATCGGTTGGGGCAATCACCGAAAGTGATGTTTCACTAGCAAGTGCATCAAACGCAATTATCATCGGTTTTAACGTCCGTCCAACCTCAGCGGTAAGAGAAAATGCCAAACAACAAGGCGTTGAAATCCGATTATACAACATCATCTATAAGGCCATTGAAGAAATTGAAGCGGCACTCAATGGGATGTTAGAACCTGAATTTGAAGAAGTTGTCACCGGTCAAGCCGTGGTTAGAGACGTATTTAAGATTTCAAAAGTAGGCACCATTGCTGGGTGTTATGTCACCGATGGCAACATCGAACGTAACTCACTTGTTCGCGTATTACGTGATGGCGTGGTTGTTTACGAAGGTAAGATGGCGTCCTTAAAACGCTTTAAAGATGACGTAAAAGAAGTCAGACAAGGCTTTGAATGTGGTATCTCAGTCGAAAACTTTAATGATATTAAAGAAGGAGATATCATCGAAGCTTCGGTTGAAAAAGAAGTGGAGAGATAATTATGGCAAGTATTTCAATTGAAAGACTATCAAGTTTATTTCAACGAGAATTAGCAATTATCGTCAATAAAGACAATCGCAGCGAAGCCGTCGGTTACATCAACATTACGGAAGTTCGTGTCACAAGGGATTTATCTTATGCGACCATTTACTACACCATACTAAGTGATAAACCTGAGGATCTAAAAAAAGCAAGCACCTTGCTAGATACGATCAACAAGACGGTAAGAAAAGAACTTGCATCTAAAGTAAATAACTTACGCAAAATGCCTGAACTGCTCTTTAAGTACGATGAGGCACTAGCTTATGGGAATCATATTGATAAACTACTAAAAACAATCAAAGACGATAAATAAGATTAATGACATCACAATGTGGTGTCATTTTTTTTATATATTGACAAAAATGCATTAAAAACATAGAATTTCATAAAAATTCAAAAAAATACAAAATTATATTGTAATAAATTCAAAACGTGTTATAATGATTATGTAGGAGGTAATATCTATGAGCATTGAATGGATTAACCCAAAAGAGATTCATGGCACCGTCACGTTTTATGATTCAAACATTACGCTAAACAAAACCGCATCTGAATTTTTCAATGATGCCTACAAGGTATTAGTTGGTATTGATCGAGTGCATAAACATGTGGTAATCAAACACATCAATAAAGAAGAAGCTTTAAGAGGTGACATCGTCAAATCAAATTTACTGGATGTTTCGATTAAAGCAAGTTATGGTAGAATTAATAGTAAGAAGGTTGTTAATGAAATTGCAGACAGCTTTAACTTTAATTTTAAGAATACAAATAATTATAAATTTAAGGCCATTTGGAAGAGTTCAGATCGTATATTAGAAATCGATTTGAATGAGGAGGTATGAGCATGACGCCTGAAATGATTAATATGATTTTAATGATTGTGATTTGGGCTGTGGTTTTGATTGGAGCAATTTTTATTGAACTAGAAACAACAGACTTAGTCACGATTTGGTTTGCTGCTGGTGCGGTTGCGGCTTTAATCGCTGCAGCAATGGAAGTCGCAATTGTTTGGCAAATCGCGATATTTATTTCAGTTTCGTTGATACTGATTTTAGTCACAAGACCACTAACTAGACGATTTATGCAAAAAGACATCATTAAGACGAATGCCGATAAGATGGTTGGTCAACAAGCAACCGTTGTTTCTGTCATTCCAATCGATGGAAGAGGCGAAGTCAAATTAGAAGAGCGCATTTGGACTGCGTTTACCACATCAAATAAACAAATTGACGTTGGTAAGAAAGTCATTGTTCAAGACATTGTTGGTAACAAGCTACTCGTTAGCGAAATAGAATAATACATTATAGGAGGAAATAGAATGTATACACCTTTAATTTTATCAAATGCAGGAACCGTTGTTTTAGTTGTTTTATTGGTTTTACTCGTCGTTGCCTTATTAATTGCATTATCAAGTATTCGCATTGTAAGACAATCACAAACGATGGTTATTGAAAGACTTGGTGGTTATTACACCACTTGGAGTACAGGGATTCACTTCTTAGTGCCTTTTGTGGACCGTGTTTCACTTGTCGTTTCATTAAAAGAACAAGTGATGGACTACCCACCACAACCCGTAATCACAAGAGATAACGTCACCATGCAAATTGACACCGTGGTTTATTATCAAATCACCGATGCAAAAGCATTTACTTATGGTGTTGATAACCCAAATAGAGCGTTAGAAAACTTAACCGCTACGACACTACGTAACATCATCGGGGAAATTGATCTTGATGGGGCATTAACCAGCCGTGAGTTAATCAATGGAAAAATGCGTATCATTTTAGATGAAGCGACTGACCCATGGGGGATTAAAGTCATTCGTGTGGAATTAAAGAACATTATTCCACCAAAAGACATCAGAGAAGCCATGGAAAAACAAATGAGAGCAGAACGTGAAAAACGTGAAAACATCTTAAATGCGGAAGGTCAAAAACAATCGGCCATTCTAAAAGCCCAAGGGGTTAAGGAATCGGCAATTCTTGAAGCGGAAGCACAAAAACAATCACAAATCTTAAGAGCTGAAGGGGAAGCAGAAGCCATCCTTAAAGTTCAAGAAGCAAAAGCACGTGGGATTGAAGCAATCAAAGCCGCTGGTGCTGACCGCTCGGTCTTAACGATCAAAGGTTATGAGGCGTTAGTTGAAGTGTCTAAAGGACAAGCAACCAAGCTTATTATCCCATCGGATCTACAAGGTCTTGCAAGTATCGTTTCTTCATCCAAAGAAATGTGGTCAGATACCACAAAAGACAAAGAATAAACCAACTAAGAAAAGTAGAAGAAATTCTACTTTTTTTCTTCGTGTTTCTAGTATAAAATCCATAATATGGTATAATTTTATAAGGTGATCATATGTATGCAAGTGTAATTGTTAACGTCAGTGCCAAAGCAGTCAGCAGACTCTTTGAATACGAAGTACCTAAATCATTAGAAAAAATAGTCAAACCAGGTATTCGTGTCGTTGTCGACTTTAATTCAAGACTAACGACTGCGATGGTGGTTTTTCTTTCAGCTAATTCCTCTTATGAAACTGAGCAATTAAATAAAGACACGAAAACGGTTAAAATAAAAGAAATTCAATCCGTTATCGACGTTAAACCAATTCTAACCAAAGAACTATTAACGCTTGTTGATTACTTAAAGAAAAAATCATTTGCAACCTATCAACAGTGCTTTGACCTAGTTATTCCAAGCGCACTACATACCAACCATAAACGAGAAATAGTTATCATTAATGAAGATTTATTAGATGAAATATCCATTAAGCGAATTAAAACACAAAAATACCTAAATGATATCAAAGAAAAATCGGACATTGAGTGGCTCAATAAACGTATTTTAGAGGGCTCTGTTGGCTTAATAGATGAATTTTCGAAGAAACATAAGGCAAAGACCGAAATCGTCTACTCACTGCTTAAAACTAGTAATCAACTGACCTTAAAACAACAACAAGTGATCGATTTACTTTCAAGTCCAAAAACAAGGAAAGAATTAAAAGAAGAAGGTATTTCTCTCGATGTGTTAAACCGAATGAGTAAAAAAGGTTTAATTCAAGCAAAAACGGTAGAAACACTTAGACGCGTCAGACATCAATTTACAGAGAATTCAAACTTGGTTGAGCTGACAAACGAACAAGCAAACGCTTATCATCAAATCAAAGCGTCTTACGGGAATTACCGCCGTTTTCTGATCCAAGGGATAACAGGCTCAGGTAAAACCGAAGTTTATCTGTCACTCATTAAAGACATGCTTGATCATCAGAAACAAGTGTTAATTTTAGTGCCTGAAATCGCATTAATTCCTCAAATGGCTGAACGTATTAGAGCGCGATTTGATGAGGAGATTGCCGTTGTACATTCCAAACTATCTTCTAACGAGCGCTATGATCAATGGCGTTTAATCGATCAAAACAAAGCCTCTATTGTTGTCGGCACAAGAAGCGCCTGTTTCATGCCCTTCAATCGATTAGGTTTGATTGTGATCGATGAAGAACAAGATCGCAGTTACATTCAAAAAGATTTACCTAGCTTTGATGCAAATGAGCTTTGTATGTTTAGAGCAAAACATCATAAAATACCACTCGTTTACGGATCTGCAACGCCTTCAATCAAGACTGCTTATGACGTCAGTCTAGGTAAAATCACCAAATTAGGTTTAACAAAAAGACCCGTTGGTGTTGAACCAAGCATCCGTGTGATTGATATGAAAGAAGAACTAATCTCAGGTAATTTAAGCGTCTTTTCTTCAAAACTAAAACAAGCAGTTGAAAAACGGTTAAAGAAAAAAGAACAAACCATGATTCTTGTCAATAAGCGTGGGTATGCAAGTTTTGTGATGTGCCGAGCGTGTTCACACGTGATTAAATGCGAACATTGTCAAATCTCTTTAAGTTATCATAAAAAAGAACACCGGTTGAAATGTCATCATTGTGGTTTTGAACGACCAATGCCATCGAAATGTGGTGTGTGTCAATCGACAAAAATTAGAGAAGTTGGCATCGGTATTGAACAAGTAGAAGAACGGTTAATCAAAGAATTCCCAACCGCTCGGATACTAAGGATGGATAAAGACACCACCAAAGGCAAGCACGCGATTGACGAAAAACTATCAGAGTTCAATAGACAAACTTATGACATATTGATTGGCACAAGCATGATTTCTAAAGGTCATGATTTTAAAAACGTCACGTTAGTGGCGGTAATGTTGGCGGATTTACAGTTAAAACTGCCAAGTTATCTAGCAAATGAAGAGACTTATAATATGATTGCACAAGCCGCAGGTAGACCAGGCAGAAAAGGTCAATCGTCTGAAGTCATTATTCAAGCTTATGAAGTTAATCATTTTGTGATTCAAGCCGTCCTAAACAACGATTACACGTCTTATTATAAACAGGAGATTAAGCAACGTCAGTTAGGTCGCTATCAACCCATCTATCAAGTGGTTAAAGTGATTTTAAAGGGCAAAGAGGATGACAAGACTAGCCAGTCATTACTTGAACTTAAAAGGCAGTTGTTAAAAAGACATTCGCAGTTTGAAATATTAGGACCGACCCCGTTATATATCCATTATCAAAACAAACGATTCTTACACCAAATAACCATTAAAACAAGACCAAACTACGACTTAAAACCGATTTTAGATCGAATCGAAAATCACTATAAAGATAAATCATTCTACTTAGAATTTGATTTCTACCCAGACATGATTGAGTAAAGGAATGTGAAAATATGAAAATAGTATTTATGGGAACACCTAGTTTTGCCCTACCAACCCTAGAGATGTTACACCAACGTTTTGGTGTTTCATTGGTAGTCACACAGCCAGATAAAGTGGTTGGAAGAAAAAAAATTATCACAAAATCGCCAGTAAAAGAATTCGCAATTAAACATGGAATTGACGTATTTCAGCCTTTGAAACTGAGTAAAGACTATGAAAGAATCATCAAACTAAAACCAGATTTAATCGTGACAGCAGCCTATGGTCAAATGATCCCAACAGTGGTTTTGGATCTGGCCACGTCAATCAATGTTCATGGCTCAATCCTGCCAAAATATCGAGGGGGAGCGCCGGTACAATACGCCATCAAAAATGGTGATAAAACCACCGGTGTAACAATCATGTACATGGCCCCTAAAATGGATAGTGGCGATATCATTGACTGTGAAGAAGTTGAGATTTTAGAAACAGACACGACCGATTCACTAATGAGACGGTTAAGTATTGTCGGAAGAGATTTACTCGATAGAACCATTTTGTCAATCATCAATCAAACAAACAACCGAATACCACAAGACGAAACACAAGTGACGTTTGCCTATACCATTAAACCAGAAGAAGAATTTTTGGATTTTACAAAGACAACCAAAGAGGTAATGAACCACTTAAGATCACTTCTAGATGAACCAGGTGGCAGTATTTTTGTTAACAATACGCGAATTAAGGTTTATGAAATCGAAAAAAGTGATATAATATCAAGTAGAAACCCAGGCGAAGTTGTAAAAGTCACCAAACAGTTCCTTGTCAAGACAATAGATGGTGTGGTTAGACTTAAAAAAATTAAGCCTGAGGGCAAAAAGTTAATGAATGATACTGATTTTTTGAACGGTCAAAAAATTATTTGTGAAGGAGATATCATTAAATAATGAAAAAGAAAGTTTTATTTTCAAGAGAAGAAATGACGAGATTATCCGTCGAAGCGTTAAGAAGTAGAGGTGTAACAGTCGATGACATCGCAGAAATTGCATTCAAACAACAAGCGCGTTACACCGAAAATATAAAGTTTGAAACGTGTCGTGAATCGGTCTTAAAAGTGTTATCTTTAAGAGATATTTTTCACCACGTCTTATTGGCAGTTGAACTCGACAAAATGGCAGAAAAAAAATTGTTTGAAGGACCAATTCAAGACATCATTGAATCGGACTTAGGTTTGTTTGGCGTCGATGAAGTCCTTGGTTTAGACGTGGCGCGTCTTTATGGCGTGATTGGCATGACTAACTTTGGTGACATCGATGTGAATAAACACGGCATTGTATCAAAGTTAAACGAAGATGGTAAAAAAGAAGGTATCGTGCATACGTTCTTAGATGACATCGTCGGTGCGATAGCGGCAAGTGCATCAACACGCGTTGCTCAAATCATTAATGAGGACATCGCACAAGAAGAACCACACAAAAAAGTAAGCTTATTTGATCAATAATCAAGCAAAGGGGAATTATCGTGCGTAAAAAAAACAAGATAACCGGGATGACCAAAAGTTTCTTCAGTCGGTTATTCGCGTTTGAAGAAAATATTGACATTACGGATGATGTCATTGTCCTACATAGACGAAATCTAGTCATCAAGAACATCATCTTTTTAAGTAACATTGTGTATTCAATTTTACTTTTTCTAATCGCATTTACAACAAAAGAGCCATCCGATTGGCTTTTTTCAGTTTTATCTTTTCCACTGACTTTTTTCATTAATAACGTCATTAAACGACTTATTTTTGGTGATAGACACGATAAGACCAAACAGGAAGTCGCTATGTACGTCCTAAGTCTTTACATGTTTTTATCGTCCATCTTGATTTATGCAAGACTTTATCAAAATCAAACATTTGAAACCGCAGCCTATATCTTACTTTATTACGCCATCGTGGTGGTCAGTCTTTATCAAAGTAGACGCCTCATCATGTGGGTATTTCAAGGCATGCTAGCGGCGATTACCGTAATTCATTTTGTTTGGACCTATTCAATTAATCGTACGTATGAGGGCATGAGCTTAGGTGAGTTTTTAAATGCGTTTATTCCCACCAAAGAGGCGGTAGACATCTTTTTAAGAACCACGCTCTTTATTATATTTATGGTGGTTGTTTACGCCATCGTATCGATTGGTTCTTATATGCAAGAACAACGCAAACAAGAATTGATTAAACGACGTGAAGTTCAAACCGATTTTACCAACATTGTTTCGGATTTATTTAGTGTGGTTCTCTCATCAAAGAAAAACTTCTTAGACCGACAACACGTGGATTTGGTTTATCAAATGAGTGAAAAATTAGCCGGCTATTTTGGGCTGAGTCACGATCAAATTGATTACATTAAAACCTACTCAAAAATTCATTTAAAGTATAAGGAAGTCGAAGGCTTGGTCGGTAATCACATGGCCGAAGACGAGAGTAAGTTTGAAATGTTAAAAGAAAAAACCAATTTGGGCACACAAATTGCGAAAAGACTTCAGTTGGCTCAAAAAGCAGAAGACATCGCAAGGGCGCACGTTGAAGGGGTAGCGACGCTCCAGTTTTCACAAGAAATGAATGAGATTCAACCACAAATCGAATCCCAAGTTATTTTACTCTGTGATTTATACGTCACCATGCGCAGTGGTAAATCCTATAAAAGACCCTACCCGAATCAAACAACCATCCAATTATTTGAAAAGGTATTCTTGCCTTATTTTGACTATTTTTTAGTTGAACGATTTCTAAAGTTTAAGAATGAGTTTGAAAAGACATTCAACGAATACTAAGTGAATGTTTTGCTTTACATTTAAAATTTAAGTGGTATAATTAATTACGTAAAAAACATAGAATATCTTATTCAGAGCTACGGAGGCTAGTGACCAACGATGTAGCAGCAACCTGCCATGCAAGGTGCTAACGACAAGGGACAATGTCCATCAATGAGAAGAGAAATAAAACTCTTTTCTAAGGGTTTTTATTTTTTATAACGTAGGAGGAACGTATGGAAAGAAAATTATTTACATCAGAATCTGTGACCTCAGGTCATCCAGATAAGATTTGTGATCGCATTTCAGATGCGATATTAGACGCTATTTTAGAAAAAGATAGTAATGCTCGCGTGGCTTGTGAAACAACCGTCACAACCGGACTTGTGTTGGTGGTGGGTGAAATCACAACCGAGACGTACGTTGACATACAAACAATTGTCAGAAACACAGTAAAAAACATCGGTTATGACCGTGGAAAATATGGATTTGACGCGGACAATTTAGCCGTTTTAACGTCAATCAACAGTCAGTCAGAAGACATCGCATTAGGCGTTGATGAAACGGATTCACACGAACAAGGCGCAGGCGATCAAGGCTTAATGTTTGGTTTTGCGTGTGATGAAACAGACAACTTAATGCCTTTACCAATCGAGTTAGCGCATAAGTTAACAAGAAGACTTGATTTTGTTAGACAAGAAAACTTGCTTGATTTCTTAAGACCAGATGGCAAAGCACAAGTGACCATTGAGTACGATGAACAAGACCGCCCACTAAGAATTGATGCGGTTGTCGTCTCATCTCAACACCAAGACTTACCAATTGAAGTGGTAAGAAAAGGCATCAAAGAATTAGTGATCGATGCGGTCTTACCAAGCGAATTAATCGATGAAAATACCAAATATTTCATTAACCCAACCGGTAAGTTCGTGATTGGTGGACCAAAAGGTGATTCAGGGCTGACAGGCAGAAAAATCATCGTTGACACCTATGGTGGTTATGCTCGCCATGGCGGTGGTGCATTCTCAGGAAAAGACCCTTCAAAGGTTGATCGAAGTGCCTCTTACATGGCAAGGTATATTGCAAAAAATATCGTTGCCTCAGGGATTTCTAAAAAAGCCGAAGTTCAACTAGCGTACGCGATTGGCGTCGCTCAACCGGTGAGTGTTAGAGTCGATACGTTTAATACCTCTAAGGTAAGTGAAAGCCTCATCGAAAAGGCCGTCAGAAAACACTTTGACTTAACACCAAAAGGCATCATTAACACACTCGATTTAAAACGTCCAATCTACGAACAAACCAGTAATTATGGCCATATGGGAAGAGAAGACATTGATTTACCATGGGAGAAACTAAATAAGATTGATATTTTTAAGGATTTGTTGTAAAATAAACCATAGGTGATGTTATGAGTTTAGATAAAGTATTGCAAGAAAATGAAATTAAGCGTCAAGCGATGTATCAAGAATATCAAAAAAACATAAAATTAGGATTATTACTTGTGATTGTGTTAGTAGGCTTTTATTTCTTATTTAAAGCCGCATCAATCGCGAGCAACTACCGTAAAAATTTCAAAGACGTTGTGATTAGTGACTTAGTCAAAGATAAGTACCCAGACGGCACATATAACCACAACGATCGAATTGATCAACGATACATTGATAGCTTAAATTTCTATCAAAGACCTGACAGACACAAAGGTGAAGATTTAATCACAGGCAGTTTTAATGGGGTATCCTTTAAAGCCAGTGACGTCCATATGGAAGAACGAGTTGAAACCAGAGACGCTAAAGGCAATCGACAAGTTTCTTATCAAACCATCTTTAAAGGGCGTTGGTACCACTTTGAATTTGAACGTAGGTTTGAGCACGTCTTACAAGTTAAAGAAGGTCGCTTTTCAGGTGCAGCCTCAAGAAATCTTAAGAAATATGAAACTGAAAGTATTCTATTTAATAAGAAGTTTAAAATATTTTCAAGCGATCAAGAATACGTGTTTTATCAATTAACCCCCGTGTTAATTGAAAAGATTCTGGAATTTGAAAAAATGCATCGCGGTTCAATTCAAATGATGTATCATCAAAATTGTTTGGATATTGCAGTCAATGATTCATCAGATTCATTTGAAATCAAGCTAAAAACGCCATTAACGAAGGAAAACATTGGTCATATCTTAGGCGACATTGATATGCCAGGAGCTATCATTAATGAGTTTAATTTAGATAGTGAAAAATTTACAAAAAAATAGGAGGTCTCACACATGGGTGAAGGCGTACAAGTTTTACTTATTGTATTAGGAGTTATTGCATTTATTGGGTTAATCATCATTTTTTGGATTATTGGCACATTAAACTCATTTAGACGTTTAGTAATTAAGGTCGATGAAGCAGAATCAGGAATTGATGTGGCATTAACCAAACGTTTTGATTTATTGACAAAGATGGTTTCTGCGACAAAAGGTTATGCGGATCATGAAAGAAAAACATTAGAATCAGTGGTTGCAATGAGACAACCAGCATCTGGTGCTTCAATTGGCGAAAAACAAGCATTTGCTAACCAACTTTCAGAAGGTATGGCAAGATTAAATGTGGTGGTTGAACAATACCCACAATTAAGAGCAAGTGAAAATTTTGCTAAACTTCAAAGCGCTTCGATGGAAGTTGAAGAAAATCTTCAAGCAGCAAGACGCGTTTATAACGCAAATGTTAGCTATTACAACCAAAAAATTGTGGTTTTCCCAAGTTCAATTATTGCGAACTGGAAAAACTTCACAAAACGTGATTTCTTTGAAGCAGAAGCTGCAAAAAGACAAGACGTTAATTTTAATTTCTAATCCAACGTTAAGAAGCCATTTTATCCGGCTTCTTTTCATTTTTAGTTAGCCAAAAATTAGGAGACTTAATTTTTGTGAAAATGTGTGTGCGTGTTGTAATCTAAGCGCTTTTATAGTATCATTTAAAGTAGACGAAATATAAAGAGAGTGTGATTATATGTTCAAAAAATGGTTTGATAGTGGCTTTCAAGAATTAAAAAAAGCCAGACCTATCGCAGATAAAATTGATCAACTAGCGGATCAAATGAAACAAATGTCCGATGAGGATTTAAGAAATAAAACAACCGAGTTTAAACAAAGATATCAAAAAGGCGAAACCCTAGAAGATTTAATGGTCGAGGCTTACGCCGTGGTAAGAGAAGCCTCTGTTCGTGTCTTAGGGTTATACCCTTATTATGTACAGCTTTTAGGTGCGATTACCATTCATGGTGGGAATATTGCCGAAATGAAAACAGGGGAAGGTAAAACCTTAACAGCGGTTATGCCAGCCTATTTAAATGCACTCAATGGAATGGGTGTACATATTGTCACAGTCAACGAATACCTTGCATCTCGTGAGGCGAATGGCGAAATTGGTGATTTGTTCCGATTCCTTGGCATGAGCGTTGGTCTTAACATTCGTGCATTAACAAGTGAAGAGAAGAAAGAAGCTTATGCGTGTGACATTCTTTATTCAACCAACAGTGAACTTGGGTTTGACTACCTAAGAGATCACATGGTCTTATATGAAAAAGATATGGTTCAAAAGCGCGGATTGCAATACGCAATCATTGATGAAGTTGACTCCATTTTAATTGATGAAGCAAGAACGCCTTTGATTATTTCAGGGGGTGCTAAAAACACTCAAAACCTATACCAAGGTGCTGATCGTTTTGCGAAGTACTTATCCGATGAAGATTACCTAATCGACATTGAATCAAAAACGATTGAACTATCTGAATCCGGGATTACCAAAGCAGAAAAAACGTTTAATTTAGATAATCTTTATGATATCGCTAACGTAACGCTTGTGCACCACATCAATAATGCACTTAGAGCAAACTTCATTATGTTTAGAGATAAAGATTACATGGTGGTGGAAAATCAAGTATTGATTATCGACCAATTTACTGGTCGTGTGCTACCAGGTAGACAGTTTTCTGAAGGACTACATCAAGCCTTAGAAGCCAAAGAAAACGTTGAAATTAAAAAAGAAACCATCACGGTTGCTACCATCACCTATCAAAACTTTTTCCGTATGTATAAAAAACTATCCGGGATGACGGGGACAGCGAAAACCGAAGAAGAAGAATTTAGAGAAATCTACAACATGTACGTGGTTGAAGTACCAACCAATCGTCCGGTAATTCGTGAGGACGCACCAGATTATTTATTTGTTACTCTAGAAGAGAAATACAGCGCGTTAATTGATGACGTTGAACGTAGACATAAACTAGGTCAACCAATTCTATTAGGAACAGTAGCGGTAGAGACATCGGAGATACTATCTGATTTACTTAGAAAAAGACGCATTCCTCATGACGTATTAAATGCGAAACAACATGAAAGAGAAGCGGATATCATTTTAAAAGCTGGTTTACAAGGTGCAGTAACGATTGCAACCAACATGGCTGGTCGTGGAACCGACATTAAACTAGGCGAAGGCGTCAAAGAACTTGGCGGATTGGCTGTGATCGGTTCAGAACGTCATGAATCAAGACGTATCGACAATCAGTTAAGAGGACGTAGCGGTCGACAAGGTGACCCTGGGTATTCAAGATTTTATTTATCGGCTGAGGATGAATTGCTCCAACGATTTGGTGGCGAAACATTTAAAAACCGTATTCAAATGATTTCAAATTTAAATAAAGATAAAGACACGAATCAAGTTCAACCACTTGAATCCAAAATGTTCTCAAAATTTGTTAGTAGTGCTCAAAAACGGATTGAAGGTCAAAACTACGATTCCCGTAAATCTGTATTAAAATACGATGACGTACTAAGAAAACAAAGAGAAGTTATGTATCAAGAAAGAACCTTTGTGATTACCTCGGAAGACATCGAGCCGTTTGTGCTTAAAGCAATTGAAAATCATATTGAAGAAGCACTAATGCCATTTATTAAAAATGTCGGTAAAGGCAAATTCGAAATCAACGATCAAGGTATCTTAAATCACTTTAATGGCAATCTATTCCAACCAGGAACGATTGATATTGATAAACTTGAAAGTTTAGACGAAAAAACCATTCCAGAATACTTAAATGAATTAGCACAAAATGAAATTAAATTTAAAAAAGAATCTTTTCCTGAGGAAGTTTTTAAAGAGTTCTTAAAAGTAATTTCGTTACGTGTCATTGATACGTACTGGACAAGACACATCGATCAAATGAGTGAACTAAGACAAGCGGTTTCTCTACAATCGTATGGTCAAGGTAACCCACTTCAAACTTATCAACAAGAGGGTTTCCATAAATTTAATGAAATGAAATCTAATATTTCAAGAGACATTGCAAAATATGTCTTACTTGCACAAATACGAGTGAATAACGAACGCGAAGCGGTTGTTAAAAACACCAGTACCAATGAGGGTGGCGAACTTAGAAATAAGAAGCCTAAAGTCAGACAAAATCGTCAACAACGCAACATGCCAAACTGGAAAAGAAGATAACGAAAATGAAAAGGCCTTAGTTTTAAATAACTAAGCCTTTTTTAAATGTTTTAAAAAGTCGACGTTAAAGAAGAAATTTACACATAAATATGGTAAAATAGTTGTGAATAAATTATGGAGTGAAAGATTAAAAGAGGTGTCTTATGGAACGTTATGAATTGAATAAATACCTTGCCAATTTTAAAATCCGAATTGAGGATTTAGGTAAGGCTTTAAATATTGAAGAATTAAAAAAAGAACATGAAGAAAATCAAAAAATCATGCTAAATGAGCATTTTTGGGACGACGTCAAAGAGGCGCAACGATTAATTGGGATTGCAAACGATCAAAAAGATAAAATTGATACGTATGAATCGGTATTAAGTCATTATGAAACATTAGATGAGTTGGCTGAATTAACCGATGAAGGCAGTGAAGATTATGAGATGCTAACAAAAGAAGTCACCGGTTTAGATAAAGAAATCAAACAGTTCGAACTCTTAATCCTTTTAAATGGGCCATACGATGATTTTACAGCAATCATTGAATTACACCCAGGGGCTGGTGGAACTGAATCACAAGATTGGTGCGAAATGCTTTTTCGTATGTATCAACGCTACGCCACCAGAAAGAACTTTAAGTTTGAAGTACTCGATTATTTGGCTGGCGAAGAAGCGGGCATCAAAAGTGTCACCGCAAGAATTAAAGGTAGATACGCGTATGGTTATTTAAAGAGTGAGCATGGGGTTCATCGATTGGTCCGTATTTCACCATTTGACTCAAATGCCAGAAGACATACGTCTTTTGTTTCGGTTGAGGTGATACCAGAAATTGATAAAGAAATTGAACTGGATATTAAGGACGAAGACTTAAAAATCGATGTTTATCGCAGTAGTGGTGCAGGCGGACAATCCGTTAACACAACGGATTCAGCGGTTCGTATCACACACTTACCGACCAATACCGTCGTGACTTGTCAAAATGAACGTAGCCAAATTAAAAACAGAGAAACCGCGATGCAGTTATTAAAGTCAAAATTAGCCGCACTTGAAATTCAAAAACAAATGAATTTATTAAATGATATCAAAGGGGAACAAAAAGACATTGCTTGGGGTTCACAAATCAGAAGCTATGTATTTCACCCCTACCAAATGGTTAAAGATCATCGGACACTAGCCGAAAGTTCACAAACGTCCTTAGTGATGGATGGTGACATTGATCTATTTATTAATGCGTATCTAAAGATGGGAGACTAACATGCGACGTAACTTAGTAATTGAATATTTTCAAATCACACTTGGTGTTATTTTAATGACGCTTGGTTTTTATTATTTCCTACTACCGATGAATTTAGTCATTGGTGGTGTGATGGGCTTGGCAGTAATTTTTCAGAAATTCATAAACCCATCTTATTTTATGTACATTGTCAATATAGGACTTTTGGTTTTTGGTTTATGGTTGCTTGGAAAATCTTTTTTTGTCAAAACCATTTTTGGAACGATTGCCTCACCAACCATCGTTTTAATCTTAGACTTACTTGGTGCCGATCAATTCTTTATCATCAATCAATTTTCGGATTCAAAGATGTTATTAGCATCCATTTCAGGCTCTATTTTGGTTGGGTTTGGTTTAGGGATTGTCTTTCGAAATAACGCGACGACCGGTGGGATTGATGTCTTACAAACGATTTTACATAAAAAGTTTCATTACCCCTACAATGTTGTATTTTATGCAACCGATGGGGCAGTGATTTTACTCGGTTTATTGTATTTTCAAAACGCTGAGAACTTTATTTATGGACTGGCAGCCATCTTCATTACAAGCTATGTCATTAGTAACGTTTCGATTAAAGGTAGAGCCGGACAAACCATGTTTATTATTACGAAAAATCCAGAGTTAATTAGAGATACGATTTACGAACACATCGACCGAGGCGTAACGATTATTGATGCCCAAGGTGGTTATTCTAAAGAAGCTAAGAAAATGTTGGTATGCACAATGAGTCAACGCGAGCTAAATATGATGAGGGAACTCATTGAAATCGTTGATCAAGACGCATTTACATTTATGACTCAAACGAAAGAGGCGGTTGGTCGTGGGTTTTCTAAAGATTAAAAGAGTAATTGGATTGATTTTGACCAGTGCAATATTGGTTTTTTTAAGTGGGTGTCAACTATCCACTTTTTTTGTTGATAAACAAGTTAAGGAAGTTTATGAACTACTTGACGCGTTTTACTATAAACCTTTGGATTTTAAACTAAAGGATGTTTCAGATTTAGAAGATCTATTTAGCAGGTTAGACGAACCTTATACGTACATATATGAGGCCAACACACGAACAATCGAAAAAGAAGAAGCCTACGATGGTCTAGGAATAACCATTTCAGATACCAAGGAAGGCTTATTGGTGAGTTCAATTAACCTAGATGCAACTTTCGAGGAAAAAATCTACGTTTATGATGTGATTACTAAAGTCAATGGTCAAGCGCTAGAAGGTCTTAGTTTTACGGAAAAACAAGCGGTTTTAACTGGAAAATTAGGGGATCAATTCGACCTTGAGATACTTCGTGGTACTGAGCGCATAAACATTACGTTAATGATTAAAGAAATACCGATGAAGAGCACAACGTATCGTTACGATGAGAAATCTAAAATTGGCTACATTGACATTAACCGTTTTTCTAATTTGACGGCCACACAATTTACAGAGGCACTTCAAAGCATGGAATCGTTAGGCTTAGAGGGGTTAATCATTGATGTGAGAGATAATGGCGGTGGGTATTTGGTTTCAGTGGTTCAAATCATCCAACTTTTCTTAAGTGGCAGTGAACCATTTTTATACATGGTGCGTGCTTATGATAACCGGATTACCGAATATAAACCGTATCAAGCAAACACCTTAAAAGATTACCCAGTCTCTCTTTTGATTAATGAAAACTCGGCAAGTGCATCTGAGGTTTTAGCACAAGCACTCAATATCGGCATTGATGCACCATTGATTGGGAATACCACTTATGGCAAAGACGTTTATCAAGTCAGTTATCGATTAAACACATTTACTAACGAAACGTACTTAAATATGACGCAAGGTTACTGGTTAACCAAAAACAATGAAAGCGTCAGTGGTGGCATCAAACCGACGATTGAATATACGAAAGATGACCTTGTCAGTCTTGGGTTTCCTTCGTACCTAGAAACATTTAAGAAAGAAGATAGCTCAGATAATCTCATCGTTTATCAACATTTACTAAATGAATACGATAACACATTAGAAGATATTAACCATTTTTCGACATTTGATGAGTTAACTTATGATAAACTAAAGGTATACCAAGAAGCAAACGGTCTTAGCGCAACAGGTGAACTCGATTTATTGACGATGTTTTCATTAATTGATCTTTATCATCAATATCTTAAAGATCCTGCCAAAGACGAGTTGCTCAATTTAGCTTATTTAGAGATGGGGCGTCTAAATGCAAATTAAATCGATTAAAAAGAAGAAAAACACATACCTTGTTTTAATTGATGAGACTTCATATGAGATAGAAGAATCCGTTCTTTTGGATTTTCGATTAAAGAAAATGATGATTTTAGATGAAAAGATGTTAGATGAAATCATGAAAAAAAACCATAAAGCATTTCTAATCAGGAAAGGGATTGCTTATGTAGCAAAAAACCGCTCCATTAGAGATTTCAAAAAATACTTACGTACACTGACAAACGATGAAAACCTAGTAACCGAAATTACCCTTGATTTCAAAGGTAAGAATTACTTAAACGATTATATCTATGCTGAGAGTTACCTTAGAATCAATCAATCCAAATATGGTAAACACAAGCTACAACAAGGTCTGATTGAAAAAGGCATCACAAAAGAACTGATTGACCAAATGCTACAGTCGTTAACAGAAGACACATTAGAAGAACAACTTAAAAAAGACGCACAAACCATCAAAAAAGAAACGTATTTAAAAGCAAAACAAACCTTATTAAGACGCTATTTACAAAAAGGGTATGATGAAGTCCGGATATTAAGTTATATTGAAACATACTTGGATCAAAGTCGTTTTGATGAAACAGTATCGATTGAAAAATATTATAAGCAAGCATTAACAAAATATCAAAAACGGTTTGATGGTCATGAACTGAACCAAAAGATTTACCTCTACTTAAGGCAAAAAGGATATCATCCGAGGCATATAAAAGACATTTTAGAGAAAAGAGAGTGGTAATATGTTTAAGTATTCAAGTGAAGACGCGTATTTTTTTTCACAGGGAAAGTTGATTGATGCAAAACGTATTTTTGGATCATTTTTAATCAAGAATACCGAAGGCATTGTAACGGGCACCCGATTTACGGTTTATGCACCAAACGCAACAAAAGTCTCAGTCGTGGGTCAATTCAACAATTGGAGTGAAACCGCACATGAGTTATCAAAAATTGATTCATCCGGCGTATTTTCAATCGAAATCCCATGGAATTTAGAATGGGCAACCTATAAATACGTGTTATTTACACCGTCTGGTAAGTTATATAAAGCAGACCCATACGCTAATTTTGCGGAAGAAAGACCAAATACAGCCTCAAAAGTCTATGACATTGAAGGCTATCACTGGAACGATCAAGACTGGTTATATCATAAAACAACGGTTTACGATAAACCTTTAGCAATCTATGAATTGCACTTAGGGTCTTGGCGAAAAAAATATGGTCAGTTCTATAAATACAACGAGATTGTGGAGCAATTAATCAAGCACATAAAAGAACAAAACTTCACTCACGTTGAACTGATGCCCATCTATGAGCATCCCCTAGATGATTCTTGGGGGTATCAAGGCACGGGGTACTACGCAGCTACCTCTCGTTATGGTGTACCTAAAGACTTAATGTATCTGATTGATCGTCTACACCAAGCATCGATTGGTGTGATTATTGACTGGGTACCTGGGCATATTTGTAAAGACGCACACGGACTCTATTATTTTGATGGCACGCCACTTTATGAGTACGAAGATGAGTTTAAAAGAGAAAATGTGGTTTGGGGCACGGCGAATCTGGACTTATCCAAAGGACACACCAGAAGTTTCTTATTGTCAAATGCTTGTTTTTGGATGGACTATTTTCACGTGGATGGCTTTCGAGTAGATGCGGTCTCTAATTTGGTGTACTTCTTAGGTGATTCATCAAACGGAACAAATGAAGGGGCAGTTGACTTTCTAAGACGTCTTTCAGAGACCATCTTTTATAAAGATGACCGTGTGCTTTTGATGGCAGAAGACTCAACGGCATTTGATGGCGTGACAAGACCAGTATCAATGGGTGGCTTAGGTTTTAATTATAAGTGGAACATGGGTTTTATGAATGACGTTCTACGTTACTTTAAAAAAGAACCAATTCATCGAAAATGGCACCATTCGGATATTACGTTTGGGTTAACCTATGCGTTTTCTGAACAATTTGTCTTGCCTTTTTCTCACGATGAAGTCGTGCACGGCAAAGGCACACTACTGACTCGGATGCCAGGTGATTATTGGCAAAAATTTGCTAACTACCGATTATTAATCGGGTTATGGCTAACACACCCAGGTAAGAAACTACTTTTCATGGGCCAAGAATTCGCTCATTTCCAAGAGTGGGGGGTTCATCGTCAATTGGATTGGAATCTATTTGATTTTCCAAGTCATGACAAAGCCAACCTGTTTGTTCGAACAATCCTAGGCTTATACCAAAAAGAAAAAGCCTTGTTTGAACTTGATCATAGCGAAAAAGGATTTAAATGGATTGACTCAACCAATAGCGAGCAATCAATTTTCAGTTTCATCCGCTACGCGAAGGATCTTGATGAACACGTTGTGGTTGTCTTAAATATGACACCAAGTGTGTATCATGACTACCAAATTGGTGTTCCAAGTGAGGGTTTTTACGATGAGTTAATCAATAGTGATCTACCGGCATTTGGAGGCTCAGGTCAGTATAACGGAAGTGAAAGAGCAACAATTAAGGAGTCACTCCATGGGTTTTCACAATCCATCAAAATGACGGTTGGACCATTATCTGTTTCGATTTTAAAATATAGAAAGTAACACATAATTGATTTTTACACTACGCATGTAAAAAAGTTGTAAACGTTTGCACCTCGTAAGGCACCCTAACCATGGGTGCCTTTATGATATAATGAAGTTGAAATTCACGACAAGGAGAATGAGTAAATGATAAATATATTTAAAGATAAGAAAACGTTCAAAGAAATCTTCATCGATAAAGTCGAATCGACTTACGCCATTGATTTTAATGAATCAAATACTTATCAACAATACGTGTGTTTAGGTCAGCTTCTTAAACAGCATATCGGTAAGGATTGGAATCAAACAAGGAAAAAAGAAAAAGAGATGCGTCAAGTTTACTACTTTTCTATGGAATTCTTGATGGGTCGTATGATCACGAATAACTTAATGAACGCAGGTGTCTATGACGTTGTGAAAGAAACCTTTGACGAGCTTGGACTAGATTTAAACGAAGTTGAGCATAAAGAGTCAGATGCCGGATTAGGTAATGGTGGTTTAGGTCGTTTAGCAGCTTGTTTTATGGACAGCGTAGCAGCGTTAAAATTACCAGTGCACGGTAACTCAATTCGTTATCGCTATGGTTTTTTCAAACAAAAAATTGAAAATGGCTATCAAGTTGAGTACCCAGATCGTTGGTTAAAAGATATCCACGTTTGGGAAACCAGAAGACAAGAAGAATCGGTTGATATTCCCTTTTACGGTCACATCGAAATCAACGTCGATGACAATGGTAAACTACATGTCTATCATAAAAATGCGGAATACGTTAAAGCGGTTCCTTATGATGTGCCTGTCATTGGCTATCATAATCAAGTGGTAAACACGCTTCGTTTATGGAGTGCGGAACCATCGGATTTATATGAAAATCAAGGTGGTACGTTTGAATACCACAAAAAGTTAAGACAAATTTCTGAGATGCTTTATCCAAATGATGAAACAGATGAAGGAAAAATTCTTCGTTTAAAACAACAATATTTATTTTCAGCGGCAGGATTAAATGCCGTGCTTAGAAAGCATAAAGAAATTTTTGGAACACTTGAAAACTTAAGTGAAAAAGCAGTTTTTCATATCAATGATACACACCCGACGTTAATTATTCCAGAATTAATGCGTGTGTTGGTCGATGAAGAAGGCATGGATTGGGACAAAGCGTGGGACATCACAAGAAACTGTGTTGCCTACACGAATCACACCATCCTAGCCGAAGCATTAGAAAAATGGCCAATTCGCTTATTTCAACCATTACTACCACGTATCTACACAATCACTGAAGAAATTCACCGTCGCTTTGAAATTGAATTAAGAGCACACTTTGGTGAAAACGCAAGAGAAGTACTTGCGATGGCTATTCTAAAAGATGGTATGGTCCACATGGCTAACTTAGCAATTACGGGCTCATTTAGTGTTAACGGGGTAGCGGCACTTCACACCGATATCTTAAAAGAAATCGAGATGAAGGACTTTAATGATTATTACCCGAATAAGTTTAACAATAAAACCAATGGGATTACACACAGACGATGGGTGGTTCAATCAAACCCAGAACTTGTCTCTATTCTAAAAGACACCATCGGTGATGAATGGATTTATGACACAACAAAACTTGAGGGACTACTTAAGTTTACGAATGACGATCAAATTCTAAAACGTTACGATGAAATGAAGTTGGCAAGAAAAACAGCCCTTGCGAATAAAATCTATAAGGAACAAGGCATTCAAATTGATCCAACCTCGATTTTCGATATTCAAGTCAAACGTCTTCATGAATATAAACGTCAATTGATGAACGCACTACACATCATGCACGTATACAATGAGTTAAAGACGAAACCTGAAATGCGTCAATCATTCCATCCGCAAACATTCATTTTTGGAGCAAAAGCTGCACCAACGTACTATTTTGCGAAAAAAGTTATTAAACTGATTAATACGATTGCAGAAAAAATCAACAACGACAGTGAAACAAGTAAATACCTAAAAGCCGTATTTGTCGAAGACTATAACGTCACCTACGCTGAAACAATCATGCCTGCAGCCGATTTATCTGAACAAATCTCAACGGCTTCAAAAGAAGCCTCCGGGACAGGTAACATGAAGTTCATGATGAACGGTGCTTTAACGATTGGTACGCTCGATGGGGCAAACGTTGAAATTGGTGAACTTGTGGGTAATGATAACATATTCATCTTTGGTTTAGATGCAAAAGAAGTCACACAACTTCAAAAAGAAGGTACTTATAAACCTTATGATTTGTACTTGAATGATCCGAAAATCAAACGTGTGATCGATCAATTAACCAATGGATTCTTTACGAATGTACCTCAAAATGAATTTGAAGAAATTCGTAGAAATCTATTAGACAAAGACCAATATTATATTTTAAAAGACTTCAATGCTTATGTAAAAGCACAACAAAAAGCAAACAAGGCGTATCAAGATAGAACCGCTTGGCTGAAAAAATCGATGATTAATACAGCGAAGTCTGGATTCTTCTCAACTGACCGTACAATGTTTGAGTATAACAGAGATATTTGGCACTTAGAAACAATTAAATAATAACAAAAAAACAAATTGAAAATGGATTTCAATTTGTTTTTTTCATTGTTTTAATCGATTATTTGGTTAAAAAACGTTGAGTTAGGTAATTTCTTACCCCGCCTTGTTGGTTCGTCTCATCTAGAACCACATCAGCAACGGCTTTTAATTCTTTTTGTGCGTTTGCCATAGCAACACCTGTTGCGGCTAGTTCAATCATTTCAATGTCGTTTAGTCCATCACCAAAGGCAATGACGTTTTCTTCTTCAATTTGATAATATTGTCTTACAAGAGAAATTGCTTCAGCCTTAGATGTGCGTTTTTGATACACTTCATAGATGGCGTTTTTATAGTCACTGCCCCAATCCCTAAACGATAGAAGATTCTCACAGTTTTCTTTGATAAACGTCTCAAATTGATTTTTGAATGCGACATTCACAATGAACATTACACCAGAAGGTTCTGGTAAATTGGGTGCCGTAAATTCACCCTCAACAAAAAACGTGTCTTCATTCTCGTGGTACAACCAAGCCAAACGATCCGTACGCTTGTAGACGTATAAGCCATTATCGACGCTATAGAAGGCCGTAACGATTTCATTTTTTGTAAACGAAAAAAGTTTATCGATGATCCGTTTTGGAATGGTTAATTGAACCTTTTTAAATCCCTTATCAACGGGATTTTCGATTGCTCCTCCGTTATCACTAATAAGTGGAGTATCTAGGTTTAATTCTCGATGATACTCAATACAGCCTCTATAGGGTCTTCCAGTCGCAATTACTACCTTGTGTCCTAACTTTGAGAGTTCATTAATTGTGTCTATGGTTTTTAAATCAAGTTTAGAATCATTATTTAGCAAAGTGCCGTCTAAGTCACACGCAATTAAATATGGTTTCATAAAATACCTCCTTCGATTTTTACTTAAATAAAAGCATCTTCTAGATTATCTCATATTAAGTGTAAAATATCAATCTAGGCTCTTTAAATCACATACTTCTTTATCTTTATAGATAAATGCGGTATAATTCTTGTTAAAGAGGAGCTGATGATTCTGATCTTATTTAGTGTGTTTGGAATTAATGTTGATATCGGTTATCTTGTGGTCTTTCTAACCGGGATTATGTTCGGTTTTTTACTATTATTGCTTGTTTATGTTTATAGCGTGTTAGCGACACTCAATAAAAAACGACAAATCAGGGACGCACAAGAGCCAGACATTGATGAAGAAGAAATCAAATTATTAATTAAAGATGCCCAAAGCCAATATAAGAACAAAAAATTAAGAGAAGAAGTTGGGTTTGCAATCTATGTGAAGCAATTATCTCTTGATCTCTCGAAAGACATTGCGGCTAAGTTTTATCCGAATTCAAAACACCCACATTTAGAGCTTACGCTAGATGAAACGCTCTTACTCGGGCATTACATTACCGATCGAATTGATCGAATATTCGAAGCTAGATTATTAAAAATATTTAGAAAAACAACGCTGTCTCGCTTGATGTCTCTGTATGAGATGAAGCAGACAATTGAAGATTCTGCTGTCATGAAAGCAGAAAAAAAGTTTAAAGTAAGAAAAACAGCTTCCGCTATTTTTTCAGCCATTAATATAATTAATCCGGCTTATTGGATTAGAAAAGTGACCGTGGATAAATTAACACAATTGATTATCAATAAAATCGCATTATCTGTGATTGGTATTGTCGGTGAAGAGACATATAAGATTTATAGCAAAAATGTATTTAAGGTTGAAAAGACAATTGATTCAGGTGTCGATCAACTGTATGAAGAAATCAAAGGCGATGTAAAAAAATACGTTGAGGAGGAAGATCTTGATGACGCTGTTTAAACGTAGACCGATTGAAGAACTACCTAAAAAAGATATCCCGGATTTTCGAATTCCTCAGTTTGTGAAAATTGAAGGATTGAAAATGGATCAGAAGAAAAAGTATAAAACGTCTGAATTTATTTCACCTATTTTTGGTATGTCCGTTAAAGATAAAACGGTTGCACCTTACGTAATAAAAGATTCAGGCGACATTAAAAAACGCTATGATGCATTTCGTAACAAACCAATGTCTGACCGTTCTAACTATGATGAGTTTAAAGCCACCATGGTTTCAAATGAAGCTAGAAAAGAACTTTTTGGCAGTGACGTCGTAATTGATCACACACGTAAATACGAAGATGAACGTAAAAAAGAAACACAAATAGAGATACCATTTCAAAAGACCAAACAAGAACCAGAGAATTTTGTTGATCAATATCGAAATGAGCCAGTCGTTGTGATGCCTAAAATAAGCTCTACGGATTTTAATTTAGAAAAAGAAGAGGTAATTCAAAAACCAACCATCGAAACAGCCAAAAAGACAGATTTGGTGTTTGAACGACGATTTAAACCCGAAGAAGTCCAAACCAGTGAGCAAACAAACATCAAAGAACCGGTTGAGAAAAAGCCATTTCAAGCACATAAAGAAGAACCTAAGTTTACTAAACCAGAAACATTTGTTAATCAGCAGGTACAAAAGAAAGTCGTTTCAAAACCGACCTATCGCTTTCCAAATCCGCAGATGTTTTCTAAAATCACGCGTGATCAAAATGCAAGACCTGATTGGTTAGTCACACAAGAAACCGTCGTCAACCAAACACTCGATTTGTTTGGTGTGCCAGGTAAAGTACATAACATCACAAAAGGACCAACCGTCACACGACACGAAGTCGAATTAGAGCCTGGTGTCAATGTCAAAGAAATGACGCGAATTAAAGATAACCTGATGATGAATTTGGCTGCTAAAACGCTACGCATTGAAGCGCCAATTCCAGGCAAGAGTTTTGTCGGGATTGAGATACCAAATACCGTACCAGAAATCGTTGCTTTCGGTAACGTTATTGACGATGAATCATTCTTAAACGATACTGACCATCCTCTAAAAGTTGCACTTGGTGTGGACATTGATGGTAATAACATTTACGCAGACATTCAAAAAATGCCGCACGGGTTGATTGCTGGTGCGACCAATAGTGGTAAGAGCGTCTGTGTGAATACAATCATCGTGAGTTTATTGTTAAAGAATCACCCTGACGATTTAAAGTTTATATTAATTGACCCTAAAATGGTTGAGCTAAGCATTTATGATGAACTGCCTCATTTATTGACGCCGGTGATCACAGATCCTAAAATGGCCGCAACTGCGCTTTCTTGGGCGGTTGAAGAAATGGATAAACGGTTTGTTAAGTTTGCAGCAAACCGCGCGAAAGACTTAAACAGTTATAACCAAAAAGCGATTGAAAATCCATCAATTGAAAAAATGCCATACATCATCATCATCATAGATGAACTTGCTGACTTAATGATGGTTTCAGCAAACGACGTTGAAGACGCGATTCAGCGCTTAACTCAAAAAGCCAGAGCCGCAGGCATCCATCTGTTAGTGGCCACACAACGTCCAACAACCGACGTGGTCAAAGGCACAATTAAAGCCAACATTCCAACGAGAATTGCATTTAAAGTGGCGTCTTTTACAGACTCAACGACAATACTTGATGGGGCTGGGGCAGAGCAGTTACTCGGTCGTGGTGATATGCTTTATAAAACGGCAGAAAGACCACTTCGTTTACAAGGCGCTTATTTAAAAGATAGCGAAATCGAACGAGTGACTGATTTTATCCGTGAACAATTGCCGCCAAATTATGTGTTCGATCACGAATCATTAAAATCTTTCTCAATTAGTAAAGAAAAAATGGAATCCGACGAATTATTAATGGACGTTGCACGCTTTGTTGTTAGTGAACAAAAAGCATCCATCAACGCCATACAACAAAATTTTAACGTGGGATTTAACCGAGCACAACGATTAATGGAAATGCTTGAAAATAGCAATATTGTATCTAAAGGCGAAGGTAACAAACCAAGAGAAGTATTGGCATCGCTACAAGAATTGGAAAATCTAATATGAAATTAAAAAATGCATTAGAAGAATTAAAATTAAATGAAACCGAACAAGAAAGTGAAGCGATTAATGTCGTTTCTAAGACCATTGATAAAAAACTACGTCAACTATTAGTCTATTTAATTTTTGTCAGTGTCTTAACACTGTTATTTACGGTACTTGGATTTGGTTCATTTACCGATCAAAAATATAAAGTACTAATCATCATTACAAGCGCACTACTTTCATTAATCGTCGCTTACTATTTGCCATCTAAAGAGGCTTTAGTAACTAAAGAGAGCACACTAAGTCGGTTTAAGCGAATCGATTTAATCCATTTCTTTTTATTATCAACCTATTTTGTGTTTATTCTAATATCGTTTGTTGTTCGAACAGCGGTAGTTGAAGGCACATCCATGGAAACAACGCTTTTTGGTGGGGATAAAATCATCGCATACCACATGAATTATTCACCTAAACGAGGCGACGTTGTGATTGTCGATATGAAAGAACATAATTTCGAACAAATTTATTACGTTAAACGACTCATTGGGCTGCCAGGTGATAAAATACAGTTCGATCGTTTAAATGGGAAATTATACATAAACGATGAGCTCAAACAAGACGTACCACCAGAGTATCGAGAGTCACTTGCACAAACCTTAAACGGACTTTCGAATGACTTGATACCTAAAGGGTCTTATTTCATTCTAGGTGACAATATTCAAACCTCGCTAGACTCAAGACGCATTGGTTTTATCAAAGAAGAACAATTGGTTGGAAAAGTATTGCTACGCTTTTCTCCCAAATTTGAGGTGATTTCATGAAGCAAGTACAATGGTTCCCTGGACATATGTCTAAAGCCTTAAGAGAAATAAAAGAGAATTTAAAAAAAGTCGACATCGTATTTATCTTACTTGATGCAAGATTACCTGAGTCATCGATGAATCCAAAAATCAAAGAGATTATAGGAAATAAACCGGCATTAATATTGTTTAATAAATCGAGTTTAGCCGATCAATCTGAACTCGATAAGTGGTTGAACTTCTATCAAAAAGAAGGCTTCAGCTCACTGAAAATTGATGCAATTACCGGAAAAAATATCCGTAAAATAAAACCTTTATCGGATGAGATATTAAAACCACTACTTGAAAAAGAAAAAAAACGCGGCATGCAAAGAAGAGCCATTCGGACAATGATTATTGGTATTCCTAACGTAGGGAAATCGACGCTAATTAACACATTATCTCGTAAGAAAGCAACAAGAACAGGTAATACCCCTGGTGTTACTAAAGCCCAACAATGGGTTAAAATTTCAGAGGATTTTGAATTACTCGATACCCCAGGTGTGTTATGGCCAAAGTTTGAAGACGAGAAAGTTGGTTATCACTTAGCACTTTCTGGCGCGATTAAAGATACCATTTTACCAAATGAAGAAATTGCATTTTATGCCCATCATTTCCTAAAAACCTACTACCAAGAAGAACTCAAGAAACGTTACCAACTAAATGAGGTCTTAGAACCCATCGACACGTTTAGCGAAATTGGTCGAAAACGTGGTGCGTTAATTAAGGGTAACGAAGTGAACTATGACACAGTTTATGAGTTATTACTAAAAGACCTGCGTGATGGTAACTTAGGAGGAATTACATTTGACCGATATCAATCTATATGAATTTGAAGACAAATTAAATAGCCACGGTTTCAATTTTGTTTGTGGCACAGATGAAGCAGGCAGAGGACCGCTTGCAGGTCCTGTGGTCGCTTGTGCAATCATCTTAAAAAAAGGTGCTAAACTACCTGGTGTGGATGACTCAAAAAAGCTAAGCGAAAAAAAACGAAATGCGCTCATCGGTTTGATTAAAGAACAAGCCCTTGCCATCAGTATTTCAATGGTTTCACCACAAGAAATTGACCAAGTTAATATCTATCGCTCGGCTAAAAATGCAATGATTTCAGCCATTAAAGGACTAAAGATAAAACCGGATTACGTCCTTGCTGATGCAATGATGCTTGAAGAAGAAATAGGGATTCCTACTGAATCACTGATTAAAGGCGATCAACGATCGATTAGCATCGCTGCGGCATCAATCATTGCTAAGGTAACTAGAGATCAATACATGAAAGAAATGGATGAACTCTTTCCACAATACGGATTTCAAAAACACAAAGGATACCCAACGAAAGCCCACGTTGAAGCCATCAAAGAACATGGCATTTGTCCGATTCACAGAAAAACATTTGAACCGATAAAGTCCATGCTTGGAGGCTTAAAGTGATCAAAAAAACCATCAAAATCCTAATCAGTTTTCTCTTGATCACATTAATATCAATCGTGTTGTTGGATATTCTTCCTATTTCTCGCACCTACGACAAAGACAATGCGTTCATCAGAAAAAATGAACGACCACTCATTATACCGCATGGTGGGGCCAAAGCACTTTACCCTGAAAATACGTTACATGCATTTAAAAATACGGATCAATACGACATGTTTGAAATTGATTTAACGCTAACCAAAGATTTAGTATTGATTGCCCATCACGATTTAGACTTAAGACATGATTTAAATCGTTCTTTGTTTCAACCTGACCTACTAATCAAAAATCTAACCTATCAAGAAATTGTGTCGATAATCAAAGATAACGATTACCCTTATGTTCGTTCGTTTGTTAACATTGATGGACAAAAACCTTATGAAAATGAAATGGACCAATCAATTCTTGACGAGCTGATTCCAGTCAAACTTGAAACGATTTTTTCACTTTATCCGAACAAATACTATATTTTAGAAATCAAAGACTTACAAGATGAAACCACGCAGTTTGAAAAAGCTGTTGAGGCCTTGATGACGTTAATTACTAACTATGACATGAAAGATAACGTTATTGTCTCATCCTTTGATGATAAAGTAATCAAAGCATTTAAACGGTTGTCGAATAACGAAATTACAACCTCAACCGCCTCAAAAGAAACAATGAACTTTGTATTGTTTAGTGCATTTAGTCTAGACTTCTTTTATAAACCGACCGATGCCTTGCTAATCATACCCTTTGAAGATCAAGTCAGTGATTCACAAGTCAGTCTATTAAAGAAATTGCCAGGTTTTATTCGAAGAAAAATTGTTCGATACGATGAGGTTGAAGAACGATATTTAACTAATATTGCACAAAAGTCTCTCATCGAGGATGCAAGAGAAAAGAACTTAGCGGTCATTTTTTGGACAGTCAATGAAAAAGAAGATATGAGGTACCTCGTAGAGCTTGGTGTCGATGGCATCATCACAGATCGACCAGACTTATTAGAAGAAGTACTTAATGAATATGAATTCAATTAATCAAAATCGCCTGTTTACTCCAGGCGATTTCTTTTTTAGAGTAAAAGAGGCGTTTCTAAGATAAATATAGTAATGGACAAAAAAAGATATATATAATATATAGAAAGAAACGCATTGTTTTTGGCTTGACACAAGAAAATTTCAACTATATAATATACAAATGCGAAAGAAGTGATTAAATGAAAACAGTAATAATAGTAGAATCACCATCAAAATCAAAGACCATCGCTAACTACGTCGGTAACGATACCGTCGTTTTAGCAACCGTTGGTCATATCAGAGAATTAGCTACCTCAGGTACCTATGGTTTGGGTATAGATCTTGCAAATGATTTTAAACCTAATTATAAAGTATCTAAAGGCAAGGAAAAAGTAATCAAAGAATTAATCAAGCAAACTCAAAAGAGTAACGTCTTGATTGCAACCGACCCGGACCGTGAAGGTGAAGCAATCGCGTGGCACGTCGCTGACATTTTGAATTTAGACTTGGATCAAGATAACCGTATCACCTTTAACGAAGTAACAAAAGAGGCGGTTTTAAAGGCAGTAAGCGAGCCAAGAAAGATTGACCGCGACCTAGTCCATTCTCAAGAAGCAAGACGCATCTTAGACCGAATTATTGGGTTTAGACTTTCCAAGCTTTTACAACAAAAAATAGGTTCTAAATCCGCAGGGCGTGTTCAAAGCGTTGCCCTTAAAATGATCGTAGACCTAGAAAAAGAAATTCTTGCCTTTGTGCCACAAGAATATCACTTACTACATGCGAACTTTGATACGTTTATCGCTGACTATTCACAAAATTCGAGTAAGTCAGTCAAAACGGAAATTGAAGCTCAAGCAATCATTAATAAGCTTCAAGGGCCATTTAGAGTAAAAGACATACAAACCAAAAAACTCACACGCGCCTCGAACCCAGCCTACGTTACCTCGACACTACAACAAGACGGGATTAATAAACTTGGCTACAGTGGGTCACGTGTGATGGGTATTGCACAAGGCCTGTATGAAGGTAAAGAAATCAAAGACGAAACCGTTGGTTTGATTACCTACATGAGAACAGACTCAACAAGACTATCGGATGAGTTTATCAAAGATGCATTCGGTGAAATCGCACGTTTGTATGGTAAAGAATACATTGGTAAACCAAAAGTTGGTAAGAAAAAAGCAAATCAACAAGACGCTCATGAAGCGATCAGACCAACCTCAATTAAACGCACACCAGAATTAATGAAACCGTATTTAACTGATCAAGAGTATAAAGTGTATAAACTGATTTATGAACGAGCACTCTTCTCGCTAATGGCGGATGCGATTTATGAAGTGACGTCGGTTGAGCTAGAAAATCACGATGAAATATTCAAAGCGTCGGCATCAAAACTTGTCTTTGAAGGTCATCACAAGGCGAACAAAAACTATGAGCCGGCCAAACAAACCCTACCAAAACTGACCATTGGTGATGAATTAAATGCAACTGAAATCACTTCAGTTCAACAATTTACCAAACCAAAATCAAGGTATACAGAAGCAAGCCTAATTAAAGATCTAGAAGAACTGGGTGTTGGACGACCTTCGACTTACGCGGAAATCAATAAGACACTATTGGCACGCCAATACGTCGAAAAAACAAAAGGCTCACTCATTCCGACAGAACAAGGCATCATTACATCCGAGGCACTTGATAAATATTTCTCATCAATTATTAACACCGAATATACGCAATTCATGGAAAATGAGTTAGATGAAATCTCGGTAGGGAAAAAAGTTTGGAACGTTGAATTAATGGACTTTTACAAACGTTTTGAGCCAATATTAGAAGAAGCATTTAAAGATATGGTTAAACTGCCACCAAAAGAAGTCGGCGAACTTTGTCCAAATTGTAATCGACCACTGGTCATTAGAAACAATAAAAAAGGCCAAGCATTCATTGCATGTTCCGGGTTTACTCAAAAACCACAATGTACTTACACAAGAAGCATTGAAGAAAAGAAACCAGAATAAACTAGGAAAATCAGCTAAAAACAGCTGATTTTTTTAATACATGGCACCTCAAAAAATGCCTCAACTTTAGAAAACTAAAAAACACGATAAAACGCTTTACAAACGCTTACAAACGTGATAATATAATAATGCATCCGACAAAGGGTGCTACTTATCCCCTATTAAGTGTGAACTGATAACTCACACAATCCCCTTAATTATCCCCCGACTTTTACCCTCGGGGGAGATTTTTTTATTTAAGCTAAATTTAACAAGTCGACGTTTGATCAAATACAGTTCAACCAAATAAACAAAGTGCGTATCGTTTTTTATTTTAGCTGTAATTACATATAATAGTTTTGGAGGCATACTCAAAAAAAACAAAAATGAGTATGAATAAAAATCTATGACAAAAACAATGAAAAATAATCCTATCGAGGTCATCGGAACGGTATTAAACGTTGGCGATAAGGCAAGCGACTTCACCTGTGTTGACCGTAGTTTAAACAAAGTATCACTTTCTGATTTTAATTCCAAGTACGTATTAATCAACGTCGTACCATCACTTGATACGGGTGTTTGTGACATGCAAACAAGACAAATCAACGAAAAATTAGCTGATTTGAAAGACACAACCATTTTAACAATTTCAAATGACTTACCTTTTGCTCAAGCCAGATGGTGTGGTGCCGCAGGTTTAGATAATATCCTCACATTAAGTGATTATCAAACGCTTGATTTTGCGAACAAGTATGGTGTAAACATCGTTGGATTACGTTTACTTGCACGCTCAGTGTTTGTATTAAATGAACAAAGAGAAGTCATCTATGTGGAGTATTTAAATGAAATGACGAATCACCCGAATTACAGCCAATTATTTGACTTTATCGAAACCCTATAACCAAAAGTTTTCTTTTGGTTTTTTTTTCATCACTATGTGAAATATGTTATAATGTATTTTAGGAGTGATCGTATGGGATTGTTTAGCAAATTATTCAAAAAAAATAAAACGAAAAATGATAAACACAAATTAGGACTACATAAATCAAGAGAAACACTCGGTAATCTAAAGAAATTACTCGAGGAAAAGAAAACGATTGATGAAGACTTATTTGATGAACTTGAAGAAATCTTAATAATGGCTGACATTGGGATTGATACCGTCTTGTCATTTATGGCCGATTTAAGA
>Ga0265295_1001368_pt1 | contig 43018 bp, 34 predicted proteins | sample Munlansysbiofilm_FD_192503 | JGI IMG/M metagenome (GOLD analysis project Ga0265295, IMG submission 192503) | Leachate microbial communities from a municipal landfill in Southern Ontario, Canada - Methane capture system biofilm | ecosystem: Engineered > Solid waste > Landfill > Unclassified ... | reverse complement strand
TGAGTCCATGGTTTGATTTTGAGCCAATTTGGCAAGGTGGCTCTCATGGGCGGAACAGGTGGCTCTATTTTTCGGAGGGGTGGCTCTCAAACAGCGGACTAATGGCTCTATGTCATCAGATTATTCAATGCCCACAACCAATCATTTCCCCTTTATCAAGAAGATATACTTTATTGCAACGCACCAATACGAATGGATCATGAGAAACGATGATGACAACCTTATCTGATGATAAAAGCTGTATCTGATCCAGAATATAGGTTTTGATTTCTAAGTCAAGGTTGGTCATAGCTTCATCAATAACTATTACATCAGATTGCTTCGCTAAAGCAGTGGATAGCATCAATCTTTGTTTTTGTCCAGATGAGAGGTTACTTCCACCTCTCTCTATTATTCTCTGATAGCCTTGGTTAGAGTCAACAAATTCCGCAACACCTGCTATAGTTGCATAGTATATTACCTCATTCAAACTGAGTTGTTTATTCCCAAACAATACCTGGTCTATAAATGTACCAGTGATCAATATGGGATCGAAAGGAGCATAAGCAGTATGCCTCCTTAGATTGCCAATATCCTCTTTATCTATCAATACATTATTTAGGTAAATTCCCCCTTTATCTATAGAATATAAACCACATATCAATTTCAATAACGTCGTTTTCCCGCTACCGGATATCAGTAAAGGCAAATCCGGGATTAGTGGTACCGCGAGTGCATTTCCAGGTTCTCTGCGTATTATCTGGAAAGTCTGCACCCACTCTCGGCATGTTGCCAACGTGTTCAGCATGGGAGCAGTACCAATTGATATCTTTCGAGCCCCCGTCGATATCACTATTACCCGAATACTCTGCTTCAAGCTTCAAATAACTGCTGGTTGTTAATGCGTTAGTATTGTATCGATTGTAGTTTACATCTGAACCGGAAATCCAATGGTAGGGATAGTACAAATCACTAACTATAGCATATAAATCATTATTGCTCAGCATAGTTAGCATATCTCCAAAAGTTCCATCCCCATCTCTATTATCAATTTGAGCTACATTGTAGCCCATATCGCTTATCAATGCTAAGATTTGTGCTCTTTCTGCTTCCGTATAATTATTCCCCCAATTTCTGTTAGACATATACGTATAACAACCCATGGGATATTGGTCAAAACTTTCCGCTCCGATTAAAGAGAGAAATAACGCGAAAACAACACATAAACCGAATTTCATTTGCGTGTTAAACATCTTAAGCTCCTTTAGTAATTGGTTAATTTTCTTGTGCTTACCGGAATACCATCTTTTGAAATGGATATGATGAGCACTCCCTTTGGCAATTTGCCAGACTCAAGACTCAGACCACCGTCTTTTATGTCTTCCATATGGATGGCTTGCGATAACAATTTCTGCCCTTTTATGTTATACATTTCCAAGCGATATCTGCCTGTGGCTTTGTATCCAGAGCCTTTGAATAAGATGCTGAATTCTGGTTCCTGAATGGTTACTGGATTGGGATAGATATCAGTGTGCCATTCCTCGACATTAGAAACAGGAGCAGTCTCATCAGAATTAGCGACAGTAGTCTCGTGCAGATCGGCATTACCAGCCATGATATAGACTCTACCAGTGGAATTGTGATTACTTAGTGGCCCAAACCAAGGGGCACCCACTGCAATGTCACAATAGCCATCGGCATTAAAGTCACCAGTCGCCTTTGACCAGCCATAATTCCTGTTATCGTAGTTTGTGATTCCCAGACTTACAAAATCCAGTGATCCGTTCATGGCAGAGCTGCCCATCCAGATGTACAAGTATCCGCTGTAATATCCTGCTTCATGATCGAAACCTATCACATCCTGATAGCCATCTCCATTCAGGTCCCCATGCACCATGGGATAACCGCTGCCCCGTTCGCTGATGTAACTTGGAGGAGGTGGATAAGCGGCTGACAGATCAAGGCTCCAGTTTTCCGTAATCACCTCACCACCCAGCCATAAATGCTGGGAATAATCATACACCTGGCTCCCAGCCGAGAAATCATCATATCCATCTCCATTTACATCTCCCAGCGGACAAGCCCAACTCTTTATAATACTATTAGAATCCTCACAGATGGTTAGGCTGTCAGTTTGGGGGAATGTCGGGCTGCCATAGTATAGCACTAGCCTGTTATGAGTCCCTCCCGAGGGATTATTCGAGATGTGTAACAAAGTGTCATCAAAGCCGTCATTGTTTGCATCGCCTATGCCGGATAATCGGGGTATTGATTGGCTGTTTATTGTTTGCCTAAAAAGCCATGGTTGGGCTAAATAGTCTGTCCAGACACACACTTCTTTTGAGCCAACTGCATAATATAACACTAGGCAAATGTCATCTTGATTGTCACCGTTGATATCTCCGATAGGTATAATAGCTACACTATTCACTCCTGTGCCTGAATTATACGAGTATGTTAGTAAGATGTCTGGCGAATTATGGGGATTTGCTCTACCAAAGAACAACGCAACATTGTTATCGTAAGTAGCTGATCTTTGGAACATTATGAGATCATCAATTCCATCTCCATTCATGTCCCCTCCGTTGAAAACACTGGCATAAGGCCCCATCTGCCAATTGTAAGCCCCGGGGATAACAAAATCAGGGATGTTATCGAAATTTGGGCCTCCCCAGTAGAAATAAAGCTTACCCCAGCGGTTTTGATCGGCAAAAACCAGATTGGGATTCCAGGCACCAGACGACACCACCAAGTCCATATATCCATCGCCAATACAATCCAGGCTGGCTATGGATTCTCCAAATTCGCAGCCTCCAAATTCACCACTCATGTAGGTCATTACATCAAGGTGATTATTTTGGGCCGAAAGCGGTCCGAGCAAGACGATCATCAGGATCGCCGAAATGTACAATATTAGTTTCTTCATCATTCCTCCTATATGAAGTGATGTTGTAGCCTTGGAGTCAATGCGTTTACAGGTAGCAAACATACAAAACTCCATCATATTCGACAAAAACGTACTGGCCGTTCTGGTCTTCGTACACAATTTTAACGATGGGATCGCTCAATGAACCAGTATAGACGGGTAGAGTTTGGTGATTAATGGCCGTATAGTCAATAACTGCACAAAGCAAGTTAAGACTCACTACAACCAACACTACGTAAAGCATGATTCTTTTCATTTTGTCACTCCTTGAAATTAGTCTCTATATATATAGTGTCAAAAATGGCGAAACTAAGATGCCAGAATCGAAGATATTTTACTTCAGCAGTGAAATAATTTTCTCATAAGACCAGAGTGATCTGCCCATCTCCTTGGGTATCTGCACGTTAGCAGGTATTGGGTGAATTCCAACTATTTCATCTCTTTTGCAGCTCTTTATGCTAACATGGTTCCTTTCGTTCAAGCTTATGATGAAAGTAGCGATAATTGGTTTTCTCTCTGGCGTCAGATGAAAGATGTGAAATCTGAATTTTCTGTTACCGATCATCGTGATCCCCCAATCGTCGATTCGGGTGATTCCCTGCATTACTTTCAGGATTTCGTCTGTCTGAGCCAGTGAATTTGAGCTTGTGCCTCGAATGTCGCTACTTTTACCTATCTTCTGGATGCTTCTGATGAATTTGAGGATCGCATTGTACTGATTGTAGTTCAAGATGTCCCTTCCAGCTTCCCAGCCCATCGCAAGCAGCAACCTTGATCTCAGATTCTTTACAATCCTGTCTTTCCTTTTTTGAGCCACTGCGTGGCTAACATTCAGATGAGTAGCATAATCACTTATCTTATCGAAGGATGCAATAGCTTCAAATTCTTTATATTCTTTGGTGGTGAGGATTTCTTTTTTCAGGATGGGATCAAGACCTTCTATTTGTATTGTGTTATGTGCACACATCAATTTCCTGACTAACTCAGTCTCTCGGCAAAGAGAATCATAGAGTCCTTTTTGCTGCATGATGGACCTATAGTGCTTGCAGAGCAAGTTTTGCGTTAGTTGCTTTAGCCACGTATAAATATCCTTTATGTAGTTTCTTGATGTAAGTAACAGGTGGATTGCTTCCTGAGAGACAGCCTTTGAAAGCTCTGGATCCTGTGTTTTGGACAGCGAATAATGAAGGGATACTTTTTGGTAGTAATCAAATACATCTTCAATTGCTTTTGGATATGCTGAGTTTACATACGCTTGCGTTAAGCCTACGTGCCTTTCCGATATTGAGTCTTTTAACAATCGAATAAGGATAGTGTTGGCAATATCGTCAGATATATTCAAAAACTTAAAGCTCTGTAGGCTTTCATCTTGAATACACCTAATGATCTCATCGTACATGGCTCTGCTGAGGTCTTGCACATCATTTTTTAGCACGGGATACTCCCTTGATTTCCTAAATTATCAGCAGTTTCAAACTATTAGTACTTGACTTGTATGTCAACCTCAAAATCAGTCGCATCCTTATACATCCGTATTTGTCAGCATACAGGGCAGTTCTTTCCTTGCTCCATAACAAGATACCCATTAAGAGCACAAGGAGAAAGCATGACTGATGCATTGATGAACCCAAATCAAATCCCAGCTTGTCAGACACGAAGGTTTACGGCTGAAGCCTTACCGCTGCACGGCTGGCAAGCTGACCATTGGAGTCGGTTGCAATCTCGATGACTGCGGCATTTCCCAGAAGGAAGCTTATGCTCTGCTGGATAATGATATCTGAAACTCTGAGCAGCAGCTTTTAGCTGAGATTCCTCTTATCTACAATGCCTTGGACGAGGTTCGACAGTCTGTGCTGCTAAACATGTGTTTTAATTTGGGATTGAAAGGACTCCTTGGCTTTAACAACACCCTCGCTTTCATTGCTGCTGGTGACTGGGAAAGGGCTGCCAATGGTATGCTTGCTTCCAAGTGGGCAAAGCAGGTGGGGTTCAGAGCGATTGAACTATCAGAGATCAATCCGAATGGGGGCGATATGGGCTTTCACCACGAATTAACACGAATACAAGCACGAATGGACACGAATCATAGTTGACGATACTATGAGAGAAGTCTATCGGGCTATATATACTGCTTTGGAGAGCTGCCTGTACCTGATCGGTTCTTTGATTGCTAACCCTGAGCAGTGGATATACCAGCAACTGAACGACATCGAAGTGAGTCTATGACCGCACTTGAGAAGTTCCAGTCCGAACGTAGCAGAATCACCCAAGCCATCAGTGATGCTTATTGGCAATCATTCTATAGGATGATCAGATTTGCAGTTTTCAGTGATCAAGTACAAACATCGGAGAGACAGTACTCAAAAATAAAAAGACCAAAGATCGAGCTTGACAAAAAACAGGGGGTCCAAGTTAATGAACATAAGTTCACTTGAATACGTCAGTGAAATTAGACTACAAGGAGACAATATGCCCAGAGCCAAAACTTTACGGACCCTGCATGATATGCCGGTAGTAAAGGGCTTCCGCCCACTTTCGATGAGGGCGAATTACCGTCAGGCGGTGATCCTCAAGCTCGAAGAATACGAGGTATTGCGGTTGATCGATTATGAGAAGAAAATCCACGAAGAAGTGGCTGAGATGATGAACGTCTCACGCCCCACTGTGACTCGTATTTACAATAGCGCGCGCATCAAAATCAGTACCGCACTGGTGGAAGGTCGCAGCTTTTTGATCGAGGGTGGAGACGTGCGTATGGCTCGCAATTTTTTTCAATGCGAAGCTTGTATGCATCGCATGAGCTTACTGCTGGATGAAGATAAACCCACGGTTTGCAGCGCTTGTGGCTCGGAGAAAATCCTTTCTTTGGCAGACTGCTTTGTACGCGGTTGCCGCCACTGTCGCCGTTGCCGTTAAATATAAAAAACTAAAAATTTAGGAGATAAAATGAAAATAGCCATTCCAACTACTGCTGGAGAACTCAGCGAACACTTCGGACATTGTGAGGCTTTTGCAGTCTTTACCATCAAAGATAACAAGATAGTAAAAGAAGAAATGATCAATCCACCGGCTCACGAGCCTGGTTCACACCCCCGGTTTTTACACGAACTGGGCGTAACCGTCGTTATTTCTGGCGGTATGGGCATGAAAGCCCAGGAATTGATGCAACAAAATGGAATTAAAGTCCTCATCGGCATGTGCCCGCTTCCTCTTAAAGAACTGGTAGAGAAATATTTGCAGGACAAACTAGAATCCGGTGCAAACCCTTGTGACCATTGATGCGGATAGCGATTGCCAGTGGTAAAGGTGGCACAGGAAAGACCTTTTTAGCGGTAAACCTGGCCCTAAAAGCCGCCGAAACTCAAACTACCCTGCTCATGGACCTGGATGTGGAAGAACCCAATGGTGGGATCTTTATCCAGGGCGATGATGCTGAAATCCATAAGGTTACACGTGCAATCCCAGCTTGGGATGCCGGAGCCTGCAATCTCTGTGGCAAGTGCATTTCCTGGTGTAAATTCAACGCCCTCATTAAGCTGGGTGAGATGATTCTGGTGATGCAGCCCTTGTGCCATTCCTGCTATGCTTGCAGTGAACTCTGCCCCATGCAAGCTCTGCCGATGGAACAGCTATCCCTGGGCGAAATCCGGCACCTTAAACTGGGCAAGCTGGATTTCACCGAAAGCAAACTGGATGTAGGCTTGGAACAGTCTTCACCCTTGATTGAGAAAACCCTGCACTTTGCCGATGAACGTTTTGCCGATAAGGAACTCCAGATTTTGGATAGCCCTCCCGGCACTGCCTGTGCGATGGTTTCTGCGGTGAAAACTGTGGATTATGTCATCCTGATTAGCGAACCCACGCCTTTTGGTCTTTTTGATCTGAATCTGGCCGTGGAAACAGTGCGCCAATTGGGACTGCCCTTCTCTGTGGTGATCAACCGCGATGGAATCGGCAATAACGACATTTATGACTATTTAGAAAAAGAGGGAATCCAGCTTTTGGCCAGAATCCCCAATCAACGCAAGATTGCCGAAATGTACTCGCATGGAGAAATAATTTACCAGCAAGTACCGGAAGTAGATGAGGCCTTAGAGCAGATCTTGAGCAAGATAAGGAGTTTGTCATGAAAGAGATAGTAATCATCTCCGGAAAAGGCGGCACCGGCAAGAGCTCGATCTGCGCAGCCCTGGCTTATGTAGCCAAAGATGAAGTGGTGGTAGCGGATTGTGATGTGGATGCCGCTGATCTGCATCTGATCCTGGAGCCTAAGAACAGCGAAGTTCAAGATTTCTACAGCGGAGTTTTGGCTGAAATAGACCCTAAGAAATGCAGTGCCTGTGGCCTTTGCCAGCAGATCTGCCGCTTTGATGCCATCGAACCTTTCGAGAAAGCATATCGCGTGATAGATTTGGAATGCGAAGGCTGTGGCTATTGCTATTATATTTGCCCTGAGGATGCGATTACCCTCGTTGAGCAAAATGTGGGGAAATTCCTGGTCTCAGACACCCGCTATGGCTGCACCCTGGTGCATGCGCATCTGAGAATCGGAGCCGATAATTCCGGTAAACTGGTGGCCAAAGTCAAAAGCGAAGCCAAAGCCCGCGCCAAGGCCCAGAATAAGCCTTATATCCTGGCAGATGGTTCTCCCGGCATTGGCTGTCCCGTGATTGCTTCTTTGGCAGGAGCGGATTATGTTATCTTAGTAACAGAGTCCAGCAAGTCCGGACTCAGCGATCTGAAGCGGGTGCAGGAATTGGTCACGAAATTCCAGATTCCCTCCGCTTGCATCGTAAACAAAGCGGATATCAACCCTGGCGTAACCAGCGATATCCACAAATATTTAACTAAGAACAAGATACATCACATGGGAGATATTCCTTATGCGGACGATTTCCACAAGGCTATCGCCATGGGACGCTGTCTAATAGAAGAAAATAAAGAAAGATGGCTGCCGATCTTTACAGATTATTGGCAGGACATCAAGGAGAAAATATGAGAATCATCTTTACCTCCACAGGCGAAGGCTGGGACGCTAAGATCGATCCCCGCTTTGGACGCACAGACTTCATCCTGGTCTATGACACCGAAAAAGACGAGCTTGAAGCACACGACAATAGAGAAATCATGGAGGTCGCCCATGGTGCCGGCCCCAAAACCGCGCAGAAGATTCATGAGCTCAAAGCTGATGTGCTGATTACCGGAAATGGCCCCGGTGGAAACGCTGCGACTATACTAAATACGATGCCCCTGAAGATCTTCATCAGAGCTGGTGGCATGAGCATCCGCGAGGCCTATGAAGCTTATAAAGACAATGCCCTGGAACCAGGCGCATAATAAAAAGGAAGAGTAATGGCAGACGATAAAGACTTACAGGTCCAAGAGAACCTGAAAAAGATCAAACATCGCATCATGGTGATGAGTGGTAAAGGCGGAGTAGGAAAAAGCTTCGTCGCTGTCAATCTGGCTTACGGATTGGCCATGCAGGGCAAGAGTGTGGGCATCCTGGATGCCGATGTGCACGGTCCCTCAGTAGCCAAACTTACCGGAGTCGAAGGCATGAGCATTCCCACCTCAGAGAGTGGAAAACCGGCCCCGATCCAAGCGCTCTCAAATCTCTGTGTGCTTTCTGTGGCCTCATTGATCTCCTCAGAAGATAGCGCGCTGATCTGGAGAGGCCCCCTCAAAATGGCGCTGATCAAGCAGTTTTTCAGCGATTTTGAATGGCCCGAACTCGATTATCTCATCGTAGATCTTCCTCCCGGAACCGGCGATGAGCCGCTTTCCATAGTTCAGACTCTGGGCCATGTGGATGGAGCTGTGATAGTTACCACCCCGCAGGATCTGGCTATTCTGGATGTGAAGAAATCGGTGAACTTTGCTCAACAGCTGGGGGTTCCCATTCTGGGCTTTGTGGAAAACATGAAGTTCTTCCGCTGCCCGAAATGTGGTGAAGCCACCCAGATCTTCAGCGGTAAAGGCATCGAAAAGCTGATCTTTGATCATCAGATCGACCTGCTTGCAGAGCTGGAACTGGATCCCAACGTCGTGCGTTCCGGCGATGAAGGAAAGCCCTACATCTATTTCTACAACAAGTTTCCAGCCGCCCAGGCCCTCATGGAAATGGTCCTGAAGGTCATGGAAAAGGTTGAGGGGCCCCAAGAAGCTGAAAAGAAAGAAGAAACCCCGAAACCTTAGATAAGCAGTTCACTAATATACTGAACTCCAAGAGGCTGTGGCTATCAGGCTGCAGCCTCTTTGCTTTGCCAAACTATTCGGTTATTCCCCGCTTCTGGGATGCCCTTTTTCATAAGCTTCTTTGATATCTGCAAGGCTGAGCTGAGTGTAAATCTGAGTGGTGGATAGGTCTACGTGGCCCAGCATTGCCTGAATAGCCTCAATATCTGCGCCATGCGACAAAAGATGGGTGGCAAAGGAATGTCGGATGGTGTGCGGCGAATAGCCTTTTTCGCGGGCGATCAAAGCTATATAGCGCATGAGGATAGTCCTGAGCTGCTTGGAGTCAAAATTCTTGCCATTGCGGGTGAGGAAGACCTTGTCCGAGCTCTCTTCTGTAACAAAGTCGGGGCGCAATGCCAAGTACTTGTTCAGGCTATCCAAGGCAAAAGAACCTATCGGAATCAGCCGCTGTTTATTGCTTTTGCCGATCACCCGGATCAGCTTTTTGCGCTGGTCGATATCGCTCAGCCTGAGCCCGGCCAGCTCCATCAAACGCAAACCGCAGCTATAGAGCAGCTCCAAGATCGCCCGGTTGCGCAGGCCAAACTTGCTGCTGGTATCGGGTATCCGCAGCAGTGCCTGCATCTCTTCTTCCGAAAAGAACTTGGGCAGTTTCGGTTCAAATTTGGGACGGCGGATTTTGCGCATGGGATTGTCCTGTATCTGCCCCTGGATTTTGAGATATTTGAACCATGTGGACAAAGCTGAAAGTTTTCGGGAAAGCGTGCGATTGCCATCCGGCCGCTCAGAAAGCCAGCGCAAAAAGCCACGAATATGTATATGGGAGATTTCAGCGATCGGGAAGCTGCCCAGTTCATTCTCCAGATAGTCCTCAAACTGCTGTAGATCAATGCGGTAGCCCTCTATCGTGCGCGGGCTTTTGCCCTCTATACTGAGCTGCTCAAGGTGTTTTTGTATCCAGATATTCATCAGGTCACTTCCTTTTTCTTAAGTAAAGTCATTTTTTACTTGCCTTAATCCTTGTCGAGTAAAAACTTGGTTTAGATAGCTGGAGGTAAAATGAATCAGCACATAGATAGCAGCGCCAGAATAGGAAAAGAGGTTCAAATCGGGTATAATGCCGTGATTATGGACAAGGTAATTATCGGTGATCACTGCCTGATCGGCCACAGTGTGGTGATCTACGAGGGCAGCATCATCGGGGATAATGTGCGGATTGATGATAACGTAATCATCGGGAAAAAGCCGCTGTCCTCACCCCGTAGCATCTTCAAAGTGGCAGACAATCTTGCCCCTGCCAAAGTGGGCAGCTATTGCCAGATCGGGGCAAACGTGGTGATCTACGCCCAGTGCGAGATCGGTGAGCGCAATCTCATCGCAGATTTGGCCACGATCCGCGAGAATGTCAAAATCGGTAGCCTCAATATCATCGGACGCAATGTGGCTATCGAAAACTATTGTCAGATCGGCGACCGCAATAAATTCGAAACCAATGCCTATATCACCGCTTATTCCGTGGTGGAAGATTACTGCTTTGTAGCGCCTTGCGTGGCAACCAGTAACGACAACTATATGGCGCGGGACCCGGAACGCTTCAAACACTTCAAAGGCATCACAATGAAAAGCGGCAGCCGCATCGGGGCACAAGCCACCATCCTGCCCGGAAAGGTGATAGAAAGCGATGGCACCGTGGCCGCAGGTGCAGTGGTGACCCGTGATGTACCAAGCGCGAAGATCGTGGTAGGCAGCCCCGCCAAAGTTCTGCGCGATGTGCCTGATACTCAACTATTAAAGAACAACATGGATAAATGATCATGAAAGCACTACTTATCATACCTACTTACAACGAGATCAAGAACATAGACCGTATCATCCGCACCGTCCTGAGTAAAGCTGCGGATTTGGAAGTATTGGTGATGGACGACAACAGCCCGGACGGAACGGCTGATACCGTAAAGGCTCTCATGCAGACCGAGCCGCGTCTCCATATCATCGAGCGACCAGGCAAGATGGGACTGGGCTCTGCCTATGTCACCGGCTTCAAATATGCTCTGGACCAAGGCTATGAATTCATCCTGGAGATGGACGCAGATTTCTCGCACAACCCGGATGACGTACCCCGCCTCTTGGAAGCTGCCCAGAAATATGACCTGGTGATCGGCTCGCGCTATTCAAACGGTGTAAACATCGTCAATTGGCCCTTCAAACGGCTGATGATCAGCTACTTTGCCTCAAAATATGTACGCATCATCACCGGCATGCCCATCAAAGACCCCACTGGAGGCTTCAAATGCTTCCGCCGCAAGGTTCTTGAGGCCATTGATCTGGATAAGATTCTCTCTGATGGCTATGCTTTCCAGATTGAGATGAATTTCAAGGCCTGGACCAAGGGATTTCACGTCAAAGAGATCCCGATTGTCTTTACCGAACGCACCGAAGGGGAATCCAAGATGAGCCACAAGATCGTCTGGGAAGCAGTCTGGATGGTGTGGTTTCTGCAATTCCGCAAGCTCCTGGGCAAGCTCCACTAAAGCCAAGGCGCACTATGCTGGAAAGAATAAACAACCCTACCCTGCAAACTGAGGATAAAGAGTTTGACCGGGCACTCAGGCCCAAAACCTTGCAAGACTTTATCGGTCAAAACCACATCAAGGAACTCTTGGATATCAGCATCCAGGCTGCCCGGCTGCGCGGTGAACCGCTGGATCATGTGCTGCTTTATGGCCCTCCGGGCTTGGGCAAGACCACTCTGGCCTCCATCATTGCCCGCGAAATGGGGGTGGAGATCACAGTCTCCAGCGGTCCGGTGATCGAAAAGCCCTCCGATCTGGCCGGAGTATTGACCAATCTGGGGCGCCATGAAACTCTGTTTATCGATGAAATTCACCGTTTATCGCATGTGATCGAAGAATATATCTATCCCGCCATGGAAGACTTTGAGATGGAGATCATTTTGGATAGCGGGCCTTCTTCCCGGACTCTCAAGATCCCTCTGGAGCCCTTTACTCTCATCGGTGCCACTACCCGGGCCGGGCTGCTGACCCCACCTCTGCGAGACCGTTTTGGCATAGTGCTGAGGCTGGATTATTACGATCAGGAAGCTATAGAAAGGATCATCAAGCGCTCTGCCAGATTGCTAAATGTGCCCGCCGATGAAGAGGGCATCAAAGAGCTGGCCCGCAGAAGCCGCGGCACCCCCCGCATTGCGAATCGCCTGCTACGCAGAGTGCGGGATTACGCTCAGATCAGGGGCACAGGCACCATCACTCTCAAGATCGCGCTCGCTGCCCTCACCATGTTGCAAGTGGATCATGCCGGCCTGGATGAGATGGATAAACGCATACTTACTACCATCATAGAGAATTACCGCGGTGGCCCTGTGGGCGTAAAAACCATTGCCACAGCCATCGGCGAAGATTCTGGCACCATAGAGGAGATTTTTGAGCCCTATCTGGTGCAACAGGGGTTTTTGGAACGCACCACCCAGGGACGCAAAGTCACCTTCAAAGCCTATAAGCATCTGGGACTGAGTCCGATCCCGAATCAGAGTGAAATCTTTTAACTAAAGTAGATGGGCTATAGCAAAAATATCGGGCACAATTTCATCACCCAGATCCTGAAGATCATCTTTGGGGTCTTTACAGGGGTGCTCGTAGCGCGATCTTTGGGCCCCAGCGGACAGGGCTATGTAGCCTATATCCTCTTGATCTTCAATCTGCTGGGTGGATTTGGGCATTTTGGCCTCAGCTCGGCGGTGATGTATTTTCAAAAGAAAAGCGCCTTTGACCGCACAGAAATATACAGCTCCAATGTGAATACCCTGAGCCTGATTTCTGTGCTTTTGGTGATTTTGGTCTCTCTGGCCAGAAGCTGGGGCTGGCTCCTGGATTCTTACAGCACGGTGTATATCATGGGTGGCCTGTTTCTGATGGTTTCCACCATCTTTACCAGCCATCATCAGGCCTGGCTGGTGGGCGATGAAAAGATCATCCAAAACAACAACATCGGGCTGCTCGTCTTCTTTTTGCGCAGTTTGGCGATCGTGATCTTCTGGCTGTGGGGCCTGCTCACTCCGCTCAGCTTCTTTTACATCATGGTGGCCTCTATGCTCTTGTGGTTCATCATCATCCAGCTCGCGCTGAAAGAAAAGTATCTGTTTATGCTGAGCTTGCCGGTCTTGAAAGCGGAATTCAAATACGGAGCCTTTGGCTGGTGGTCTGCACTCTTTGCCTATTTGCTGCTGAGGGTGGATCAGATCATGATCAAACAGTATTTAGGGGTGAGTGAACTGGGCATCTACAGCATCGCGGTAATCATCGCAGAGCTGATGTTTCTTTTGCCCACAGCCATTACCAGCGCTCTGATTGGGCGGCTGTACAATCTGCCAGAGCAGGACAATGGCAGCGCACTCACAGCGCGCACCATCCGGCTCAGCTTCTATGTCTGCCTCATCCTCTCATTCATCGGGATTTTGGGCAGTTTCCTGATCCCGACCGTGTATGGAGCCGCCTTTGCCAGAGCCACCTGGGTCACTATCATCCTGCTTCCCGGAGTTCTTTTTGCCTGCATCCCGCGCATAGCCTCACCCTGGTTCTATGCGCAAGGCAAACCCCAGATCCATCTCTGGATCACCTTTTGCACCTTCCTCCTGAACTTGGTCGCGAATCTGATTTTGATCCCCAGAATGGGCATCAACGGCGCTGCCTTGGCCACTACCATCGCCTATGCCGTCTATGGAGTCTGGTATGTCATTCAGCTTGCCCTGGGTGAGAAATTCGGCTTTGCCGCGCTGCTGAAACCGAATCTCCAGGATTGGCAGTTGATCCGGGGGCTTCTGCCGTCTGCACTGAAAGGCACGAAGCTGCCATAACGATAAAACGCTAAAACGTCAAAACCCTAAAACCTTAAAACGCCTCCCCCATTTGTTGTCGTGGAGATGACGTGGAGATAGTAGGAATAAATCCTCTTATCTCCACGGCATCTCCACGATATACTATCCAGGAAGGTTACTACAACTCACGTGATAGGAAGGCTGGAAAAACCAAAACCAGATTTTTAAAAATAATGGGTAAAGGCAGCTATTTTTCCACTTGACAAATATGCCCCCTCCAAAATACTGCATTTTCAAGATAAATAACAAGGAGAAATGATGTACGCCATCGTAGATATCAAAGGATTTCAGTTCAGGGCCGAAAAAAACGCAGTGCTTCGCGTTCCCTTGCTGAATACGGCAGAGCCTGGTCAGACCCTCGAGTTTGACCGCGTACTTCTGGTTCGCAAGGACGAGGAAGTATTAGTCGGCACTCCCGTAATAGAAGGCGCTTTAATCGTAGCAGAAGTTATCGAGCACGGTAAAGGTAAAAAGAAGATAATCTATCATCACAAACGCCGCAAAGGCTATAGGGTGAAAAAGGGTTATCGTGAGCAATTCACCGATATTAAAGTTACCGATATTCGGGCTTAAGGAAGGATAGATTTATGGCAACCAAGAAAGGTGGCGGGAGTACTCGCAACGGTCGTAATAGCAACCCCAAATACCGTGGTGTGAAAAAGTACGGTAGTGAGTTTGTGGTAGCTGGCAATATTATTGTACGCCAAAAAGGCACCAAGTTTCACGCCGGTCCCAATGTGGGCATGGGTCGTGATTTTACTCTTTTTAGCCTCATTGATGGACAGGTAAAATTTACCACCAAGCAAACCGGCAGAAAATATGTAAGTGTAGAAGCTATCAGCGAATAGCAGAAATATTATAGAAAAGTAAAAAGCGGAGCATCTGCTCCGCTTTTTCGTATTCAATAAATAGTAGCTTTACTTGATGTGGGTCTGGATGATGGATTTCATTTCTCCGCTATCCAAAAGATCCTGCAAAGCAGCTTTTATCTTCTGGTTTTGCTTGCCGTCGATGTGCATGGCGATTCCGTATGATTCATCGGTTTCGATCAGGTATTTGGTAGTTATGGGCAGCTTTTCTTCATAGCCCTGCACTATCACAGCATCGTTTATGGCCAGGTCTATCTCGCCTTTAATGAGGTCCGCAAAAGCTTCACTAATACTTGGGTATATGAATAGCCGATCTACGGGAAGCAGGTTTTTCGTCAGCAGATTATCCTGTATCCATTGATGAGCAGTGGTTCCACTGGTTACGCCGATCTTGTAATCCCCTATCTCATTGCTGTTGTTGATGACAATAGGGCTGTCTTTTTTGGCTATCACAGCTTGATCTACCATGAAATAGCCTTGTGAGAATTCGATCTGCCGGGAGCGTTCTTCTGTGATAGAAATGGATGAGATGGCAAAATCTATCTTACCTGAGACAATTCCTGGAATCAGATTATCAAATTCCATAGGGATGATTTCATAGGGCTGCTCTAATTTCTCAGCGATCTTATGCGCGAGATCCACGCTCATTCCTACGTAGGCACCATCGATCTCGGAGCTAAAAGGTGGGTATCCCATAGTCATGCCTATCTTCAAGGTAGGCTTTTCTTTGGCGGTGCAAGCTGCCAAAATCAGGACAACAAAAATGATCAAAAAGAATCGCATTCTAAAACTCATGTGGTTCCTCCCATACGAGTAAGTGCTTTGTGTTAGTTATTGGATATATTGGAGCAAATCGTCTATTGGTCCGTCTCTTTTACGATGAGCTTATTTCCATCGATATCCAGGATTTCAACCTTTATCCCTTCCGCTAAAGCGCTGTGGTCTCCAGTAATAGCCACCCACTCTTCACCGCCCACTTTGACGTAGCCTCTGCCATCTGCAGGGATAGCCTGGGTTATATAGGCCAGCTGTCCCTTGAGGGCAAAAACATTGGTTTCGGGACCGGGGTTTGCCAAAACTCTCTTACCGAGCCGGCGCATAGAAAGGAATCCAAGAAAGCTGATGATGGCAAAACAGAAGATCTGGAGCCATAGATTACTCTGAACAAAGGGCAAAAGAGCCAGGAGACCAGTAACGATGGCACCGATGCCCAGGGACAGAAAGAAGAAAGCGGGATCAAAGATCTCGATGATTACAAAGATGATACCAAGTATCAACCAAATGTGCCAGGCAAGCAGTGCCATGATAAACTCCTTAAATTATTTGTTTTTTGTGTCCTCTGATTCGTTTTGTTGAGTTGAAGGGGCGCCTTTGTCTTTATAAATACGTTTAATTTTACGTTTGCTATTACCATATCGGGAAGAGTAACGAGAGTAGTTTGAGTAGCCTCCATAGCCGCTATAGCCACCATAATTGCCTCCTCCCGCCATTCTGGGGCTACGAATCCCGAGAGCAGCAAGGAAATACATCAGAAGTTTGGTGCCATAAAAAACCAAGACAGCGCCGATGCTAAGAGTGACAAGCCATATGAGGAAGCTTTTTGCGATGCCTTTGATCAGGCTAACCCATCCTCCAGAAACTTGCTTGGGGCTGAGGGTAAGATACAAAAGCACATTTTCGCTGTTACGCAGTTTTTCCAAATTACCGCGGGATTCCTGAAGCAGGCTATGCAACACTTCTTTACGGTCGTTTTGTACGTTGGACGGCTGGCGGATCTTGTTTAATTCATTGAGCTCGCTTTCGTAAGACGCCGATTTACTGCTTTCGTTTTCAAAATCCAGATTCACCAAGGCGATGTCAATTTGCTCTGTTTGGGGGCCGACGGTGCCGTAGGCTTTCAGTTCAGCGATCACAGCATCGAGTTTATCTTGTGGAATCGAGAAAACATAAGCTCCAGAGTCGCCTTCATTCTGTTTGCGAATGCGCTGTTTGGAGTACTTATCAATGATCTTGCTGATGCCTTCCCGTGCCTTGGGAATATTGGACGAGCTAAAACCAATCTGAGCTTTGTTAATAAACTGCAGGTCATGGAACTCATTGGCGCTGGGCTTGAAATTCATGTTTGGGCCACTATTCTTTTTGCCACGGGTTTCATACGCAGTCATTGCTACTGCCAGAAACACGATAAAGATGGCTATACCTTTTACTCTGCTTTTTGAAGATTTTCTCACATCTTCCCCTTTCTTTTAATATAGTTTTCTTAGTTCTTCAGCATGTCTTAAAGCGGCATCAGTGAGCTTGCCGGAAAGCATCCTGGCCAACTCCTTGGTGCGTTCTGCCTTGCTTAAGACCTGCAAGGTTACGGTCGTTTTGGTATCGCTATTTTTCGTCACAGCGATATGAGTATCAGCCTGAGCTGCGATCTGCGCCAAATGCGTGATGCACAAAACAGGATGACGGCAGGCAATCTTGCCGATGCAAGCCGCTACGCTTTCAGCAGCTTTGCCACCGATTCCGGCATCTATTTCATCTAATATCAGCAGTCTGGGAGCTTCACGAGCCACAAGCACTTCCTTAATTCCCAAGAGGATGCGGCTTAGCTCTCCACCACTGGCTACAGCCGCAAGGGCTTTCAGGCTGCTACCGGGATTGGCGGAAAACAAAATCTCCATCCTATCCTGTCCGCTCTCCGTAAAGGCAGACAAGGAATCTGATTGTAAGATATCCTGCTGAGGTTTTTTGTCAATATCAATTTGTAGCTTTGCATCTTTCATGGCCAATTGGCGGATGCTGTTTTCAAGCTCTGGGGCAAGAATTAGGGCAGCTTTCTGCCTTCTATCACTCAAGAGATCGGCCAGCTTGATGAGCTCTATGATGCCTCTATCTACCTTGGCACCCAGCTCTTCGATCGATTTATCAAAGTCTTCCAGAGCCAGGATCTCTTGACGCCTTTGCTGAAATAGTTGTTGAAGTTCTTCCACAGTTTTGACTTTATGTTTGTGTAAAAGCTCGTTAATCGCATCCAATCTGGATTCGATGGTAGAGAGTCGGGCAGGGTCATAGGCCAGGCTGTCTCCGATTTCGGATAAACTGGAAGCTACAGTGCGCAAGGCTTCCATGGCCTCCACCAAAGCTTGGGCTGCATTGTTCAGAGCGGGGTTCAGGGTTTTAAAGCCCTGAAGCCTGTTGCTGTACAGGCTGAGTTGGTCGAAGATGCTGTCTTCCTTCTCAAAAGTTGCTTGCTTCATGCTCTGGCTGAGCTCCAGGATTTCCAGGCTGTTGTTTTGAAGCTCGTATTCCTGTTCTAAAAGGGTGTCTTCCCCGGTTTCCAAGGCAGCTTTTTCCAGCTCTTCATGCTGATAGCGGTAGAGCTCCAGTTTTTGCTTCTGCTCATTTTGCTGGCGGATCATGTCTTGTAAAGCTTGGCGCTGAGTTTTGATTTCACGAAAGCTCTGGGCAAAAGTCTCTCGGAGCTTGATGGTGTCCGCATAGCGATCCAGCAGATACAATTGATGGGAGTTTGAAAGCAGTTTTTGCTGGTCGCGTTGATGATGAAAATCTATCAGTAGCGCTTTGAGCCCTTTCATTACTGCTGCGCTCACCTTTCTGCCGCCAATAAAATAAGCGGATTTTCCCCCTACCGAGATCTCACGGGCCAGGATCAGTTCTTCTTCAGAGGGGGTATTGATCTGCTCTAAATAATCCCTTAGTTCCGGATCTGTAACGGGCAGGAAAGTAGCTTCCAGATAGATAGGCTGGCTCAGGTCAAAAGCTTCCAGGCCTGCGGCGCTTTCGCCAAAGATCAGTCCGATGGAGCCCACGATGATGGATTTCCCGGCTCCGGTTTCTCCAGAGATCACGGTAAGTCCAGCGCCTATTTGCAGGCGCAGTTCTGGCACCAGGATATAGTTTTTGATGTAGATTTCGCTGAGCATTATTTTCCCAGATGCATTTTGTTGCGGAGGATGCGGTAAAATGTGCGTTTGGAGAGTTTGATAAAGTTTACATGCCTTTTGGAGGCGGTGATATGAATCTCATCCTGATCCTGGATGGGGCAGACGTTGTTACCATCGATCTGCAGCCAGGCCTGTTGTGAAAGGCTGTGGATTTTCAGGATCAGCTTCTCTTCTGCGGGGAAGACCAGGGGGCGGATTGTGAGCAGATGGGGGTTGAGCGGGCTCAGCACCATTGCTTTCATCTGCGGAGCCAGGATAGGGCCTCCGGCAGCGAGTGAATAAGCCGTGGAGCCTGTAGGTGTGCTCACTACAATGCCATCGCAGCGGGCATCAAAGACATAGCTCCCGGAAGCGAAGATGCGGACATTGATGAGGCCCGGATTTTCGCCTTTATAGACCACGGCATCGTTGAGAGCCTCATATTGGAGTATCTGCTTTTTGTCACGTTTCAGGGTGCACATGATCAGCATTCGGGACAGGATTTTGTATCTGCTATCCACCAAATCCCGGATCGAAGCGCTGATTTCAGGCAAGGTGCTTTCAGAGAGAAAGCCCAGATACCCGAGATTGATGCCCAAAATGGGGGCAGCGGTCTTGAGCGCCAATTCCTTGGCCCGCAATATGGTGCCATCTCCGCCAAAGACCAGGATGCAATCTATGGGAGGCACCTTGCTGTGGTCGTCAAAATCCACAGCTTGCACGGGGTCCAGGAAGTGCTCCTGCTGTGAGATGTCGCCATAAAAGCTGAGTTCTGGTTTGCCTTCGCAGCGGCTTTGGTCCTCTGCTCTGAGGCGGATCAAGAGCTCGAAGATGCTGGTTTTATCTGCAAAAGCAGGATTGATATAGACGGCAAAATTCCTCATAGATTTTCCATAATCCAGCGGTAAGATTCATAGCGGTCCGGGTCCATCTCACCGGATTCCAAGGCCTGCAGAATGGCACAACCCTCTTCCTCGACGTGGCTGCAATCCCGAAAGCGGCAAGCCGGATAAAAGCGGTCAAAGCCTGGAAAAAGCTTGGGCATCAGATCGATATCGTCGCGGTGCAAATACGCAGTTTTAATTCCCGGGGTATCGATGAGGTGTCCGCCAAAATCCCAGGTTAACATGGTGGCCTGAGTGGTGGTGTGTTTACCCTTCTCATTGAAGTCACTCACCTCAGCGGTGATAAGCTCCAGTCCCGGTTGCAGGCAGTTGATCAGAGAGCTTTTGCCGGCTCCGGAGTGTCCGGAGAATACTGAATCCTTGTCCTTCAGTTCGGCTTTTAGCTCATCAATCCCTGCTTTGCTTACTGTGGAGGTCAAAATCACCTTAAAGCCTGATTCCTGGTAATAGGCAATGCCTTCTGCCAGCTCTTCAGTGTCCTCGCAAAGGTCGATTTTATTGATCACGATCAGAGGTTTGATCTTGTGAATTGCAGCCAAAATCAGAAAGCGATCTATGAGTCCCGGCTTATACATTGGCATCCGCCAAGAGCTGGTAATCACTAATTGGTCGATATTTGCCGCCACCAGAATCTCTTTTTGAAAGCTGCCGGAGTCGTAGCGGCTCAGTCTGTTTTTACGGGGCAGGATATTCTCGATTCTATAGTCCGGCTCCAAAGACATATCGATTTCGACGTAGTCTCCCACCACGAGCATGGTGGTGCTTTTATACAGAAATTGCTTCAGCCGGCCTCCTATAGAGGCTGTAATTTCTTCATCCTGAAGCTGCACCTGGCATTGGTAGTTGCTCATCACAGCCATCACGCGTCCCTTTTGCAGATCCATTCCGCTTTTATAGCTTTTGTCTCGTTTTTCGGCTATGCGGGCGGTTTTATAGGTAGTGGTCTCGCGCTCTTCATCCAGGATTTCACCCAAGGCTTCAATGTCTGGCAGGTCGACATTTTTCAACCTGCCAGTATAAGATGCCTTTCGTTTCTTGTCTTTTTGTTTCACTTCTTGAATACAGGCGTGATCTCATCAAAGAGATCTGCCGCAGCTCTGATATTGGCCTCATTACCCAGAATCGCATATTGATTCTGCTCCATAAGAGCCTGGATCATATCGGCATAGACGCGCAAATCTTCCAGCTTGGTAGCCAATACTTCATCGCGAATCTGCTGCCGGTCTGCATGGGTAAACCCGGTGAGGTAATCCATATCAGACTGCAGGCCTGTGGCTTCAGGGGTCTTGGGGTAGTCCAATTGAGAGATATCACCGAGGATATACTTATCCATTTCGCGTTTGGAACATTTGAATGAGCGGATAAAATCTGGCACGCTATCATAGACCTCAAGGGTTTCCCGAAGGTTAGGATCGCGGTAGGAATAGAAGAACTGGTATCCGTCCAGGGTAAATCCGGCTCCTCCTCCATAAGCTCCGCCTTTCACGCGTAATTCCTTGTAGATATATTCATTGCTGAGGATATTGGAGAGTACTCTCAGTCTGCCGGAATAAGGGTAACCCTTGCGGAAGTAATTGCCGCCTTTTACCACATATTGAATCTTGACAGGGGCAGAGATACCTTCGTTTATTACTCTGGTTTCAAAGCCGTGGGCTACAGGCTCAAAGCTCTCTTTTGAAATCTGTTCGGTGAGGATTTTCAGCTCTGATATAGCCTTTGGCATCAGCTCTTCATCTGCGGTGAGGCTGATGATGGCTTTGTGGATGCTGAAGAAATGCTCCTGAACCCATTGCAATTCTCCGATGATCTTATCGATATCTTCGTCTATTTTGCTTTCCAGCTCGTAAAGGAAATGCAGATAATCCAGGCCTGTGATCTTGTCCTTCCAGCTATGAAGCTGTGAGAAGGGGGCAAACATGCGATTGATGGCAACCGTTACCCCGCGCATAATCACAAATTCCTCGGTGCTGGCCTTGATTTCGCGAATTAAGGATTTGAGCCGGGCGGGATTGTCAAAGATGGGTTTCAAGGCATATTCTGCCGAGAGTTCCATCAGCTTGGGGATCTTATCGGCCACTGCTTTACCTGAGAGGATCAATTTCGGCATGATCTCATCCGGCGTCTGATAGCTATTCATGACATCGATGCCCAGTTTGATTCCCCCGGTATAATTACGGATCTCATTTTCCAGATCACCATAGCTGTAAAGCTCTGTATTTAGTTGCCCCAAAAGCTGGGTATAGAGCTTCAGCCAGGGCAGATTCAGCTGATTTGCATGCGCCAGATCAAAATAGACCTTGAGATACAAGATGCCATTGGTTTGCAGAGGATGCTTGAGCAGGGTATATCCTGCGCGGGCTTCCTCTTCACAAGGCATGGGAGGAGTCTGGGGATCGACATCGTCCAGACTGAGCAGCGGGATTTTGAGTAGGTCTTCTTCGTTATCCGGTTCTTCTTGCCAGATTTTCAGCTTTTCATTGTAAGAAATCAAATCTTGAATTTGCTCAGGGCTCAGAGTCTTCTTATATGCGGCAAGCTCCGCCTTGATCTGGGCATCCTGCACAGCGATCAAGCCGGGTACAGGCTCAAAGTGGATCTCAGAGCTGTGGGGATTGCTGAGGAAAAACTTATCCAGCAGCTCTTCATAGACCGGCTCTTTCAGCCCTTTGCGCAAGTGCGCGAGGTAGCCTTCAAAGGCCAGCAGATCGATGGGGTCGCCGCCATGATTCCACAGTCCAAAGCAGTGCAGATTGTAAAACAGCCCCTTGGGGAAGCCTTGCATTTGGGCTTCACGCAGGAAGAACTCTTTGGAATTGATCAGCGCTTCTATCAGCTTCTGTTCAAATCCTTCTTTTACAATGCGCTTCATCTCTGTTTTGATGAGCGTACTGAGAGTCTGCAGATCCTCTTTTTTGACCTGTTTGCAAATGATGCTGATCGTGGGCTGCAGGATGTCGCTCGCCATGGAAATCTGCGAATCTTTGCACAAGCCGGATTCCCGGATTGCCGCTTTGAGTGGCGAGGCAGGCGTCAGCATCAAGAGCTCTGTGAGCAATTGCGCTTGTGAGACCAGAGCGTCGTCTGTGATCTTGCCATAGGTATAATTCAAGGCCAGATAGTATTGACCTTCCGGGCTTTGATCGTCTGCCAAAGGATACTGATGGTTCAGCTTTTGGGGCTGGGGGAAGGGCTTTTGGGCTGGAAATTCCAGACGAATCCCCGGATCATCAAATTCAGAGAGGTATTCGCCATCGATCAGCTTCAGACAGGCCTCGATGTCCATATCTCCATAAAGCCAGATTTTGCTATTGGAAGGATGGTAATATTTCTGATGAAAAGCCAGAAACTTCTCGTGAGTGAGCTTCGGGATCGCATCGGGATCGCCCCCGCTTTCAAAGCCATAGGGGGTATCCGGGAATTGGGTGTGTTGGCAGAATCTGTTTACGATGCTATCCACAGAGGAAAAGGCACCTTTCATCTCGTTGTAAACCACGCCCTTGTATTTCAGTTCATCATCGGCCTGAAACAGCTCATAGTGCCAGCCTTCCTGATCCATGATCATGGGTTCTTCATAGATTCTGGGGCGCAGTACGGCATCCAGATAGACCTTCACCAGGTTCATAAAGTCTTTGTCATTGGTGGAGGCCACCGGATATGAGGTCCAATCCGAGGAAGTCATAGCATTGATGAAGGTATTCAGGCTGCCTTTGATCAGCTCCATAAAAGTGCCTTTGGCAGGGTAGTTTTTGGAGCCATTGAGCACGGAGTGTTCCATGATATGGGGGCAACCGGTATCGTCTTCCGGGATGGTTTTGAAGGCGATATTAAAAGCCTTGTTGTTGTCTTCACAAGCCAAATGGATCAGTTCTGCACCGCTTTTCTTGTGTACATAGCGGTGATAAGTAGCATTGAGCTCATTGATTTCCTGGGTTTGAACCAGCTCAAAACCATGCTTTGTCTGGATTTTCTTTGTCATGTTCTATCCTTAGTTTTCTATTATTATCAGATTAATTTGTAGGTCTTGAGACCTGCACTGAGCAGCGTAAGGTTGTGGGCTTGCAGCCTGCAGATCGGAGAGCGGAATTCGGCCTCGATCTTGCCCATCAGGCACAGAGCCTCTTTGGCTGGGATGGGATTGGTCTCGATAAACATCAGTTCATTGAGCAAGGCCAGATGGCCGTGCTGTTTAGCAGCAGTGGCAAAATCCCCTTTCAGACAACTGGCGATATGCTCGCTCATTAGGCGGGGTGCCACATTGGCGGTCACTGAAATGCAGCCTTTGGCACCGATCGCCATCAAAGGCAGATTGAGTGCGTCTTCTCCGCACATCAGGGAAAAACCGGCCGGCGCATCACGAATGATTTTGGTGGCCTGAACCACATTCCCACTGGCTTCTTTGACGCCAATGATGTTCTTGCAATCCCGCGCCAGTTTGACCACAGTTTCAGCGGCGATATTTATACCGGTGCGTCCGGGGACGTTGTAAATTACGATCGGGATATCCACCGTATCGGCGATTTGTTTAAAGTATTCATACATCCCGTTTTGAGTGGGCTTGATATAATAAGGTGTGATTATCAAAGCATAATCTGCTTCCAAATCCTTGGCTTTTTGTGTGTTGGCCAGGGTCTGGGAGAGATTGTTCGTGCCGGTGCCGATCATGACAGGTACTTTGCCGTCAATCTTCTGCATAGCAAATCTGAGCAGGGTGTCTTTTTCATCCTGAGCCAAAGCAGCGGTCTCAGCCGTGGTGCCCAAGAGCAATATGCCATTGGTGCCTTCGTCCAGATGATACTGGATCAAGCCTTCCAGGGCGTTCCAATCTATGCCGCCATTTTTAAAAGGCGTGACCAGTGCAACGTATGATCCTTGTAACATCTTATCCTCCATGATCATGCGATATTATTATAGCCTTTCTTTCCGATTACAATCAGCAGAAAATCACTATTAAAGCAAATTATCGCAAGCTATCATTTTCGTCAATACAAATGATGGGAGTCCCCCAGCTATTTTTCACAAAAGCCCGTAACGCTGGATTTATCCGGCTGTAGCAACAGCTTGGGCTGGTGCGTGCAGTAAACAAAAGAATAGTCACACGGATTGTAGGGATTGGGCGGATTGACACGGATAAAGAGCGTAATCGCCGATAGATTCGATGGGGGAGTTATTGGATTGCAGTCGTCTCGCCGGCAGAGTTGGAGCTTGGCAGCGCTGGATTGCAGTCGTCTCGCCTGCAGAGCCAGAACCTGCTCTCTTTTTGTGGCGGTTTTTCGGCAAACTGAGTTGGGGAGCTACTTTTGAGCTGCTTTTTGAGCTTGTGAGTAACTTTCTCTAAGACCTCCGGTCTTACTGGACACGAGACGTATCCAATCCAGCCCTGGCAACTTGTAACTTGTAGTTTTCACTGGACACGAGACGTATCCAATCCAGCCTTGGCAACTTGTAACTTGTAGTTTTCACTGGACACGAGACGTATCCAATCCAGCCCTGGCAACTTGTAACTTGTAACTTGTAACTTGTAGGTTTCACTGGACACGAGACGTATCCAATCCAGCACCCCCCCCCCTCAAAGCAAGCGATCTGACAAAATCTCCATCACCTCAGCCCGCCGCTTTTTGGAGATGCTGTGCAGAGGCATATCATTCTTGATATGTATATCCTTTAAAGCAGTGAGAATCTCTGAAGCCGGGTATTTCTGCAATAGCTCATGCCAGAGCTCAGGATATTCTTCCTTATTCCAATACAAACTCAGCAGATGGGCAAAATCGTCCAAGCTACCCATTTCCTCGAAAGACAGCGCATCTGATGCCAGTACCTGATAGGGTGGATTGTCCAGCCAGAGGTAATTCTTGGCTTTGGCGATCGCTTGCATCGGCGTATTGGGCAGGATTTTCAAACTGCCCAATTGCACAGCGGCTGGCTCGCAAGCGCAGAGCTCATCCAGCCCGCGCAGCACCGAATCATAATCTTCTCCTGGCAAGCCAGCGATGAGATCTGCATGTATGCGGATACTGGTCCTTGCTTTCAAAGCGATCAAGGCGGCTTTACTCTTCTCCCAAGCGGAATACCGGCCACAGCTCTCCAGCACCTTGGGATCTATACTCTGAATCCCTACTTCAAAGCGGATTCTGCCTTCTGGTGCCTGCTCCATGATCTTGAGATCCTGTTCATCCAAGAGATCAGGATAGATCTCAAAGTGAAATTCCTGTCCCTCCCCGTGCTGGATAGCATAGTGCCAGATCGCCTGAGCCAGGTCCTTTTGCACATTGAAACTGCGGTCGATAAACTTGATGGTGCGGGGTCTTAGTTTACAGATTGTATCCAGTTCCTGATAGAGCAGATCCTTGTCCTGGGGCAGCTCAAATCTGGGTTCGTTCCGATTGTCATTGGCCGAAAGGCAATATGCACAGTGATAAGGACAGCCTCGATAGCATTCGTAATAGACCAGATGATCTTCCAGATCGACTTTGTCTTCTTCCCGATAAGGGAAAGGAACCTTATTCAGAGGCAGTGGGTTTGCACAGAGCTGAGCGCCATCTTTGAGCGAAAAGTCCTTTAGTGCCAGCTCTCTAAAAGCCGCTTCTCCCGCACCTTCGATCACCATGGTATTCTTGATGTTCTTAAAATGCCCGGCTTCCGGCCCGCCGATCACAAAGATAGCCTCCGGTAAGATCTTGCCGAGTTCCCGATGCAGACTCTGCAAAAAGACCCTATTCCAGATATAAGCCGAAAAGCAGATGATCTCCGCCTGCTGCAGATAGATATCATCCATCACCTGCATCAGGGGCTCTTTTAAGGTGTAGGATTTCAAGATGCTTTCGTAGTCCAAATCCCGGATCATTTCCCTGAGATAGTAAAAGGCCAGATTGGATTGACTCCAACTGCTATTTAATGCCGCAAAAAGGATTTTCTTCATGACTCACCTTTATCAAAGACTTGCTTGGAGTCAAGTTTTTTGTGCAAAAGAAGGGAGCCAGTCTCCGGCTTGTTTGGAGATTATGCTTGAGCATCTTATTTCATCAACAGCATCTTGCGGGTCAAGGATTTTCCACCTGACGCAACGCGGGAGAAATATATTCCAGACGAAACCAGATTGCCGTTTTTGTCTTTTCCACTCCAGACAATCTGGTACTTGCCCTGCTCTTTGTATTCATTAACCAGGGCATTGACCAATTGTCCTTTGGCATTGTAGATCTCAAGCCGGATGTCTGCATTTGCAGGCACGCTATATGATATCGTAGTGCTCGGATTGAAGGGATTGGGATAATTTGATAGCTGCAGCTCAGCTACTGCCGGGATTGTCTCTTCTTCCACACCTGTATAGCCTTGAGATTCACAGCAACCTATATCGATTCCATTTCCATACAAGCGGTGAAAACCGAAGACATCATACTGAGGTATAGTATAGCCATAAGGCAGAATGGCAGGGTCCGTGGTACCTGCATCAATAGCCGGGGAATAACCATTGATCTCATCCGAAAAAAGGCAGTATGAACTGGCCAGGGCAGGATCGGTGCCGCTGAATAGTGGATCGGTCCCGATGATATTGTCCAAGCCCCAGTTCAAAGGCAGCCCATCGTAGGTTCTGTAGATATTGTTAGTCTTCGAAAAAAGGCAGTTTTCGATTACTGTGTTATTCACCGCTGCGATATCATACGCAGCATTGTTGTTGCTGAAGATGCTGTTGACAATTCGGTTAGAATAGGTATCGGTCAAAAGAAAATCAGGATAAGTGCCGACGTTATTGACGAAAGTGCAATTAACGATATTTAGCTCTGCTAACTTAGTTAAACGAATGTCTCTTGCTCCGCCATAGGTATGGTTAAAGGCAAAAAGGCAGTTTTCAAGCAAGACTTTCTCTACAAATGGCCTACTCCAGCCCGAGACTCGGAAATTGGCCAACCCATCCACAGAATAATGGGTATTATTGATAAACTTGCTGTTGCGAATAGTCAGCTTATCAAAAATATCAATGTCAAAGCCACCGCATCTCTGGTTGAATTCAGATACTGGAAGACTGGGAGTCTGATTGTCTATCATCGTGATCTTGTCCAGGGTGATAATGCGGCCCGAGAGGGCCAGGCCGAAGTTTGAGTAAGTGCTGGTATTGCCACGCATCGTAATGTTTTTCATGGTATAGGTGCTCTTGCCCTGTCCGAAAAAAAACAAATAATGATCTACGGTGCAATTCTCAATGCAAACATTCTCAAGCAGACAATCAAAGACATCCCAAGAGTATATAGCCGCAGCATTGGATGTGGAAATGGACAGATTCTTTAGCTTCATGCCATAGCGTTCCGTGCCCATCGTGATTACTGCGGTGCCGCTTATCATATTTTCAGCATATATCCTGCTCTGACTTTCCGATACCCCCTGCAAGCTCGTGTAATCCTTGATGGCTATGGCAAGATATTCTCCCCCAAAGAGATTATGATGCTCACCGGCCATTAGGTGCACGGTTCTGGGGTTTTGCGGATTGGAGGCGATCCTCTGCATGGCCAAAGCCGGGGTTTTCAGCGGACTGGCTGGACCAAGGCCATCATTGTCATCATCTCCATCCGGGCTTACGTAAAAATCTGCATCAAGCGGCTCCAGATAGGCTTCCTGAATATCAAATACAGTGTAGGGACTGGGGTGGGGGCCGTAATCAAAATAGTCGGCAAAATACTTTTCCCACTGGGGAACGGTGAACTTTTTCAGATATATATCCAGGGTGCCGCCATGAGTGTAATGCCAATGAATATCCATTCCCCATTCTGCGAAATTGTTATAGATACTACAACGATTGATTTGACTGAAGATCAGATTAGGCTCACCGCTGGTGGGATGGCTACCCATACCTATGCCTCCCCCCAAATAGCGGGCATAGTTATTGTAAATATTTACTCCAGATAAGAGAACCGAATTTGGAGCTCCGATACTAATTCCACCTCCGCTTGCGGCGTGGTTGCCAAAAACATTCAAGTTTTTGATTGTTATCGAATTGTTCTTGTATATGATGATTCCGCCTCCGGTAATCTGATAGGGAACTTGCCCGGAATGAAAATCGTATCCCTGACCCCCCGTTATCGAAAAGCCTGAGATCGTGCAATTGTTCGTGTATTCATAACAGATGATAGTGGAGGTATTGCCAGCACTGCCATCAATGATGGTGCTACTGATATAGCTGGTATCGGCTGTGGTATATTCAAACGATGCCAGGGTGATATCACTTTTACCGGATATATCTATATTCTCCATATATCTTCCGGGATGAACCAGGATCATATCCCCGCTTTGGGCTTCATTGATAGCCGTCTGAATGGATATATAGGATTGGGTTCCATCCAAGGCAACATTCCTGGTTATACAAAAGACAGCAAGGGGCATCAGCAGCATGATTATAATAGAGAATCTCTTCATCTTACCTCAATTATTTTGGGTATGGAGCGGTATATGTCACCGCTCCATACTATTTAGTTTTCCTATTTCATCAAGAGCATCTTGCAGGTCAAGGATTTTCCACCTGACGCAACGCGGGAGAAATATATTCCAGACGAAACCAGATTGCCGTTTTTGTCTTTTCCACTCCAGACAATCTGGTACTTGCCCTGCTCTTTGTATTCATTAACCAGGGCATTGACCAATTGTCCTTTGGCATTGTAGATCTCAAGCCGGATGTCTGCATTTGCAGGCACGCTATATGATATCGTAGTGCTCGGATTGAAGGGATTGGGATAATTTGATAGCTGCAGCTCAGCTACTGCCGGGATTGTCTCTTCTTCCACACCTGTATAGCCTTGAGATTCACAGCAACCTATATCGATTCCATTTCCATACAAGCGGTGAAAACCGAAGACATCATACTGAGGTATAGTATAGCCATAAGGCAGAATGGCAGGGTCCGTGGTACCTGCATCAATAGCCGGGGAATAACCATTGATCTCATCCGAAAAAAGGCAGTATGAACTGGCCAGGGCAGGATCGGTGCCGCTGAATAGTGGATCGGTCCCGATGATATTGTCCAAGCCCCAGTTCAAAGGCAGCCCATCGTAGGTTCTGTAGATATTGTTAGTCTTCGAAAAAAGGCAGTTTTCGATTACTGTGTTATTCACCGCTGCGATATCATACGCAGCATTGTTGTTGCTGAAGATGCTGTTGACAATTCGGTTAGAATAGGTATCGGTCAAAAGAAAATCAGGATAAGTGCCGACGTTATTGACGAAAGTGCAATTAACGATATTTAGCTCTGCTAACTTAGTTAAACGAATGTCTCTTGCTCCGCCATAGGTATGGTTAAAGGCAAAAAGGCAGTTTTCAAGCAAGACTTTCTCTACAAATGGCCTACTCCAGCCCGAGACTCGGAAATTGGCCAACCCATCCACAGAATAATGGGTATTATTGATAAACTTGCTGTTGCGAATAGTCAGCTTATCAAAAATATCAATGTCAAAGCCACCGCATCTCTGGTTGAATTCAGATACTGGAAGACTGGGAGTCTGATTGTCTATCATCGTGATCTTGTCCAGGGTGATAATGCGGCCCGAGAGGGCCAGGCCGAAGTTTGAGTAAGTGCTGGTATTGCCACGCATCGTAATGTTTTTCATGGTATAGGTGCTCTTGCCCTGTCCGAAAAAAAACAAATAATGATCTACGGTGCAATTCTCAATGCAAACATTCTCAAGCAGACAATCAAAGACATCCCAAGAGTATATAGCCGCAGCATTGGATGTGGAAATGGACAGATTCTTTAGCTTCATGCCATAGCGTTCCGTGCCCATCGTGATTACTGCGGTGCCGCTTATCATATTTTCAGCATATATCCTGCTCTGACTTTCCGATACCCCCTGCAAGCTCGTGTAATCCTTGATGGCTATGGCAAGATATTCTCCCCCAAAGAGATTATGATGCTCACCGGCCATTAGGTGCACGGTTCTGGGGTTTTGCGGATTGGAGGCGATCCTCTGCATGGCCAAAGCCGGGGTTTTCAGCGGACTGGCTGGACCAAGGCCATCATTGTCATCATCTCCATCCGGGCTTACGTAAAAATCTGCATCAAGCGGCTCCAGATAGGCTTCCTGAATATCAAATACAGTGTAGGGACTGGGGTGGGGGCCGTAATCAAAATAGTCGGCAAAATACTTTTCCCACTGGGGAACGGTGAACTTTTTCAGATATATATCCAGGGTGCCGCCATGAGTGTAATGCCAATGAATATCCATTCCCCATTCTGCGAAATTGTTATAGATACTACAACGATTGATTTGACTGAAGATCAGATTAGGCTCACCGCTGGTGGGATGGCTACCCATACCTATGCCTCCCCCCAAATAGCGGGCATAGTTATTGTAAATATTTACTCCAGATAAGAGAACCGAATTTGGAGCTCCGATACTAATTCCACCTCCGCTTGCGGCGTGGTTGCCAAAAACATTCAAGTTTTTGATTGTTATCGAATTGTTCTTGTATATGATGATTCCGCCTCCGGTAATCTGATAGGGAACTTGCCCGGAATGAAAATCGTATCCCTGACCCCCCGTTATCGAAAAGCCTGAGATCGTGCAATTGTTCGTGTATTCATAACAGATGATAGTGGAGGTATTGCCAGCACTGCCATCAATGATGGTGCTACTGATATAGCTGGTATCGGCTGTGGTATATTCAAACGATGCCAGGGTGATATCACTTTTACCGGATATATCTATATTCTCCATATATCTTCCGGGATGAACCAGGATCATATCCCCGCTTTGGGCTTCATTGATAGCCGTCTGAATGGATATATAGGATTGGGTTCCATCCAAGGCAACATTCCTGGTTATACAAAAGACAGCAAGGGGCATCAGCAGCATGATTATAATAGAGAATCTCTTCATCTTACCTCAATTCTTTTTGGGTATGGAGCGGTATATGTCACCGCTCCATACTATTTAGTTTTCCTACTTCATCAGTAGCATCTTGTTGGTCAAGGATTTTCTACCTGACGCAACGCGGGAGAAATATATTCCAGACGAAACCAGATTGCCGTTTTTGTCTTTTCCACTCCAGACAATTTGGTGCTTGCCCTGCTCTTTGTATTCATTAACCAGGGTATTGACCAATTGTCCTTTGGCATTGTAGATCTCAAGCCTGATGTCCCCATTTACAGGCACACTATACGATATCGTAGTGCTGGGATTGAAGGGATTGGGGTAATTGGATACAGATAGAGACACGAGCTCTGGAGATTCTGTTTCATTATTCTCTCCAAGCTTTACATAGTAGAAATCACAATCTTGCTTCATGAAGGATGCACTGGAAGAGAATTCATCTGTTGCAGGATTATATATTTTCAAAGTAAGAGGAGAACCCTGTGATTTCGCTCCATCCCAAGCCACTATTTGCATATCCGCTCCATCAGGTAGATGGTCTATAAAGGCTTGGATCATGATAATGTTACCATCAACTACGGCCGCTCCGTAACATACACCATCTATCATAACGGCAAGTTCCTTTGTGGTAGATAGAGGGTCAAGTTCTACAAATACTGGTTCATAACTGGTCGCCTTTTGATAGGTGAAATATTCAGTTTCTGGTCTTGTATATTCACGAACTTTGTGCCACCATGTCCAAGTAAACTCATCAAGTTCAGGATATCCATCACTTGCACCAAACTTCTTTACTATCACCATATCTCCATAAGATAGGGTCGGTCGGCCTATGCCACCTTGATAAGTCGCAATCCATGGATCTCCACGTTTGGGACGTAGCCTGGCCAAAGTCCAATTTTTATGCTGAATGAAATACAGTTCATCCATAAAGCTACCGAAGGCAACCTGAGGCGCCTGAGTTGCGGGGATGAAGTATCCTATCCAGGTTTCTTTACCAGGTTCTGGGACGGGTACAGGAGTAGAGTAAGGAAGCTGATATCCGTGAAATTCATTCATGGTACTGTTTTGGTTAAACAAAGCCTTATAGCCTTTATAGCCAAATATAAGATTGGTTTTTGTAAAGTTGGGCGTATGCCAGTAAACATCATAGCCTTGGGGACCGTAATCTGTAAAACCAACTGCATCCATAGGGGAATTTTGATATGTCTCATATTGGGAAAAGAAAGCTCTCATGGAATTTGCAGCGTACGGAAATCCGCCAATATTGACCACAGAATAGTCGTCAACAACGGGGAAACACATCCAGTTGCCCTGAGGATCATCCGTAAATGAATACTCTGCGTATCTATCCAATTCATAACTGATAGCGCCGATATCCTGTGTTTCGTCCAGAATCGTAATCAAGTTTTGGTTGTAACCCGGATTCAGGAGATCATCATCATATAGCGGGTTATGACCTTGCCCAATGCAGAGTGAGCCTTTTTGCAAGGAGTAATCGCCTGTAGCGGGGTTCACGAACATCGGATTGTTTGTGCTAATATTATTCACTCCCGAAAGAGTTATGGCAGGATTGAAGCTACAGCAATAGTCAAAATCGCTGTTGGATGTATTCGCCGATGATATGATGCTGTTCTTGATTTCAAATCTTCCTGCCGTAGTCTCATAATTTGATTCATTTGTGCTTTCAAGCAGTGTGCAGGCATCAAATTTCAGCAAGCCGCCTGCGACATAAACAGTCTTTGCCAATTCAGCATCGTTGTCGAGGATAATGGTCGATTTTACTTCGCAAATACCAGAGCCGAGATAAATCGCACCACCTTTTGTCTCAGGTGGGACCAATAGTCCAGAATACATCAGGCGAGTGCTATTGTCTTTAATCAAGCATCTTTCAATAGTTACCGAGCTTCCTACACAATAGAGGCCTCCTCCGTCATCTGCTAACCCATTGGTGATGGTTAAGTCCGTTATTTTTATATTTGTGCAATTGCTAATGGATATTGCTGATCTATGCCCTGCGCTCTTTATCACGGTATTAGAAAAGCCTTTACCACTTATCGTTAAGTTATGTCTATCATCAAGCACTAAATGGCCTAAGTGCTCGCCTACGTCAATGATCAATGTCTCACCGTCTGACGTGTTGTCAATCATATCTTGCCAGGGATTTACCGCGATTGCTCCAAATTGGCAAATGTGTTCATGAAAGTAAGTGTCTGAACCACTGTACGAATCCCATTGTTGCATATTTGGATTGTAGTACTGCAAGTCTATTCTTACCCAGTCTTCCCGGGTTTCATAACTTGTGTTTTCTAAATATGGTATTTGCACTCTGTACATGCTGGAATAAAGATTATCTGTGATGACGTCGCCCGTAACCCAAAGTGGATTATTGAAAGCAGTCGATATCGCAATGCGTTGAATTGAAGTAAGAGGCTCATCCAATTCTGCAAATACTTCAATGTATCCTGCATCGTAATCAACGCCATGAGATTCAGGTGACTGGATCTCTACAAAATAATTTGCTGCGTTCATTAATGACGCTGCCAATACTAACAGTAGTGTGAAAAATGTCGTTTTCATGGTAACTCCTTAAAAGCTAAAACGATCTGCGGAATAACTCCGAGCAGAAAACTGCTCATAATTCCATCTTGTTCAATAAAACTACTCTGTAAACCAGTAATAAAGGTTTACGCCTCATACTATCTATTTATGCTGCATCTCAAGCCAATGGCTAAGACAATTGTGGTTGAAGATGCAGGCAATAATGTTATGATTTGAGCTATGTTGTAGTAATAACTCACTACGCCTATCTCATCCTCACAAATAGAATGCATGCAACTGCCCATCAATTTCGACGAGTATGTATTCACCGTTAGCGTCTTCATACACTATTTTTACTTCTGGACTGCTCAGCGGCCCAGTATAAGTCGGAAGCGAAAGCGGATCAAGCATTGTGTAATCCATAGCTGCAAACAGCATGTTTAGCAATACAAGCAACAGCAAGCCAGTAATAGCAAGTTTCTTCATTTTGATACTCCTTAAAATTTCAGTCTCTATATATATAGTGTCAAAATGCAGGAAATGGGGGTTGTAGATTAGCGACTATTTTCGTTTAGCAGAGAAATAATTTTTTCGTAAGACCAGAGTGCAGCCCCCATCTGCTTTGGTATGTGAGCTTTAGCACTAATATTGTGTGATCCTGCATATTTGTTTATTTTGCAGTTTTCCACCTGCACATGGTTTCGTTTGCCGATGTTAATAAAAATCGTGGTCATCAGGTGAGCCTGCTCAGAACTTAAATGATAGAGGTAGAGCCGGAACCTCCGCTCTGAAATCATAGTAATCCCCCAGTCTTCTACACTCGTATAGCCAGTCAGAACTTGGGGAAGGTCAGGGTGCAGCTTGGATAAAGCTTCGTTTGTTCCTTCCTTGGTGGCAGTGCTCAAATCCAAGAGCTTTCGGATAATGCTTTGGATCGCTTTATATTGATTGTAATCAAGTATATCCGGGCTTGCTTGCCAGCCCATAGCAAGCAGAATCTCTGCTTTAAGATTCTTGATAAGTTTCTTACTCTTGCTTTTCGCTGCTTCGTAGCCAAGCTTATTGTCTTCGGCGTAAGCTTGCAGGCTGTCATATTCTTTCAGCTTGCTATAGGATTTGTAGTTTTGATTATGGAGTATCGATTCTGGAACTACATGAAGACATTCTGCAAGACCTATCTTACTGGAATTATTCGAGAGCTGATGGATTAGCTCCCCCTCAATCTGTAAGTCTTGATATAGAGCCTGTTCATCTTTTTCGGTGCGATAGTGCTCGCAGAGAAGGTTATGCGCTACGCTTTTCACCCAGTTTGTAATCTCATTGATGCGATTCTGCGATTTTAGCAGGCGGCAGATCGTTTCTTGGGCAATATCGTTTGAGAATTCTGGATTTTGTGCCTTGTGTAGGCAATACTGAAATGCTACCTTATGGTATGAAGCAAAAAGTTCTTCAATTACTTTTGAATACATAGCCTGAACCTGGACTATAGCGTCATCTGTCGATGGTGGAGCATTTAAGAATCTGACCAAAACACAGTTTGCTGCGTCTTTTGATATGTTCAGATTTTCAAAGTTGCTTTGAACCATATCGATCACACAAGCGACGATTTCATTATAGATTTCTTTGCTTATTGGCAGTGCATCCTGTTTCATTATTCCACCTGATTTGCAAGGCAAACTCACTTGTCTTTTAAATATGAGCAAATGTAAGGGCTGAATACACTGAGGACAATACGAGCTGTGCGTGTCCTTCATTAGTGTAAACATAATCATTTTTGAAGATACTTCACTTATGCCATCTTACAAATGGATTATCTTTCTGTCAATCCCAAATATTTATTCATCCTTGCCTATCTGTGTTTATTTACATACAGGACAGTCGTTTACTGGCATATAAATCATGGTTAACCTAAGAAGCAGGCTGTTAAGAATAGCCAGACACAAAATGAATACGGGCACGATCAGATGACCGTGCCCGTATTCTCATTTTGGTGATGCCTTGAAAACACTTTTTACAGAAATGCATTCAAGCATCTTGTAGCCATATGATACTATTTCATCAACAGCATTTTTCCCATGCTTGCTTTTCCTGCAGTTTCCAGGCGGATAAAATATACACCAGAGGCTACACCGCAGTTCTTATCATCTCTACCATTCCAAATTGCTTGATGCTGTCCCTTTTCAAGCTCTGAATTAATCAATGTTTTAACCTTCTGGCCTTTAACATTGTAAACATCCAACCTAACTCCAGCTTTTTGGGGAACGCTGTATACGATAGTCGTCGAGGGATTGAACGGGTTGGGGTAGTTTGCATTGATTTGAGGAAGACTAGGAATTTCAGTATAGCTTTCCATTGGCTCATCTAATAATATCGAATTCAAGAGTCTATTAGAGGCCGTTAGATGATCATTTATTGATCTTGGGCGCAGGGATGCATATTTGCCGTACATTCGATTATTCGATTCCAACCAAGTAAATCCAATATCGATTATTGCGTAGCAAGAATCAGCATAACTTGGAATATTATCAAGAATACTCTCATAATAATCAAGAGCTTCTTGGAAATCACCTAACACACGATTCGCCATAGCAAGATTATTTAGAAGATACTTGTTATAAGAGCTTTCGGTGCTATTGCTTATTTTTGTAAGCAGCCACGTCTTATGACTGCTCAGGCTATTAAGTTCCTGATGGCATTTGAAGAGCCCATTTACTGACATATATGTTTCTGGCCCCATTGTATTATCAGAGTTTACCGTTTCGTAGTAGGGAATAGCTTGAGCCCATTGCTCATCACATCTTAATGCCTCTGCAATCATAAAGTCAGACTGAGATTTGCCTTGTTTCGCATCGACATTGGACGTTAACAGGAATGGAGCATACGTTATGATATCCGGTTCATTAAAGGTTCTCTCAATGTAAGGTGGATCGTAGCCATCGTTCCCCCACCAGTTTGACTGAGCCTTTATTCCATCGGGCGTATTCACAGAGAAGATATTCCAACTTTGTAATCCGGGATTATTAATATCATTACAGCCTTCATCTAAGTAAGGTGAAGATTCATGCGAATAGATGCCAGTTCGGTTAAACGATATATTGTTTGATCCCGTTGAGTATCCTAAGTTTAAATCAGAGTTATTGAAAGCTGCTATTCCGGTCACTGATTTCTTTATTTCAGTGTGCCACATATCAAGCAGTGCACTGTATAATCTTATAGAATACTGGTTTGAGAAGAATTTGCTGAATGATATAATGTTACTTCCGGCATTATATAAATCAATTGCTGCGCAAGCATTCGACAACTCAGCATAACGTAATCCCATAGTTGATGAACTATGCATAGATATTCCATTCCAATATCCAGGAAGATATTTCGGGCACATACCACTAATTGAAATTGGATAACTTTGATTTCCATCAGCAACAAATTCTCCATGTCCTATCAATGAGGTAGACCCTCTAAACTTGACACGTGTGCCTTGGGAAATTATTAGGCTATTATCAATTAGAATATCCTTATCAATTTCACAATGATTCCATAGCAAGGTATTGATACTTACGACTGCTGGCAGAGCTTGTAGATACTCGCAAGTTTTACGAGCATTATTGCTGAATTGTCTCCAATCATAATAGAATCTTTCATGATGAGATGAAATCGGAATGTAATAGACATAGCTGTCGCCATTGTATGTTGCCATAGCATACAGGTCTTGTACATGAAAATCTCTTGCATTACCTGCTACTAAAGACATGATTAACTGGTTCTGTGGCAAAGTATAGCTATACAAGTCGATTTTATTATGGTTTGCATCAAATCCGTGAATATCACCACCTTTGTAAACAAACACATCTTTAATGCCATTATTGTTATAATCTGTGATTACAGTAGGTTGATAATGTTTACTGAGGTAGATTGGTGGCGAGGTAAGTGGAAGATAATCATTCCTTATATACTGAATAAAATCACCAGTTTCTGAGTCTAAGATTTCTTCCGTAGCGCCTACAAGAATCTCGACCCCTGGGTTTGATTCTATGAAGTCTCCAGCAATAATTTTGTATGCTCGCTGGGCTATCTGTGAAGTGTTCGACGGATTGTCAGAAAGCGCATGAACCCATACTTCATTATAGCCATAGCAGAAGTCAATACATTTAGTGGCATATTGACCAATTTGGCCTTCGATGTAGGGAATGCCAAACATTCGTGTGTATCCTATTCCAACATAAATGTAAGCTCTTCTAAATTGAGATTCTTCAGGATGCGGCCTGCTCAGAATCAATTCAGTGCAGCCATAATTTGTGATCGAGTCGATTCCCCACACTACTTCGTCCAGAGTTCCAGAATCAATTTTAAACTTTTCTGCTCTACTCTCTACATATGTCAGCTTAACTAATCTCGTAACAATGTTTACGCTACTGCCAGGAACATAATTGCTTTGAACCCAAACAATATCGTTATTTGGAGTATTGTCAACAGCGCCAACTGCTAACGGAGAAATGATACTACGTCCCGGGTCAAGAGAATGAGTATATAGGTCAAAATCATAGATTCCATTATCGTTGAATATCAACATACTAACTCTCCAAACACCGGCATCTTCATGTGCAACTGCAATATCTAGACTGCCGTCGTCATTCAGATCTTCGATTACATATGATTTTATCTCTCCCGGAACAGATATCCTTGATTCATGAAGCTGGTTCAGATCATAATCATATATTATCAATTGCCCTAAATCATCAAAGAGCACAATATCCTGAATTCCATCGTAGTCCATATCAGCCAAGGCTGGCCTTAAAGCACAGCTTCCGCGAAGACTCACTTCATGAACTACTCCGCTTTTTAATAGACACAGGTATTTGTTATTGTTTTCTTCAGTAATAAAGGCTATTTCATCTTGGCCATTGCCATTCATGTCGCTTATCACCATTTCAGTGATTGCAGCCCGATTGGCAATTTCGATTTTAGTATTTAATAGGTCAATGCGTCGGGGTATTTTAAAATATAGTGTTTCAGTTATGTTATCATAGGTCAGCTCAAGACTGAATTCGGCATACCCTGGCATTATTGAAGTGTCACTGATTTGGAAGGATGCGCTATAAAGGTCTTCGGCGTTTTGTCCAAGATGCGTAAAGAGCGCAGAGTTGTTTGAAATGCTGATGTTTGGGTCTGAAGTATGAAGAATCCCGGAGACACTGCCTTGAGCGGAAGCCCACCAATTTTTCAGTCCAATATTTAATCCCATTGATTGTCCGCCGCACGCGATAAAATCATTGTTATTGGCTGTAATACTATTTAAGCGAAGCGTGGCATGTGGACTTACTGTTGCAATAGCTCTCAACACGTTCAGCCTGCCTGCGCCAAGTTTGCCGATATATTTCAGATCGGGATTAGCTTGAGACACATCGTCGGCAGTACCGATAATTCTCTGTTGTATCTCCGGGAGAGTCAAATTTGGATGTGCTTGTTTCACCAAGACAACGGCAGCAGTAACCATCGGTGCTGCCATCGAAGTTCCACTGGCGTATTCAAATTCAGGGTTATAACCTCCATGAGTATGATAATAAAACAAATCATCTCTTGGCATAGTAGATAAAACACCACTAGAATCACCGTGTCCTCCACCGCCACCAGGAGCAATTATGTCCACTGTAGAGTGATATGTTGAATACATAGCTTTAGAATCATCTGAGGCTGTGGCTGCCACACTGATAGTATATGGCAATGCAGCAGGGTAGTTACTTGCTTCCACATAGCCGTTACCTGTTGAACAAACAAACATTGCTGGGTCAAGTGAGGCAGGATCGCTCAAAAGATTAATTTGAGTGCTCAATTGTGTAACTTGGTTACTGGATGCACCAAAACTGCAATTGAATATCCTGACGCCATTTCTATGTGCATTTCTGATCCCCCTTATAATGGCAGAAGCCGGATAATTCCTTCTATCAAATGTACCGCCAACCTTAACCGAATAGATCTGACATCCTGCTGTATTGGTTCCGGCGTTGCCTCCAGCTATACCGCTGATACCGTAACCGTTATTCTTTCTGGCTCCGATTATTCCGGCAACATGGGTGCCATGGCCAAATTCATCTTGGACATTATATAGATATTGGTCTGGATCTTCAATAGCATAAGCATTATAGCCATGATGGCCGTTGGCATCGGTATAGAGATTATCCTCCAGATCGGGGTGGATTTGTCCATAAAACAGTGCAGTTGGATCATTTAAGCCCAAGTCAATTCCTGAGTCCACCACTCCCACTACGATGTTATCACCGTAATACGAGTATTGATTCCATACCTGATCCATCTTGATAGTTGGCAAAGCCCATTGGTTATTGATAAGTGGGTCGTTAAATGGCTCAAAATAACAATTTGGTTCTGCCACGGTAACTTTGTTTTCCGATTCAAAGAGCGCAATCATAGATTCCACGCTTGCTTCATCTTTGTATTTGATATAATAGCAGTAAACGCCAATTCCATTGTCTTGATAATCGTAGAGTGATTCAAGATAGTGGATATAATGCTTACCGGATAGAGCATTGAACCATCCACAATCAGTATAGAGCGAATCGGAATACTGTGTGATGGATTCAATAACGTCATAAGAACTAAACAAGATAGATTGAGGTGCATACTCTGCATATAGTCCTAAAACCGCACAGAGCATCAGGCAAAACAAAACAATAGCTTTCATGTTTTCCTCCATGAGCTTAGTGTAACAATATTTTTTGGGTTATTATTCTTTTCTCATTGCCATCTATTACCTTGCACCTGATCAAGTAAACACCGGCAGGTAGTTTAGGCCCCAACTCCAGCTCCCATTCGATTGGGGATTGTTTCAAGTAGTTTACGGTAGTAATTCGCTGCCCTCTAAGGTTATACATTTCAATACCATCAATCGGAAAGCCTTCATCAGATTTGATGGTAGCGTTTGTGGTGATGGGGTTGGGATAGACAGTTAATCTGTTTACCATTGGAACATTCACATTATCATCGGCAGAAACGTCCTTCATATATGTAACAACCAGATGCGGTGCAGTGCTAGAATTTGGATTTCTGAGCAAAACGCTATCTATCATGTCGTCCCAATCAGTAAGAATTTCGAAATATAACATCAATTGAAAATAGTCTCTGTCTCCGTTGCTATTGTTTAAGGTAGTGTTGTACGCATCTGTAACATCTAAATCACGCCAACCAACAGCATTGTCGCTACTTATAACTCCGATGTTTTGCACAAAATCTGGATAATATGAACTGCCATGAAACGGAACCTCATATTGCACGTGAGCCAGCATAAGATAATAAGGGTCGCCATCGTTCCAGATCGGGAAAGTGTGAGATTCATGGCCCGCGTAGCAATTAACCTGATAAACTTTAAATACAACTGAGGTAAGGGAATAACCCATATAACCATTAGAGAGGAAGATGCTATAATATGCTCGGCTGGATATATTACACGAATAATCAAAGTCCCATCCATCACCAACGTAGTTTGACGTTCCATAGGGAAGAGGAGAGCCATAAATGATGAAAGTTTTAAACGGGTCTCCGTAAGGTGAGATATACATTGTCGCCACCGAAAAAAGCTCTCGTTCAAAGTATAGAGTATCAACGATAACGGATTGGTCATAGTTTACAGCATCTGCCACCATCCCCATACCATTGCGATCAATTCTTTGAGCGAAATATGGAGTAGTTAAGACAGACAGGATAAATATGGCTAAACAAAGTTTCGTATTCATGTTTTGAACCTTCTTGCGTTTTTATTGCTTAATCAAATAATTCAGAATCACAAATAGAAGGCATGCAACTGCCCATCAATTTCGACGAGTATGTATTCACCATTAGCGTCCTCATACACTATTTTTACTTCTGGACTACTCAGCGGTCCAGTATAAGTCGGAAGCGAAAGCGGATCAAGCATAGTGTAATCCATGGCTGCAAACAGCATATTTAGCAATACAAGCAACAGCAAGCCAGTAATAGCAAGTTTCTTCATTTTGATACTCCTTAAAATTTCAGTCTCTATATATATAGTGTCAAAATGCAGGAAATGGGGGTTGTAGATTAGCGACTATTTTCGTTTAGCAGAGAAATAATTTTTTCGTAAGACCAGAGTGCAGCCCCCATCTGCTTTGGTATGTGAGCTTTAGCACTAATATTGTGTGATCCTGCATATTTGTTTATTTTGCAGTTTTCCACCTGCACATGGTTTCGTTTGCCGATGTTAATAAAAATCGTGGTCATCAGGTGAGCCTGCTCAGAACTTAAATGATAGAGGTAGAGCCGGAACCTCCGCTCTGAAATCATAGTAATCCCCCAGTCTTCTACACTCGTATAGCCAGTCAGAACTTGGGGAAGGTCAGGGTGCAGCTTGGATAAAGCTTCGTTTGTTCCTTCCTTGGTGGCAGTGCTCAAATCCAAGAGTTTTCGGATAAAGCTTTGGATCGCTTTATATTGATTGTAATCAAGTATATCCGGGCTTGCTTGCCAGCCCATAGCAAGCAGAATCTCGGCTTTAAGATTCTTGATAAGTTTCTTACTCCTGCTTTTCGCTGCTTCGTAGCCAAGCTTATTGGCTTCGGCGTAAGCTTGCAGGCTGTCATATTCTTTCAGCTTGCTATAGGATTTGTAGTTTTGATTATGGAGTATCGATTCTGGAACTACATGAAGACATTCTGCAAGACCTATCTTGCTGGAATTATTCGAGAGCTGATGGATTAGCTCCCCCTCAATCTGCAAGTCTTGATATAGAGCCTGTTCATCTTTTTCGGTTCCATAGTGCTCGCAGAGAAGGTTATGCGCCACGCTTTTCACCCAGTTTGTAATCTCATTGATGCGATTCTGCGATTTTAGCAGGCGGCAGATCGTTTCTTGGGCAATATCGTTTGAGAATTCTGGATTTTGTGCCTTGTGTAGGCA
>Ga0265295_1001367_pt1 | contig 43026 bp, 44 predicted proteins | sample Munlansysbiofilm_FD_192503 | JGI IMG/M metagenome (GOLD analysis project Ga0265295, IMG submission 192503) | Leachate microbial communities from a municipal landfill in Southern Ontario, Canada - Methane capture system biofilm | ecosystem: Engineered > Solid waste > Landfill > Unclassified ... | reverse complement strand
TCATAATCTTTTAAGTCCTTTCTGTTTTTAAACATAGGGGGGAAGATTTAGATCATTGACTAATGCTCACTGTGCGTTTACACATTCTATTGTAAACGCACAGTAACATCTAACTTATAAATCTTGTTTATTGTGGAAAGTTGTAAATAGTGCTATAATAAAAAAAGATAATTAGGAGGAATAAATATGAGAATACCAGTTGGGATATCAGGTAGACATGCCCATGTAACAAAAGAACATTTAGAAATATTATTTGGAAAAGGTTATGAATTAACACCGATGAAAGAATTAAGCCAACCAGGCCAATATGCAAGTGAAGAAAAGATTGATGTTATTAGTCCTGCCGGAAAAGTAATTGAAGGGGTTAGAATTTTAGGACCAGTGCGTAAAGCTTCACAAATCGAATTATCATATAGTGATGCAAGACGGGCTAAGTTTGATGCTCCAGTAAGATCATCAGGCGATGTTAAAGGAAGTGGTGCAGCAAAATTAGTTGGACCAAAAGGAACAGTTGAATTAACTGAAGGTGTTATCGTTGCTGATCGACACATCCATTTTTCATTGGAAGAAGCAAAATCTTTTGGTGTTAAAGATGGTGATGTTGTTGCAATTAAAGTTTCAGGAATTAAACCAGGAATCTTAGGAAATGTTTTATGTCGCGTTAATGAAAACTATCGTCTTGATTGCCATTTAGATACAGATGATGGTTCAGCTTTCTTACTTAATAATGGCGATACAGTTGAATTAGTAAAAGACTTTAAATAATTATAAAATGATTAAATGAAGACGGTTAGGAATAATCGTTTTCTTTTTATTTTTTTATATGATAAAATATCTTTGCATATTTAAGAGAAAAGAGTGAGATCATGTCAAAGTATCATAGTGATAATAATTTATTTGTAACAAAGGTAACTTTATTAGTAAGCAATATTAATGAGTCATTAGATTTTTACCAAAAATCTTTAGGATTAAAACTTAAGAAACAAGAAGGAAATGTTTATAGTTTAGGAACTAGTGAAAGAGAATTAGTTGATTTAGTATATGATTCTAAGGCAATAAAAAGAGGCAGAACGACAGGTCTTTATCATTTTGCAATTCTTTTGCCGAACAGGAAATATTTAGGGCAACTTATTAATCACTTTATTAAGATTGAACAAAAGATTGTTGGTGGATCAGATCATGGCGTCAGCGAAGCTCTCTATTTAAAAGATCCTGATGGTAATGGTATTGAAATTTACGCAGATCGTGATGATAGTTTATGGCAATATGAAAACAATGAAATCATTATGTATACCGAAGGTATGGATTATGAAAGTATTATTAAGGATGCATATCAAGATGAATGGCAAGGACTTCCTAATGGCACAGTAATGGGACATTTGCATTTGCATGTTGCTGATTTAGATGTTGCTAGTAATTTCTTTATTGATGTTATTGGTTTTAATCAAATGCTTTTCTATGGTGAATCTGCTTTATTTTTAAGTAGTGATGGTTATCACCATCATATAGGTTTAAATACATGGAATGGGACAGATATCTTTAATCGCCCGATGAACATGGTGGGGTTAGTAGCTTATGAGTTAAATATTCCTAAAAAAAATGAAGAGGACTTTTTCAAACGATTAAGAGATAATAAAATTGAAATGTTGTTAGATAATAGTAAACACTATATAAAAGACATTAATGATGTAAGAGTTTATTTTAAGGTGATAAAATGATTAAGAAAAATAGAGAACAAGTTTTTAGAGATCCAATTTATGGATACATAAACGTAGAATATGATTTTATTACGGACATTATTGATACGCAAGTGTTTCAACGTTTAAGAAGGATAAAACAATTATCAGGTGTTCAAATGGTCTATCATGGTGCAGAACATTCAAGATTTTCGCATTCATTAGGCGTTTATCGAAATGCCTATAAGTTTTTAACTGTTCCTGACATTAATAATTCTTTATCGGAAAGAGAAAGGTTACTTTTCATAACTACGGCTTTGTTACACGATATTGGCCATGGTCCTTATTCGCATGCCTTTGAAGATGTCTTTGGTGTTAATCACGAGGAGATAGGCGCTAGTATTATTGTTAACAATAACGAATTAAGATTAATACTTGATGGAATTGATAAGGATTTTGCAGATGACATTGCAAGTATTATTATAAAAAAAGGTAAATTTCCAATTTTAGAACAGTTAATCTCTAGTCAACTTGATGTTGATAGACTAGATTATTTGTTACGTGACGCATACTTTACTGGAACGTCATATGGAAATATTGATATCGATCGATTGATTAGAGTAACGAGAGTAGTTAATGGACAAGTTGTTTTTAAGGTTAGTGGGATTCACGCGATTGAAAACTATTTAATAAGCAGATACCATATGTACTGGCAAGTGTATTATCATAATGTTTCAAGAGCATATGAAGTGATCTTAGAAAAAGCGTATTTACGAATTAAAGATTTATTAAAACAAGGATTTAAGTTTAAAAGTGATATTACGCCATTAGAGCGAGTTATGAAAAATAAGAATGATTTAGAGGCTTTTGTTTTAGTCGATGATTTTTATATTAATGGGTTATTATCGAGCTTTTTGAATGGTGAAGATATGATTCTTAAGATGTTATCAAGTGATTTTTTGAATCGTAATGTTTGGAATTATCTTGACGATACAAAAGAAAATAAGAATAAGATTAACGATATAAAAAAATTAATGACTGAAGAAGAGTGTAAATACTTTACAACTTCAAGAAGTGTCTTTGAAACAACGTATAAAGATAATACAGAAAAAATCGGTGATAAAATCTACATTTTATTAGAAGATGGAACCATTTCGACTTTAATAAAAGAATCGAAGATTATTGAAAGTATTGCCGTTAGTGGTTCAAAGTCTGATCCTAAGTTTTTCTATCGGGTCTTAAAATGAACAAGATATTCGTTGTAGAAGGAAGAAACGATGTCACGAGATTGAAACAAGTATTTCCTAATTTAAACGTCGTTAGTGTAAATGGGTCAGCTATTAATGATGATGTGTTGGAAATGTTGATTGATAAAAGCAAAAATCATGAAATTGTTCTTTGTATGGATCCGGATTATCCAGGTGAAAAAATTCGTAAAACGATTGCCTCAAAGATTAGTAATGTTAGCCACATTTTTATTGAGAAAAGTGTGGCATATAGCAAGAACAAAAAGAAAATTGGTTTTGAACATTTAAGTGATGAAGAAATAAAGAAAAGTCTTGAAAATATAGTTAAACAAAATACTCAATGGGAAAGTGATTTAACGATGGATTTTCTATATGAAAAGAAATTGATTGGACATATAAATAGTCGCGAATTAAGAAACAAAGTTTCAAAGAAACTAAAAATTGGTCATGTCAATGGCAAGACAATGTTAAATCGATTAAAAAAGTTTAATATATCAATAAAGGATTTGGCTAAGGTTTTAGACGAATTATGAGTATGATTGTAATAATATTGTAAAGGTTTGGTGTGTTTTCGTCTTGAATTATTTCGTAAATTTCGTTATACTTTAAGTAAAGGGGTAAAACCCGAAAAATTAGGAGGAAAGAAATGAAAAAATTATTTTCAGTTTTAGCAATTGTTATGGTTGCTTTTGCGTTGGTTTCATGTGGGGGAAAGAAATATGAAATTGCTTTGATCACTGACAAAGGGAACATTGATGATAAGTCATTTAACCAAGGATCTTGGGAAGGTGTAGAAGCATTTGTTAAGAATTTTAAGGATGCAGATGGAAAAGACTATACTCATAAGTATTATAAACCAGAAACAGCTGATGATAGTGGATACTTATCTTCAATTAGTCAAGCGATTAAAAATGGTGCTAAAGTAGTTGTTACTCCAGGATTTTTATTTGAAGTAGCTGTTAAAAACGCTTCTAAAGATAATCCAGATGTAAAATTCATTCTTATTGATACAGTAGTAGAAGCTTCAAATGTTGCAAGTATTATGTATGCTGAAGAACAATCAGGATTCTTAGCTGGATATGCTGCAGTAAAAGACGGATTAAGAAAATTAGGATTTATGGGTGGAATGGCTGTTCCTGCAGTTCAAGCTTTTGGGTATGGATACTTACAAGGCGCTGAATATGCTGCCAAAGAATTAGAATTAGCTAATGGTGCAATCACTGCTCAATATCACTATACTGGAGATTTTGCTGAAACAACAAAAAATAAAGGTACTGCTAACACAATGTACCAAGATGGAATGGAAGTTATCTTTGCTTCAGGCGGATCTGTTGGTAAGAGCGTTATGTCAGCTGCTAAAGAACAAAGTAAAAAAGTCATCGGTGTTGACGTTGACCAAAGATACGATGATTCAACAGTTATTACTTCAGCAACTAAAGGTTTATCTGCTTCAGTTGAAAAAGTTTTAGAATCAATTTATAAGACAAATACGTGGGCAACTTATGCTGGTAAAACAACAAGATTTGATGTTGTAAATAATGGTGTTGGACTACCAACTACAGTCATTGGTGATGCAAACGGAAATGCATTTGATCGTTTCACATCATTTAATTTAACACAATACAATACAATTTATGCTAAATTAGTTAATGATAAAGCCTTAAGAGAAGGAATCTTAAAGACTATTACAGTTGCCGATGAAAGTGGTATTGCAACTGCAAAAGAATTAACAGATGGATTAAGTTTAACGAAAGTAACTGTTAAAGTTATTGCATAAAGCTATTATATTCAAAGGTCTAAAGGGATAGGCTTGAGGGCCTTTCCCTATTTTTTTACCTAAAGAAAGGATAAGAATAATATGGGGAATTATATTATTGAAATGCTTAATATCACAAAGAGGTTCCCAGGGATAATTGCAAACGACTCAATTAACTTACAATTAAAAAAAGGCGAGATTCATGCTTTGTTAGGCGAAAATGGCGCCGGTAAATCAACACTTATGAGCGTTCTTTTTGGGTTATATCAACCTGAAGAAGGCGAAATAAGAAAGAATGGGCAAAAAGTACAAATCAATAATCCGAATGATGCAAATAATCTAGGCATTGGAATGGTTCATCAACACTTTAAACTAGTTGAAGTGTTTTCTGTTTTAGAAAACATCATTTTAGGTGTTGAGCCAAGTAAAAGAGGATTTGTAGATTACAAAGAAGCACGCGTGAAAGTTAATGAAATCATAAAGAAGTATAATTTTGGATTAGATGCTGATGAGTTGATTGCTAATATATCGGTTGGAAAGCAACAAAAGGTGGAAATACTTAAAATGCTTTACAGGGATAATGAAATACTTATTTTTGATGAACCTACTGCCGTTTTAACACCTCAAGAAATTGACGAATTAATGGAAATAATGAAGAGCTTTGCAAAAGATGGTAAATCTATTTTGTTTATTACTCACAAGTTGAACGAGATTAAGGAAGTTGCTGATCGTTGTACGGTTTTACAAAAGGGCAAGTATAAGGGGACTGTTGATGTTAAAACAACCTCTGTAGAAGAACTTACTAAAATGATGGTTGGTAGAGATATCAATTTAGTAATTAATAAAGAAGAATTTAAAGGCAATAAAAGCAAGCTATTAGAAGTTAATGACTTGGTAGTTCATTCAGCTACGAAAGGCAAAGATGCGGTTGATAATGTTAGTTTTTTTGTTAATAAAGGCGAAATAGTTTGTATTGCAGGGATTGAAGGAAATGGACAAAGCGAGTTAATTCAGGCAATTACAGGACTTAGTAAAGCTAGTTCGGGAAGCATATTGCTAAATGGAATTGATATTACGAAGTTTAACGTTAGAAATAAAACTGTGACCGGACTTAGCCATATACCTGAAGATCGACATAAGTATGGTTTGGTTCTTGAATATACTTTGGCAAATAATATCGTCTTACAACGATATTGGCAACCAAGATTTCAAAATAAAGGCTTCTTAAAAAAAGATGAGATTAACTCTTATGCCGAAGAACTAGTTGAAAAGTATGATGTTAGAAGTGGTAAAGGAATTAATACTATTACTCGTTCGATGTCTGGAGGAAATCAACAGAAAGCGATTATTGCGAGAGAAATAGAAAAGGACTTTTCGATTCTAATCGCCGCTCAACCAACAAGAGGACTAGATGTTGGTGCTATTGAATTTATTCATAAACAAATAGTTGAAGTTCGTGATGAAGGGAAAGGCGTTTTATTGATGTCGTTAGAGCTTGATGAAGTAATGAACTTAAGCGATCGAATATTAGTTATGTATGAAGGAAAAATAGTTGGTGATTTAGATCCGAAAAAAGTAACAATTGAAGAGTTAGGATTATATATGTCTGGCGCCAAGAATGATTTTAAGGGGGCGAGCAGCGATGGAGTTTAAAAAACTTATTAATACAGGAATTGAAAAAGTAAAGAGCAATTACAAAGAAGGTAAATTTTCTCCGTTTTTTGCAATATTGCTGGCTATAGGTATCGGTTTGTTAATTGGACTTATAGTTATGATGTTTTCCAACATTGGCGAGTCTATTCCCGCTTTCTTTACATTGACATTTGGTGGTTTAACAGAACTGGGTGATGTTTTATATAAATCTATTCCAATTCTTATGACTGGCCTTTCGGTGGGCTTAGCATTTAAAATGAAACTTTTTAACATCGGGGCTGTAGGTCAATATACAATGGGAATGTTTTTTGCTCTTGTAGTCGGGTTCTATGTTGAACTTCCAACAGGACTCCATACCTTAGTAGCGATTATGGCTGCATTCGTTGGTGGAGCATTATGGGGATTTATTCCAGGGTTATTAAAAGCATTTTTCAATGTTAATGAAGTTATTGCTACAATCATGCTTAATTATATAGGAATGTATTTAGTTGACATGTGGATTAAAGGTAGTGGGAAGATGTTTGATTTTGCTGCTACAAGAACAAAAATTTTGCCACAATCTGTTCAATTGATGAAGATTGGTTCATCAACCAGTTTAAACATCGCTATAGTAATCGGTATCCTGATTGCGATAACCTTACATATTGTTTTAAACAAGACCAAGTTTGGGTATGAATTGTTAGCGACAGGATTTAATAAAGATGCAAGTAATTATGCAGGAATAAACTATAAGAAGAACACAATTATTACGATGGCTCTTGCAGGTGGAATTGCAGGTCTTGGTGGCGCATTTGCCATTTTGGCACCATCGATTATTGCAAATAACTCTATGACGTATGAACCGATAAATGTTTTAGCAAACAATGGATTTATGGGAATTGCTGTTGCATTACTTGCAAATTCCAATCCTCTAGGAATTATCTTTTCGGCCTTCTTTGTTTCTTACATCCAAAAAGGTGGTTCATTAGTTCACGGAGGATTTAGTTATAAACCTGAAATTGCGGATGTTATTATTTCAACGATAATTTATGTTTCCGCCTTCTCGGTAATTATTAGTAAATCTGTTGGGGATTTTCTTAAGAAACGTAAAGAAAGAAAAGCAAACCCATCCGGGTCTAGCGATATTAAGGAGGAGTAAAATGGATATATTATATTTTATAATTCAACAAACGCTTCCTGTGGCGATTCCCTTAATGATTGTTGCGTTAGCAGGAATGTTCAGTGAAAAGAGTGGAACCGTTAATATTGCATTAGAATCAATTATGATGATTGGCGCTTTCTTTGGAGTATTAACATTTAGTATAGTTATGAAGTTAAATATTAATCAACAGTTAATAGTAATTATTGGAATGATTATTTCTGGAGTTTTCGGATTGTTATTTTCCTTATTATTAGCATATGCTGCAATTAATATGAAATCAGATCAGACGATAATAGGTACGGCAATGAACATGTTGGTTCCAGCGTTAATATTGTTAGTCTCAAAGATGTTCTTTGGAGGAGACGGTGTTTATAATCCCGAAGCTAGTGTCTATATACTAGAAGTGCCATTATTAAGTAAGATACCATTACTAGGAGATTTATTCTTTAAGAAAACTTATATTACAGTTTACATAGGATTGGCAATCTACATTGTTGCGACGATCTTTTTAAATAAAACTAAATTTGGATTGAGAATGCGGGCATGTGGAGAACATCCTCAAGCAGCTGATTCGGTTGGGGTTAACGTTAAAAAGATGCGGTATCTAGGAGTAATGATGTCAGGATTATTAGCCGGAGTTGGCGGATTCTTCTATGCGATTGGCGTTACAAATTCTGGAATAAACGGTTATAACGGTGTAGCTGGTTATGGATTCTTAGCTATTGCGGTAATGATCTTTGGTCAATGGAAATCTTCAAAAGTGTTCTTTGCAGCTCTATTCTTTGCATTTATGCAAATTTTAGGAACTTCTGCAAGACTAATTCCAGGATTAAGAGAACTAAACTTACCAAGCGTATATTACACAATGCTACCATATGTAGTAACTTTAATAGTGTTAATGTTTACATCAAAGAGTTCGAAAGCTCCTAAAGCTGCAGGTCAAATATACGATGTTAGTAAGCGTTAATCTAAAGCTATAATACATAGAACAAAAAAACGATAAACTAAGATAGTATCAAACTTAGTTTATCGTTTATTTTTTTGTCATTTGCCAAATAACATTTTAGCAATCTTATTAGTAATAATGTATTCAGCATTTTCTTTCTTAATCTTGAGGTACCCACTAAATTCATTTTTTTCAATAACTCTGAAAGTATCATCAATTTTAAAACCTTGTTCATCTAAGAATGTTAATAAGTCCTTTATATCTAAAACACGCTTTAAAGTGAAGGTATCACCAACATTAAAATAGTATAAAGACTTTTTAAATGTTGGGGCAATTTTTCCATCCAAAGAAGGAATTGGATTACCATGTGCACAGTATGCAGGTTCATTTAAAAAGGCATATAGCCTTTCAACTAAATCACTATTTCCTGCGTGTTCTAAGAATTCAGCTTGCTCGTGGACATCTTTCCAAGAATAACCAAGGTTATTCATTAAGAACACTTCCCAAACACGATGGGCACGTATTAATCTGATTGCTTCATCTTTGCCTTTTTTTGTGAGAAGGACCCCTTTATAAGGAATAAATTCAACGAATCCTTTACTTGAAAGTTTTTTAATCATTTCATTAACGCTTTGATCAGTAAAACCTAAGTTTTCGGCAATATCATTGTTCTTAATTATATTGTTATCAGTGTTGATTGATAACTCATAAATTGTTTTAATATAATCTTCTTCAGAACGGTTCATTGTAACACCTCATTTACAAGATATATTATATCATAATTAGTTCTTAAATTCGTTGATTTTTAAATTGTGATATTCATTTCCTTTAGGTGTTAAGAAAATAAAGAGTCCATGTTTTTCAAGATAATTTTCTTCGATTCCTTTTTTAATGTAAGTGAATGTTTTACTTTCTTTCCAATTAAGTTCTTTACTTATTTTTGTTAATTCAACTTCTTTTAAATCATTATTAGAAGTGTGGGTGAAAATATGCATGATAAGAACTAATAAAGTAAATTCGGTTTCTTGATGTTTTTTAAGGAATAATTTTGCAATAACACCATTTTTCGGATTAAAGAATAACACGATTAGAAAGACGATAAGAGTAACCATAGAAATCATTCCACTGATTCTTAAATCTGTGGTCACTGCGAGAAAGTAACCAACGAAACTATTAAATACACCAATTGCCATTGCGAGAATTACAGACTTAAATAGATTATTAGTTAGTAAAAGTGCTGTTATTGCCGGTCCGATCATTAACGCAATAACTAATATTGATCCTACAGCATTAAAAGCTGCCACTGCAGTTAATGATACTAAAGTTATTAACATATAATGAATAAGCAATGGCGATATTCCTAGAACAAAAGCAAGACCGGCATCAAAACTACTTATTTTTAATTCTTTATAAAAGACTAAAAAGAATATAAGGTTAATAATAAATACTAACAGCATGATGTAAAGCGACTTTTGACCAAAGTTTATCCCGTTTATTAAAATATTATCTTGATCTGCTAATTCTAATTGTCCTAGTAAGACAGCGTCAACATCAATATGGACATTTCTGAAGTTTAGGCTAATGAGGATTACTGAAATACTAAATAGGAGCGGGAAGATAACGCCAGTGGCTGCATCTTCGCTAGTCTTTTTAGACTTTATTAAGAGTTCGATTAAGTATACAGTTAGAACACCAACTACAGTAGCACCAATAATTAAAAGAGGCGAAGTTAAACTTTTTGTTAAAACGAAAGCGATGATTATTCCTAATAGAACGGTATGACTTATCGCATCAGTTAACATTGACATTTTTTTTAAGACTAGAAAAATACCGACAATAGCTGATGACATTGCTGATAATGCAGCAATTAAAAAGATTGATAAAACCATTAGTGTTCGCCTCCTAGAATTTGATGTAGTTTATTCTTACCTTTTTCAGTAATATGAATATTTTTTCTTCCATCTATAATCAGATAGTTTTCCATGAGTAAAAAATTATCGTTAGATAATTGTATATCCTTTGAGGGATTATAAAACACGGATATCAATTCTTGATACTTGTTAATATCTTTTTGATGTTTATGCTGTTTGATACTTTTGGAAATGATTCCTCGCTTTGGTGCAAACAATAATGAAACAATTACAAGAATACTTAAGACAATGACGATTACTGGTCCGGTAGGAAGGTTAGTTTTTTGGGAACTAATAACCGCCCCTAGTAAACCGGATATCATACCAACAAAACCAGCGATAATTCCGTTTATGGATAGTTTGTTGCTCCATTGTCTTGCAGCAACACCAGGTATAATTAGTAAGGCACTCATCAAAATAACACCAACAGTTCTGATTCCTATAACAACAATAAGAATAGTTAGAAACGTTAACATAGCATTTGTAATTTTTTTTGAAAAACCTAGACTTTGGAAAAACTCATCATTGAATATATATAGTTTGAATTCTTTCCAGAAAAGAAGTGTAATTAATAAAATAAAAATTGTTAAATAAGCAATCATTAGTACATCTTGTTTCAACATCGTTGCTGCTTGACCAAAAATAAAGCTTTTTAATCCGGCGGCTGCATTCCCTCTTTCTTGAGCCAAAAGAATTAAAACCTGTCCAAAACCAAAGAAAGAAGACAAAATTAATGCCAAACTAGCATCACTCTTAATCTTTGAGTAGTGTTTGATAATATTGATTAAAAACATTGCGACTAAAGCAGATAAAGAAGCGCCTATTAAGAGAGTTACCATATTGCGAGTATTAGTTAGTAAAAAAGCAATAACAACCCCCGGTAAGGTAGCGTGGCTTAATGCGTCACCGACTAATGCTTGTTTTTTTAAAATGTTAAAGACTCCTAATAAACCACTTGCAAAACCGAGAAGCATTGCACCCAAGGCAACAATAATCATCGTATAGTTGTTTGCAAACCATGAACTGAAAATCATTAAGCATCACCTTCAATACTAATCGTTCCTTGCCGATATGTTCTTTCGATATTTTCTTTAGTAAAAACCTTATCAACAGGACCGTAAGCAATTACCTTTAGATTTAATAGTGCCAACCAATCAAAGTAGTCTTTCACGGTCTCTAAATCATGATGAACTACCAAAACGGTTTTACCTTGATTTTTTAAAAGCTTTAAAATATCAATAATTGCTTTTTCAGTTTTTGCATCAACGCCTTGAAAGGGTTCATCCATCAAGTAGATATTTGCATCTTGAACTAAGGCTCTAGCAAGAAAGACACGTTGCTGTTGTCCACCAGACAATTCTGATATTTGACGATTTTTAAAATTGCTCATTCCTACTTTTTCTAATGCTTCAAGGGTTAAAATGTGATCTTTCTTTGTTGGCTTTTTAAACCACCCTAAATGACCGTATCTCCCCATTAATACAACATCAAAAACTGTCGTAGGAAAATCCCAGTCTACGGATCCACGTTGTGGAACGTAAGCAATTTTCTTACGCATTTCTTCATAGGGTTTTCCTTCGAAAAAAGCAGTCCCGCTAACAGGGTTAATCAGTTTTAGAATGGCTTTAATCATTGTGGATTTACCGGCCCCGTTAGGACCGACAATAGCCATTAAAATACCAGAAGGGATGTTTAAATCAACATCCCACAATACTGGTTTTAAATCGTATGAAACAGTTAAGCCTTCGATTTTAATTGCATCCATAATAATCAGATCCTTACTTTAAAGCATTAACAATTGTGTCAATGTTTTTACGAATAGTTTTTATATATGTTTCCGCGGCAGAAGCACTATCTCCTAATGAGTCTGAGAAAAGTTCCCCACCAACAGTCACAGTGTGACCAAGAGCTTTTGCGGCATCAATAACTGATCTTATCGTTGCTTCGGGAATAGAACTTTCAATAAATACGGCTTTAACATTTAAGTTTTTGACAAGATTAGCTAAATCTTGTATATCTTTTGCACTTGCTTCACTTTCGGTTGAGATACCTTGAATTGCATGAACTTCAAATCCATAGGCATTAGCAAAGTATTGAAATGCGTCATGAGCAGTAACGAGCTTCCGTTTTGATTCCTCTAAGGAAGAAACTCTATCAAACACATATTGTTCTAACACATCAAGTTCATATAAGTATGTTTCCAGACGAGTTTTATAAGCTTCTTTATTAGTGTTGTCAACAGCAATCAGTTTAGTGCTTAAGGCGTTGGCCGCTAATTTCCATAAAGATATATCAAACCAAAAGTGTGGGTCTGTTGCATTATTTTCATCTTTTAACAACTTATCTGTAGGGATGCTATTTCCAACAACAATGACTTTATCATTAGGTAAATTTTCTAAGACCTCACCCATTTTGGCTTCCAAGTGTAAACCACTAACGACGACTAAGTCGGCTTTCTTTAATGCTGTTGAATCACTTGGACGAGGCTCATAGTTATGAGGATCTACTCCAACATTCATTAAGGTCTTTACATTAACGTAATCGCCTCCAAGCTCTTTGGAAAGATCACCGAGCATTGTTGTAGTAGCTACGATATTAACCCTTCCCTCAATATATTCATAGTCGTTTTTGTTACAACTAACTAGAGTTATTGCCGCAAAGGCAATTACTAATAACATTAAAATTCTTTTCATTTTTTATCCCCCTAATTTAAGGCATACCTTAAAAGTATTTTCAGTATAACATTATGATTGTGACTTGTCAATAATAATCCTTTTTGTTGTATAATAAAAGTGATAAAGAAATGGGTGACGATATGGAAAAACATCAAATGAAAAAAAAATTTGGACAAAATTTTCTTACGGATAAGAATTTATTAAAAAAGATCGTTGATAAAGCGTGTATTAATGATAAGGATGTAATAGAAATTGGTCCCGGGTTAGGCGCGCTAACACAGTTTTTGGTTTTAGAAGCAAACTCAGTAACAGCATATGAAGTTGATCAAGACCTTAAATACAGTCTTAGTAAAATGGAATTAGAGCATAAAAATTTAAAAGTTATTTTTGCCGATATTCTTACGGTTGATATTGACAGAGAAAAAGAATATCATGTAGTTGCCAATATACCTTATAATATTACATCGCCAATACTGTTTAAAATATTGAATCAAGAAAATATAAAAAGTGCAACTTTAATGGTTCAAAAGGAAGTAGAGGATCGCATAGCTGCAAGTCCTAATAGTAAAAACTACAACGCTCTTTCGGTGATAGTCAAGTATTATATGGATATCGAAAGAATTGCTAACGTCAGTAGAAAGATGTTTAATCCTGCACCAAAAGTCGATAGTGCTGTTTTTAGAATGATTAGGAAAGAAAGAATTTTTTTAGATAAAGAAGAGAAACTGTTTATTGAAATCGTTAAAGCCAGTTTCCAACAAAAACGAAAAACACTTGTTAATAATCTCTTTCAATATAGTAAAGTTAGTAAAAGTATAATTGTTGAGTATTTGAAAGGGTTAAATATAGAAGAAAATAAGCGTGCTGAAAATCTTGAATTAGAAGATTTTATCGAAATCACCCAAAAATGGGATGCCATATTGAGAAATAGTTAAAATTTATGTTTTTGTTAATGAAAACGGAAACATTTAACTAAAACTTTGGGGGAATAGTTTGTTTTTTACTATTTTATGTTATAATTAAGATATAAAAATGGTTTGGAGGAAAAAAATGAAAGTAACCAACGTTAGGATTAAACTAGTCAATACTGAAGGGCGACTTAAAGCAGTGGGCTCAATAACACTTGATGATTGTTTTGTTGTTCATGATGTTAGAGTTCTTGAGGGAGAAAAAGGCATGTTTGTTGCTATGCCAAGCAAAAAAATGCCTAACGGGATGTTTAGAGATATCGCACATCCAATTAACGCCGAAACAAGAGCAATGATCGACAGCGAGGTTATTAAAGCATACGAAGAAGCACTTGAAAATAATGATGAAGTTGAATTGATAGAAGAGGAATAAACTCTTCTATTTTTTTGGATATTTAGCAAAATTTATATGATTTATAAAATAGATCAATAAAAAAGTATTTTGTTTAATCTTGTTTTTAAAAAGATTAAACTTAATGTATAATAGATATGAATAAAAAAATAAGGAGTATATTACAATGGTGGAATTTAATGAAGTAAGAAAAACAAAGTTATTTGCTTTAAATTCAAATAAGGAATTAGCTGAAATTATTGCAAAAGAAGCAAACTTACCCTTAAGTGAAATTGAGATGTTTAGATTTTCAGATGGAGAGATAGGACTTAACATTAGTGAAAGTGTACGCGGATATGATGTATATGTAATACAATCAACTAGTAATCCTGCTAACGAACATTTAATGGAGTTATTAATATTTGCTGATGCTGTAAAACGTGCTTCAGCTAAGAGTTTAACAGTCATAATGCCTTATTATGGATATTCAAGACAAGATAGAAAAGCCAAATCAAGACAGCCAATTACTGCCAAGTTAGTTGCAGATTTACTGCAAATTGCGGGAATCGATCGAGTTTTATCAATGGACTTGCACGCTGCTCAAATCCAAGGATTTTTTAATATCCCTATTGATAATTTCCCGGCTGGGCCATTACTTGCTAATTATTTTTTAAAGAAAAAGCAACATAACGATATTGTTGTTGTATCGCCTGATCATGGAGGCGCAACAAGAGCACGGAAGTTTGCAAAGATTCTTGATGCCCCAATGGCAATCATTGATAAAAGAAGACCGGAACCAAATCGGGCAGAGGTTATGAGCATCATTGGTGATGTAAAAGGTAAAACGGCAATTATGATTGATGACATAGTTGACACTGCTGGAACTTTAGTTGCCGGTGCAGAAGCGTTAATTGAAAGTGGAGCAGTTGATGTTTATGCAGCGGCTACTCATCCTATTTTTTCTGGTAATGCGATTGAAAGAATTAATGAATCAAGAATTAAAGAAGTCGTTGTAACAGATACAATCAAATTGTCTGAAGCGGCAATTAAATCAAAAAAAGTAGTACAAGTAAGTATTGGTAATCTTTTGGGACAATCAATTGTTCACATTTCACAAGATAAACCAATTAGTCAAATATTTGATAAGATTGAAACATTAGAAGTTATAAAAAGTGAGTGAGTTTAAATGAAGTTAATTATAGGTTTAGGGAACATCGGCGATAAGTACTTTGAAACTAGACATAACGTCGGATTTATTGTTTTAGATCGTTATGCATCTTTAAACAAATTTGAATATAAATTTGATAAAGACTTGGAAGCGTTTATTGCTATTGTTAATGTTAATGGTAATAAAACTATTTTTGCTAAGCCGACAACCTATATGAATTTATCTGGTAATGCTGCAGCTAAAATAATTAAATACTATAAAATTAATATTGAAGATGTGTTAGTAATCTATGACGATGTAGATTTAGAATGTGGACGTGTTCGTGTAAGAGAGACTAATGGACATGGTGGACATAACGGCATAAGAAGCATTATTGATACTCTTGGAAGCAAAGATTTTAAAAGAATAAGAATTGGCATTGGGATTGATAAAACGATGCCATTAGATCATTATGTTTTAGGAAAGTTTAAAAAAGAAGAAATTCCCCTTTTAAGAGCAGTTGTTGATGAGTCCGTCAATATAATTGATGAATTCATAAGTGAAAAGTACTTTAAAGATATAATGACTAAATATAATACCCAAACATAACGTTTGGGTATTCTTTATTAGGTGATAAAATGGATGAATTAATAAGTAAAATTGAAATCTTAAAAAATGGTCATTACCGTAATTCAAATGATACGTATAATGCCTACATGATTAATGAGGATTTTATCGAGGGCGATAAAACCATTTTTGTTGTTTTGCCAAACCTTTATGAGGCACAAAAATATTACGATTTATTAAATAGAATTAGTATGGAAGATAATGTTTTATTTTATCCTGTCGATCAAATCTTAACAACAATCATGGCACTTGGTAGTCCTGAGTTTCAAAGTGAAAGACTCTATACAATCAGAAAATTGCTTACTAAAAATAAGTATATTGTTGTTACAACACTTGATGGTATTTTGATGCGTCAACTAAAGCCAAGCGATTATGAAAATGGTATATTGCATTTGAAAAAGGGACAGGATTATAATATCGATGATATTAAAAATTATTTAGTAACTAGCGGTTATGTTCATGATTATACCGTTGAGATACCGGGAACCTTTTCAGTCAAAGGGGGAATCATTGATATATTTTCTCGTGATAGTAGTAATCCTTATCGACTTGATTTTTTCGATTCAAAATTAGAAAGCATTAAAGTGTTTGATATTGAATCGCAACGGTCTTTCTCTGAAAAAGAAGAAATCGAGTTAGTCCCATTATTTGAGTTGTTTTACACAAGTAAAATGTGTGATGATGCAGTGATAAAAATTAATAAGCATTTTAATAAACTCACATTATCGAGTCGCGAACAAAAACGTTTAAATGAAGATTTAGAGAAACTAACAACAAGAACGAATCTATCTACCTTGAATATGTATATACCTTTTTTTAACAGCGATAAAACATCAATACTTGATTTTACTGAAAATAAAACCGTCTATTTTATTGACGAATATAAGATGATTGCTAATGAAAAACAAAAGCTTGACGACTTAAGTACATATGAAACTACAATGGACGGGAAAGCTTTTTCGTCACTTAATTTCTTAATTGATTATGAAGATATGAAGAAAAGATGCAATATCAATATTGATAATATTGGCCTTTTGTATAAAGATGCAAAGAGTATCGAAGTCTATAATGTTAATAAATATAAGGGTAATGTAGCAATGCTATACTATGATTTGGTTAACACTTATCGAGGATATAAAGTATTCCTTAGCATTGAAGACAATAAAAGTTGCGAATATATAAAAGAATATTTACAAGAAAAGAAGTTTAATGATTACACCTTTTTAGATACTTATGTTTATGGTTCGTTTTCTCTAAAAGACAAGAAAACTGTATTTATAAATGAAGAAGCGATATTTAACAAAGTCCGTGGCAATCGTGTTCATTACCGTAGTGTTTTAAATCAAACTACTAAGATTAGAGATATTGATGAATTAGATATTGGCGATTATGTTGTCCATTATGATTTCGGTATCGGTAAATACATTGGACTTAAGACAATGGATTTAAGTGGGTTTAAACGAGATTACTTATATATTATTTATCGCGATAACGAATCGTTATATGTACCAATGGAACAAATCGATTTAGTTTTAAAATATAGTTCTAAAGATGGGGCGAAACCTATCTTGTCAAAAATGAGTAGTAAACAATGGCAAAAAACTAAATTATCAGTTAAACAAAAGATCAAAGATTTAAGCGATCGATTACTACGCATTTATGCAAAAAGAGAAGAAGCGATAGGTTTCGGTTTTTCAAAAGACAACAAGATGCAAGAAGATTTTGAGCGAGATTTTTCTTATGAACTAACTAAAGATCAAAAGATTAGCATTGAAATTGTCAAGGAAGCGATGGAGAAACCAAAACCAATGGATATGTTATTAATTGGCGACGTTGGATTTGGGAAAACTGAAGTTGCTTTAAGAGCTGCATTTAAAGCTGTTTTAGATGGGAAACAAGTTCTCTATTTAGTGCCGACAACAGTCTTGGCGAGACAGCATTATTATACATTTAAGGAACGTTTTGAGAAGTATGGCGCTAGTGTAGAACTGTTAAGTCGATTTGTTAGTAAAGGGCAACAAACTAAAATAATTGATAAACTAAGTAAAGGTTATGTCGATGTTGTTATTGGGACACACCGGCTTCTATCAAAAGATATAAAATTTAAAGATTTAGGATTATTGATTGTTGATGAGGAACAAAGATTTGGTGTTTTACATAAAGAAATAATTAAAGAGATAAAAACTAACGTTGATACTTTAACGCTTACGGCGACACCAATTCCAAGAACCTTACAAATGTCAATGTTAGGATTAAAAGATTTAGCAACAATCGAAACACCGCCTTTAAATAGATATCCAGTTCAAACGTATGTTGTTGAACGTGATGATGCTCTTATTAAAGAAGTGATAAGAAGAGAAATTGCTCGTGGGGGGCAAATCTTTTACTTATTTAATCGGGTTATTGATATGGAATTAATTGTGCTTAAACTTCAAAGATTAGTGCCAGAAGCAAAAATTGTTTATGCTCACGGCAAAATGAACAAAGATCAATTAGAACGAACAATTAGTGATTTTATTGAACATGAATATGACATTTTAGTTTCGACAACAATTATCGAAACAGGAATCGATATTCCTAATACGAATACACTAATCATTCATGATGCTGATCAATTAGGTTTATCGCAGCTTTATCAAATTAGAGGAAGAGTTGGAAGAAGCGATAAAATTGCTTATGCGTATTTAATGTATGAAAAAAACAAATCTTTAAATGATGAAGCGTATAAAAGACTAAAAACTTTAGAGGAATTTACGGCTTTAGGAAGCGGATATAAGATTGCCTTAAAAGATTTATCGATACGAGGAGCGGGAGATATTTTAGGGGAAGAGCAATCAGGATTCATTGATTCTGTGGGTTTAGAGATGTATATGCAGTTATTAGATGAAACAATAAATGGCAAAGATGAATTAAAACCATTAGAAGATTCAACAGGCATTTATGCTAATCGTACAATCGACGATAACTACATAACCGAGGATAGCGTGAGAATCGAGATTCATAAGAAGGTTAGTAGAATCAATACATTAAAAGATGTTAACGATTTACGAATTGAGTTGGAAGACCGATTCGGAAGACTTAGTGTAGAGTTGTTAACATACATGTATGAAAAACTATTAAAAAAACAGTTTAGCAAGATCGGGGTTTACAAAGTTGATCATGGGAAAGAATCTGTAAAACTATTTATTAGCAAGGAAAAATCACAAGAGATAATTGGTGATAAACTGTTTTTAATAGCAGAAAAATTCATATATAATGTTAAGTTAGGGTATCTAAAAGAAGAGGTTAGTATAGAGATTAAGTATTCAAAAGCAAGTGAACATTGGATATTTATCGTTACTAACTTTATCGATAGTTATTATGAAGGTATTAATGAGTTTAGTAAGAAGTTATTTAAGGAGGGGTAAAAAATGTATGAATACAAAGTAATGAGCGCTAAGAACTATAATGAAGCCGAAGAGATTATGAATTTACTGGCCAAAGAAGGATGGCGTGTTGTTAACACAACATATTGGATGAATGTTAAGGTTTATCTAGTTATAACATTCGAACGTGTGAAAAAGTAAAAAAACGTTTTCATTTATTGTTTTTAATGCAATTAAAATTGAATTGCGTTATAATGAATTTACCAAAACGGTTTTATATGTACATATAAAGGGAGGAATTAAATATGTCAGTATGGGACGGATTTAAAAAAGGCAGATGGTCTGAAACTATCGATGTTCAAGACTTTATTAACAAAAACTATAAAGAATATCGTGGAGATGGGGATTTTTTAGCACCTGCTACTAAAGCTAGTACGAAGCTTAACCAAATGTTTATTGATTTATTAAAACTTGAAAAAGAAAAAGGTGGAGTAATTGATTTAGATACAAAAGTTGCTTCAACGATTGTTTCACATGGTGCAGGGTATCTAGACAAGAAACTAGAAAAAATTGTTGGTTTACAAACAGATGCGCCACTTAAGAGAGGATTCTTTCCTAATGGCGGAATAAACGTTGCTGTTAAAGCAGCTGAAGCATACGGTTATGAAATTGATAAAGATGTAATTGAAATTTACACAAAAGTTCGTAAGACTCATAATCAAGGTGTTTTTGATGTCTATACACCAGAAATTAGACGCGCACGTAGTTCTCATATCGTAACAGGGTTACCTGATGGTTATGGCCGTGGAAGAATTATCGGTGACTATCGTCGGGTTGCTTTATATGGTGTTGATTTCTTAATCAAAGAAAGAATGGCAGATAAGGAAAGAATAACTTTCCCTATGACTGAAGATAGAATTAGACTAAGAGAAGAAGTCACTGAACAAATTAACGCATTACATGAATTAATTGAATTAGGTAAGATTTATGGATATGATCTTTCAAAACCAGCTTCAACAGCAGCTGAAGCTATCCAATGGTTATACTTTGGATACTTAGCAGCAGTTAAGGAACAAAATGGTGCGGCAATGAGTTTAGGAAGAAGTTCTACATTCTTAGATATTTATATTGAACGCGATTTAGAAAAAGGTTTAATTAATGAAGTAGAAGCCCAAGAACTTATCGATCATTTTGTAATGAAGTTAAGAATGGTGCGTTTTGCAAGAACTCCTGAATATAATCAATTATTCACAGGAGATCCAACTTGGGTTACGGAAAGTATTGCCGGTATGAATTCAGACGGAAGATCATTTGTTACAAGAACATCATTCCGTTATTTACAAACACTATATAACTTAGGAACTTCAGCAGAACCAAATATGACAATTCTATGGAGCGATAGATTGCCAGAAGGATTTAAAGATTTTGCTGCAAAAGTTTCTATTGATACTTCATCAATCCAATATGAAAACGATGAATTAATGCGTCCAAAACATGGTTGCGATACAGCAATTGCTTGTTGTGTTTCACCAATGGCTGTTGGTAAAGAAATGCAATTCTTTGGTGCAAGAGCAAACCTTGCTAAAGCGTTATTGTATGCAATCAATGGTGGCCGTGACGAAATAAGTGGAAAACAAATTTTTGAAAAAACTAAAAAAGATGTTATTAAAGCTGATGTTTTAAACTTTGATGAAGTTTGGGATCGTTTTGATAAAACAATGGACGAATTAGCTGAGGTCTATGTTAGTGCTTTAAACATCATTCACTATATGCATGACAAATATTCTTATGAAAGAATTGAAATGGCATTACATGATGTTGATGTTGTTAGAACATTTGCTACTGGTATTGCGGGATTATCTGTTGTTGCTGACTCATTATCAGCAATTAAATATGCAAAAGTTGTTCCAGTTTATGACGAAAAGAGTGGATTAGTTACTGATTTTGAAATCGTAGGTGATTTCCCTACATATGGAAATAATGATGACCGTGTTGATAGTTTAGCTGTCAAAGTTGTTGACTCATTCATGGAAAAAATTAGAAGTAATAAGACTTACCGTGATTCAATCGCAACAACAAGTATCTTAACAATTACATCAAATGTTGTTTATGGTAAAAACACAGGTAACACTCCTGATGGAAGAAGAGCTGGTGAAGCTTTCGCTCCAGGCGCTAACCCAATGCACGGACGTGATAAATCAGGAGCGTTAAAATCATTAATGAGTGTTGCTAAAATTCCATTTAATAATGCAAGAGATGGTATTTCTAACACATTTACAATTATTCCACAAGCTTTAGGTAAGAAAATTGAAGTTGAAGGAGCAATCACTTTAGCTGAAGATATCCAAGTTAACAACCTTGTTGATATGTTAGACGGATATTTCAAATCAAATGGTTACCATTTAAATGTTAACGTCTTTACAAGAGAAACATTAAAAGCAGCTTATGAAAATCCTGAGTTATATCCAAACTTAACAATTCGTGTATCGGGATATGCCGTAAACTTCTCTAACTTAACGGATGAACAAAAACGTGAAGTTATGAGTAGAACATTCCATGAAGGTTTTTGATCCAAGAATCGGAAATGTTCATTCCATTGAAACGTTTGGAGCGTTTGATGGACCAGGAATTAGATATGTCTTGTTTCTACAAGGCTGTCCGTTAAGATGTAAGTTTTGTCATAACCGTGATACATGGGAGACACACGAAAATAAATTAATGTCTGTTGATGAAGTATTAGCAGATTATAACAAGTACAAGAACTTTTATAAAAAAGGTGGTATCACCGTTAGTGGTGGAGAAGCTACTTTACAAATATATTTTTTAATCGAACTTTTTAAGGAAGCAAAAAAACAAGGTATTCATACTTGTTTAGATACTTCAGCTGGAGTCTTTACTGAAAAAATGTTACCCGTTTATGATGAGTTATTAAAGTATACGGATTTAGTGCTTTTAGATATTAAGCATATAGATGATGAAAAACATAAATGGTTAGTAGGTGTATCTAATCAAAAGATTTTAGAGTTTGCTAATTACTTAAGCAATAAAAAAATCCCTACAATCATTCGTCATGTATTGTTGCCGGAGATTAATAGTCAAAATGAGTATCTAGAGAGACTAAGAACATTTATTGATGGTCTTGAAAATATAGTAGGAATAGATGTTTTACCATATCACACTAAGGGAATTATGAAATGGAAGAATATGGGTTTAGAATATCCTTTGCCAGATACTAAGGAACCAAGTAAAGAACTTATTAAGCATGCGGAAATGATACTTAAAAAAGATTTTAAATATATGGAAAATAAAGATAAGTGAAAATTATAGTGTTAAAAGTCTAAGTGAAAACTTGGACTTTTTCATGTTGTGATAAAGGATAATTAAAGGTTTTAAAATGAATATTTAATGTTATATATGTTATAATATCTAAAGTTGGAGGCGATACTAATGTTGATAGAAGGATTAAGAATTGCAAATGAACGAAATGAAGTATTAAAAACAAAGATTTTAAATGATATTAATAATGGTGATAAAAGACCTAATGCAACAATTATTTTAGTTGGTAACAACCCCGCGAGTGAGGTCTATGTTAACTCAAAGATTAAAGCATCTAGTAAGGTAGGAATAGAATCCAATTTAATTAGATTAGATAGTAACATTACTGATATTGAATTAGAAAATACTATTAACGCATTAAATAGAGATAATAATGTTGATGGGATTTTATTGCAGTTACCACTACCCAAACATTTGAACGAAAAGAAGTTTATTAACTTAATTGATGTTAAGAAGGATATTGATGGTTTTACATTGATTAATCAAGGTAATTTATTTCAAGGCGAACCTTGTGTGAATGCCGCTACTCCTCAAGGAATCATTAATCTTTTAGAAGCATATAATATCGATGTAAAGGGATTAAATGCGGTTGTCATAGGTCGAAGTCAAATCGTTGGATTACCGATTGCAAAGATGTTATTAGATCGACATGCAACTGTTACTGTTTGTCATAGTAGAACTAAAGATTTAAGTCTATTTACAAAGAGCGCCGATTTAATAATTGTCGCAGTTGGGATACCTAAATTATTAAAGGAAGACATGGTTAAAGAAGGCGTTATTGTTATTGACGTAGGAATCAATCGTGTTGATGGAAAGCTGATTGGTGATGTTGATTTTGAGACCGTAAGTTTAAAGGCAAAATTCATTACACCTGTTCCAAAAGGGGTAGGACCAATGACAATTAATGCATTATTGGAAAATACATATAAGGTAAGCAAAAACAAGTAATAGTATAATAAATTATAAGTTAAAAAAATATTTTGTATATTTTCAGAGTAAAAAATGATAAAATAGTTGTGATAATAAATGAGGTGGAAGTATGAATATTTGGCATGATATTAGAAAAGAGCGAATAACAAAAGAAAAGTTTATTGCTGTAATTGAAATATCAAAGGGAAGTAAAAAGAAGTATGAATTGGATAAGGAAACAGGTTTAATAATTTTGGATCGTGTTTTATTTGCATCAACTCATTATCCGGCAAATTATGGTTTTATACCAAGAACATATGCGGGAGATAATGACCCACTTGATGTATTGGTTTTATGTCAAGAAGACATTGAACCATTAAGTTTAGTTCCTTGTTACCCGATTGGGGTTATGAAAATGATTGACTCTGACGAAGTTGATGAAAAGATAATTGCGGTTCCTCAAAGTGATCCTTCAATGAATCAGTATCAAGATATTGATGAATTGCCACAACATTTACTTACTGAAATGGGGCATTTTTTTGAAACTTATAAAACATTGGAAGGCAAACAAACATATATTTTAGACATTGAAGGAAGAAAAGAAGCCGAAAGAATTATTGAAGTAGCAATTAAAAATTATGAAGAAAAATTTGGAAAAAAAATAGAAGGTGTAAAGAATGGGAAGAGCGTTTGAGGTAAGAAAGTATGCAATGGCAAAAACTGCTGCGGCAAAAACAAGAGTATATTCAAAATATGGAAGAGAAGTCTACATGGCAGCTAAAGGAAACCCTGATCCCGATGTAAATTTGGAATTAAAACGTATTATTGAAAAGGCAAAAAAAGAACAAGTTCCGAATGATATTATCAAACGTGCTTTAGATAAAGCAAAAGGTGGTAGTGATGATAACTATTCAGACGTTAGATATGAAGGATTTGGTCCTGGAAATAGTATGGTTATTGTTGAGTGCTTAACTGATAATGTGAATAGAACAATTGCTGAAGTTAGAAATTGTTTCACAAAATCAAATTCAAAATTAGGCGTGAGTGGTTCAGTAGTTCATATGTTTAATCATCAAGCAGTATTTGCAATTAAAGATATTGCTGAAGATGAAGTTTTAGAAATTCTGATTAACAACGATATTGATGTTAGTGATATCGAAGCCGATGAGGAAGGTGTTAGCGTTTATGGAAACTCGAATGATTACAACAGAATTAAAACAGCGTTATTAGAAGCTAATCCGGATTTGGAATTTGTAACTGATGAAATCATGTGGGTGCCATCAACGGAAGTTAAATTAACTACTGATGATGATAAAGAAATGTTTAATAAATTGACACAAATGTTAGATGAACTTGATGATGTAAAAGATGTTTATCATAATGTAATTGAAGACTAATTAGAAAATGTGGGGGAGTTATTTATAACTTCCCTTTTTTTTGATTTTATATTATGTTATAATATAGATTAATAAAGCGGGGTATAAAATATGAATATAAATAATGGAAAAGATGTATTATTCAGTTTTTTAGGGAAAGAAAAGAAAAGACAAATCGATCACATTGAATTAATAGCATCTGAGAACTTTGTTTCAAACAATGTTTTGAAAATGCAAGGATCAATCTTAACTAATAAATACGCTGAAGGATATCCTAATAAAAGATATTATGGTGGATGTGAAATCGTTGATATGATTGAAGCAGAAACAATCGATCGTTTAAAAAGATTATATGAGGCTAAGTTTGCCAATGTTCAACCCCATTCAGGCTCACAAGCTAACATGGCAGCGTATGGAGCATTATTAAATCCTGGTGATACTATTCTTGGGATGTCGTTAAATGCGGGTGGACATTTAACGCACGGCTATAGTTTATCTTTTTCAGGACAATTTTATAAATCAGAGTTTTATGGTGTTAATGAAAAAACTGAATTAATTGATATGGATGAAGTAAGAAGAATTGCTCATGAAGTAAAACCAAAGTTGATTGTTGCAGGAGCAAGTGCTTATTCAAGAATCATTGATTTTAAAGCGTTCCGTGAAATAGCTGATGAGGTAGGAGCATATCTAATGGTTGATATGGCGCATATCGCCGGATTGGTTGCTGCTAAGTTGCACCCATCACCACTTCCTTATGCACACGTTGTTACGTCAACAACTCATAAAACATTAAGAGGACCAAGAGGTGGAATTATTTTAACTAACGATGAAGAGATAGCTAAAAAAATTGATCGTTCAGTTTTTCCTGGCGTTCAAGGCGGACCATTAATGCATGTTATCGCAGCAAAGGGAGTAGCTTTTTTGGAAGCATTAGATGATTCGTTTATTACTTACCAAAAACAAGTTATTAAAAATGCACAAGCAATGGCCGAAGAGTTTAAACAATTAGGATACCGTATTGTCAGTGAAAAAACGGAAAATCATTTAGTCTTAATTGATGTTAAAAGTAAATTAGGTATTACTGGTAAAAAAGCTGAAGATGTTTTAGGATTAGTGAATATAACACTTAATAAAAACACGATTCCGTTCGATAAAGAAAAACCCCATTATGCAAGTGGAATTAGAGTTGGAAGTCCAGCTATGACAACAAGAGGGTTAAAAGAAGAAGATATGAAAAGAATTGTTAGGTTAATTGATAAGGCTTTAGTTAACCGCGATAATAAAGAAATATTAAAGGCAATTAAAAAAGAAGTTAAAGAAATGATGGTTAAATATCCATTGTTTAGCAAGTAAAAGGAGGAATTTGGAAAATGATTACAAAAACAAGAAACATTCCTGATGGCAAGAGTGAACTTAAAAAACTACCAATAGTTCATCACAAAGAAGCTGAGTATCTTTATTTCCCAATTACAAGTGCAAGATGTCCGGAAGGTGAAACATGTGTTATTGGAGGACAATTTGTTAAAGTTGGGGAACAAATAGGAACAAGAAAAGCGTCTTTTTTTGAACAACCAATTCACGCTACTGCAAGTGGTGAAATTGTTGGAGTTGAAAAGCATCGTGATCATGCAGGAAAACTCATAGACTGCATTATTCTAAAGAATGATCAAAAGTATGAGTTACATGAATCAGTTAAAGATCGTAGTGAAAAAGAAATTGAGAAGTTAACAAGAGAAGATTTAGTTACAATAACTAAAGACATGGGGCTTGTAGGATTAGGAGGAAGTGGATTTCCAACCTACATCAAACTAAACACCAAGGAAAAGATTGAAACAATCGTTGTTAATGGTGTTGAGTGTGAACCGTATCTGGTTAGTGATTATGAGCTTATGATGAATAACCCGCACGAAATCATTAAAGGTTTAGTGTATGTTATGAAGGCAATGAAGGCTCCTAAGGGAGTTATTGCAATTAAAGAAAAATATCATGAAATCAAAGAAGTATTAAACTTTGCCTTAAAAGAGTATGATGATTTTGATATTCAAGTTGCAGAAGTTGGAAACTATTACCCACAAGGATGGGAATTAGAAACTGTTAAGAGTGCAATTGGAGTAACAATTCCTCAGGGCGAACTTACAGCTAAGTACGGTGTTCTAATCTTTAACGTTTCGACTTTGGTAAGTGTTTATCAAGCAGTAAAACATCGTCTTCCAGTTTTAGAAAGATTCTTTACATTAAGCGGTGAAGGAATTCATAATGTCAATTTTAGAGCTAGAATTGGAACAAAGATTTCAGATTTAGTTAAACTTGCAGGCGGATATATTAATGAAGAGATTCCTAAGGTAATGATTTTAGGAGGACCAATGATGGGAGCTAATACGACGAGTGATGATGTGATTATTACTCACACGATTACTTCGATGATTGTGTTAAATGATAAAGAATATTTTGAAGAACCATGTATTCATTGTGCAGCATGTGTGTACTCATGTCCAGTTAAAATTGAACCAGTTCAAATAATGAATGCATTAAAGAGTGGCGATCCTGAAGCTTTACAAATATTACAAGTTAATAAATGTATTGAGTGTGGATTGTGTTCATATGTTTGTCCTTCAAAGATTCATTTAACTGAATATATGCGCAAGTCAAAAAAATATTTAAGAGAGAAGGGAAATTAAAATGCAAATTATAGCGAAAACAAGTCCTTACATTCGTAAAGCGACAAGTACAAAGCGAATGATGGTTGATGTTTTAATTGCCTTGATTCCTGTTATTGGCTTTGCTATTTACAAGTTTCAGTTTGATTTTATTTTAAGAGCCTTAGTAGCGAGTGTACTTGCTGTCGGGTTAGAAGCATTAGCTTTTGGATTAATGAAAGAAAGAGATGAAACGTGGAAAGACAGATTTAAGAAATATACGATAAATAATATTGTTCCACCAATTATTACGGCTTTAATATTTGTTTTAACATTACCTAGTAAAGTTGATTATTATGCTGTCATTATAGGAATTACATTTGCGATTATTATCGGTAAAATGATCTTTGGTGGATTAGGAAGAAATATATTTAATCCAGCGGGAATCGGAAGAGTATTCGTTGCAGTCGCGATGGGTGGATTGATGGGAAGTTATGTTGATAATGTCTCAGGAGCAACAGCTTTAACTAACACATGGAGTCCATCATTATTAAATGATTTTTCATTAGTAGATTTATTTATTGGTAATGTTCCAGGGTCAATGGGCGAAATAAGCGCACTAGCAATTTTAATTGGGGCAGTTTATTTAGTTGTACGAAGATCAGCAGATTTCCGAGTTATTGTTTCAGGGTTATTGTCATTTACATTATTAATGTTAGTAGCCGGATTAGGATTAAAACATGAGGGAATGGATTTAATTAACTTTGTTTTATACCAAGTCTTAGCTGGAGGGTTATTATTTGGACTAGTCTTTATGGCAACTGATCCTGTAACTTCACCATATACAAGACCAGGAAGATTAATCTTCGGATTAATCATTGGATCGTTAGTGGCGATAATTCGTTTGTTTGGATCATTTCCAGAAGGAATGGTATTTGCTTTAGTAACTGCTAATATGTTTGTTGCATTAATTGATTATAAAAAATGGACAACAAATGTTTATACGAAGAAGTTTATTATTGGTTATAGTGTTGCTATCGTAGTTATTGCAATAATTGTATTTTTAGGAACGGGGGGTTTTTAAGATGAAAGAAAATAAAAATCTCAAAGACATTTTATATATGGTAGGATTTATTGTTGTTTTTCTTGGGGTAATAATTGGTTTAAATTATGCTCTTAAATCAACTAAGGCAAATAACGAAGCACAATATAAAGTTAAGAAATATGAAACGGTTTTAAATGGAATTAAAGTCGGTGAGTTAAAAGATGTTTTAAAGGATACTGACGATAAAATTATTAAAGAAAAATATGAAGCTTTAAATGTCAATAATAAAGTGGTCGCTATCTTATATGAAGCGACAAAAGATAATCAATATGGATCAATTACAATTCGAGTAGCGATCGATGCTGAAGGAAAGATTATTGGTGTTGAAGCCGAAGTTGATCAATCAATTTCGCCGGATAAGACTAAAGCATATGTTGAAGCTTATAAAGGATCAAAGATTTCTAGTCCGAAAGCTGATGGTGTGTCGATGCCTTCAGTTGGAATTTCAGTTGGAACTGCTAATGAAATCTTTAGTGCAATTGCTGAATCAGCAGGAATTGTTGATGATATCTTTACCCAATTGTTTGGTGAGGGATATAGTTTTAGCGAAGTAACAACAATAACTGAAGATACTGAGACGGTTAAAGGGGTTAAAGATGTTCTTGTTAATGATGAAGTTAAAGCTCAAGTTTATATCTTAGAAGGTAAAGCATTATATAATACAACCGAAGGGTATGGCTCTGACGAAGAAAAGAGTATTGAGTTACAACTTATTGTTGAACCGATCTCGACAAGAATTATAGGTTATTACTTTGATATGGACAAATATCACCATACAAAGAGTTATATAACACATGTTGAAAACTATTTAAACGCCTTAATCAAAAATAACGTTTTAGCAGCAAACTATTCTGATATTGAAGTGGATGCAGAAACAGGTGGAACTAGTTCAACAGGTTCTCTTCAACCAGCTAACACGGTTAAACTTGTTAGAACATTACTTAACAACTTAAAAAACAATTTAGGATACGTCTTTGGTGAAGAAGAAACAGTCAATAGTGATGCGGTTAAGACCAAACAAGAAATAACTGTTGGTAGTGATAAATTTTATCTTTATTATTTAGAGGATGAAGGAATTTACGAAACTGGAAATAGTGAAGAAAAATCAATTGGTCTTTATATAATTATTAATGCAGAAAATAAAGTAGTTAGTTCGTATGTACCTTTGGATAAGTATCATCATACCAAGAGTAATGCATTTATGAAAAACGTTTATAACTATATAAATGGAATTATAAAAAATAAAGTTGATGTAACAACGATTTCTAGTTTTGAAGTTGATAGTGATTCTGGAGCAACCGGTAGTGGAAATCCAAGTAATTCAGTGAAATTATTAATTAGTATGATCAAAGATTTAGGAACTTATGTAGGAGGTGACGAATAATGGATGTAAAAGGGTTAAATATTTTTAATGTTTTTAAGAAACGTACTGTTACCGAAAAAAGTATGGCCATTTTAGCGATAACATTATTACCAGCATTGTTTGTTACTAACTCTCTTGAAGCAACGATTCTTTATTTAATTTACTTTTTAGTGTATTTGATTTTAGTGCTTTTAGTTCAAATGTTAATAAAGAAAGTATTTCCAAAAGAAATGGCTATCTATGCTTCTGTAATTGGATCAGTTGGAGTTGCTATTATTGTTTCACAATTTATTGATGCATTTCATATTGGCTTTGCAAATAACTATTTATTATATATCTATCTATTTGCGATAAACTTGATTCCGATTATGGTAAAAGAAGATAATGATGATTTAGGAAAATCCTTAGTCGATGGTATTCAATCATTTTTAGGATTTGCAGTAATTGTAATTATCGTTGCATTAATAAGAGAAGTCTTAGGGACAGGATCAATCGTTTTTGGAAATTATACTAATGTTAAATTTTCCTTAAAACTATTTGAAAGCTCAAAAGCTTTATTGATATTTAATAATGCTTTTAGTAATTTTATTATATTAGGAATAGTTTTAGCGATAGTACAATTAGTATTGAATCGTAAGGAGGAAGTAAAATGACATATTTAGCAATTATTTTCTCAAGTGTATTTATTAGTAATATCGTGTTATCTAGTTTAATAGGTCTTCCTGTTTTTGATAAAGAAACAAAACTTAAAGATCTTGGGTCGAACATATTATCATTGTTAATCGTTGTTATAATCTCATCAATGATCGTTTATCCGGTTTATGACTTGTTGTTAAAGCCAGAAGGATGGGAATTCTTAACACCACTATTTAGCATTTTGGTAGTTAGAAATGTAAAACTTCTTGTTAACTTAGTTTTTGAAAGAGTAAAGTTACCTTATAATAAGAAATTCTTTGGAATTTCAGAAATATCAACGGCTGTTATCTTTACTTCGATGTTATTATTAGTTAATAATCCAACGTTTTTAGAAAGTGTTTTTCAAGGAATAGGATTAGTGCTAGGATACGGATTAGTAATGGTCTTAGTATTTACAATTAAACCAAGATTGGATTTACCTGGCGGACCAAAATCATTTCAAGGAATCCCAATCTTGTTAGTAACACTAGGTTTAGTAGCAATGGTTTTCTTAGGATTGGCAGGAATACTTTAATGAAAAAGATTTTAATTAATCTTTTTCTTTTCCTTAGCGCCTTTATCTTGATAAGTTGTGATAAAGAAAGAAAAGACTTCGAAGGAAGTTTTACGAGTATGGGAGATGCTCTTATAGGGCTTAAGGTCTACAATGAAGATGAAAATATTGCTAAGGCCGATGAGCTGTTTCTTTTAATTAAGGAAAGAATTGAAAAGATTAATAAGCTTACAGATAACTTCAAAAGCTATGATGGTTTTAATAATGTTAAGTACATTAATGATAATCCTTTAGAAAAGATTGAAATTGAAGAAGAATTATTTAATATCTTAGAGCTTGCAGAAGAACAAAGAATTAGCACAAATGGATACTTTGATATCTCAATAGGTCTTATTATTGATGAGTGGAAGAAGCTATTAGACAGCAATAAAGAAATTACTGAAGATGATATTACAAAGACGGAAGAAATTGTTGATAAGATTTTAATTGTGGAAAATGGAATCTTATTGGAAAAAGATGACGGGAAGTTCTACATAACAATAAAGTCGGGTGTAAAAATTGATTTAGGAGCACTTGCTAAAGGATATGCAATTAATGTTGCTAATGATATCTTAAGAGATAACGGAATAACAAAATACATGTTGACTGGAAGTAATAGTTCAGCGTATTATGGAGTTAATCCGCGCCGTGACAACAAGATGTTTATAATAGGTTTAGTCGGGCCAAGTGAGTTTTTAGAACAAACCGGAGAAAACTATTATGGAATAATTCTTGTTAATAATACCTCAATCACAACAAGTGGTGATTCGATACAGCGAGTAAAAGTAGGAGAAAAAATAATTCACCATATTATCTCACCTAAAACAAAAAGACCAGAAATCTTTCGCAGTATGGTTACTATTTATCATGAAGATGCGGGAGCAGCTGATGCATTAACAACAGCACTTATGGCAATGCCTAAAGATGTTTTTGATAAGTGGTATAGTGATAATAGCGATACTTTGATGGTTGTTTTAGAAAGTGACATGAGCGTTAATATGTATTTGCCTGATGATTTAATTGGTAAATAAGGAAGGAAATAGATTGAATGAAAACATCAAAAAGAGATGTGCTAATAATTGTTATTATTGCGATAATCGCTTTAAGCGGATTTTTGATATTCAATCAAATCTTTAAAAATGCCAATAGTTCAAAAGCTGTTGTTCAGTATTGGTATACTAATGATAACGGATTTAATAAGACTGAAGATTTAGTGGAAGTTGATTTTGTTAATAAAAAAGTAAAAAAGCTAAATGAACAAAGTCATGTTCCAGGTGAATATGGTAAGTATCCGATAATAAACGAAGAAGAACAATTAATTACTGTTTTAGGAGAGTTTATTAATGAGGAGACTAACAAGCGGGTTGAATTAGTAATAAAATATGACTTTAATGAAAAGAGTATGCAAATTGTTAAAGAAGAAAGTCCTAGAAATATTTGCAGCAAAGCTGGTATTTCGTTTGGAAAGCCTTTAATTTGTATTCCTAATCAAGTAAAGGTTATTTTTGTTACCACAGAAGAGGATGTTGACGGTGTCATACAATAAGAATAATAAGATTAAAAAAATGGTGCTGTTAGCAAATCTAACAGCCGCAGCAATCATTTTAAATATCATCGAGGCACAGTTAGAATTTCTTCCAGTTCCAGGGGCAAGGTTGGGTCTCGCTAATTTAATCACGATTGTAGTTTTATATATGTATGGATTTAAAGAAGGTTTTTTAGTTACTATCTTAAGAGTATTTATTGTCGCTTTATTATCGGGAAGGCTATCACAAACCTTTTGGATGTCAATGGCTGGGGGAATATTATCGGTATCGGCAATGGGACTATTAAAAAAATTCAAGATGGGAATTGTTTTAGTAAGTTTACTAGGATCAATCTTTCATCAAATAGGGCAGATTGTTGCCGGCATCTATGTGATTGGGGCAACGGAAATTCTTTATTATTTATATATAATGATTCCGATTGGCGTTGTGACCGGAATTATTAACGGAATAATTGGTGAAAAACTAATTTTGAATTTAAAGAATAAGGAAGAAAACGATAATAATGCTTGATAAAAATAATTAACAATGCTATAATAACGTATGCAAAAACTTATCATGGTTTTTATAACTATGGCGGAAGGAGTAAATATTAATGAAAGCAAATATACAACCAGAATACAAATTAGCTAAAGTTACATGTTCAACATGTGGCGAAGAGTTCGAAGTTGGTTCAACAGTAGGCGAAATCAAAGTTGATACATGTTCAAAATGTCATCCTTTCTACACAGGAACTCAGACATTTGTTCAAGCACAAGGACGTGTTGAAAGATTTAATCGTCGTATTGCTAAAAAAGAAGAACCTAAAAAATCAGAAAATAAGTAATTTATGAGCGTGACAAATGTCACGTTTTTTTCTATAATAGTGGTAGGGAGTTGATTTGATGTATCAAATATGTAATCACGGATTTATTGAAGTTGTTTGTGGACCAATGTTTGCAGGGAAAACGGAAGAGTTGTTAAGAAGAATTAAGAGACTTGAAATTGCTAAGCAAAAGTTTTTAGTTTTTAAACCAGATGTTGATAATCGATATGGCGACAGTGAAATTGTTTCTCATAATAAAAATTCTAAGAATGCGATTAGTATTAAAGATAGCAATGATATTTATAACTATATAACTGATGATCTACAAGTTGTTGTTATTGATGAAGCACAATTTTTTGATAATAAAATCATTAAAGTAATTGATAATCTAGCTGATAAAGGATTAAGAGTTATTGTTGGCGGGCTTGACCGTAACTTTAGAGGTGAACCATTTGGACCAATGCCACAAATACTTGCAATCGCGGAGTTTGTTACTAAGCTTACGGCTATTTGTTCAGTTAGTGGATTACCAGCGACAAGAACACAAAGATTAATTAATGGTAAACCAGCAAATTATCATGATCCAATTGTTTTAATTGGAGCCAAAGAATCATATGAACCACGTTCAAGAATTCATCATGAAGTTCCCGGTAAAGAATAATGATTTTTAAAGATATCGTTTGGAAAGAAAAGAATAATGAGTTTATTGAATATATCAAATCATTTCAAAACACTGAAGAAAAGATTGTTTGGACTAAAAAAATTATAAACACTAATATGCCGCTTTTAGCAATTCAATCGAAGGAATTAAAGGCTATCATAAATGAAGTTAAAAAAACCGATATTATTGATTATCTTGATTTACAGTTGTTTGATTATTATGAATTAACAGTTATTTATGGAACGCTTATTATGGAGTTAAAAGATTTTGATGAGATCAAAAAATATTTAAACATTCTAGGGAATATCGCCGATAACTGGGCAACTTGTGATACTATTCCCTTTAAAAAGATTCGTAAAAAATTTGCTAATGAGCTTTTTGGATTAGCAAAGGATTACCTAAAGTCAAAGAAGTCATTTGTTAGACGAATTGGATTAATAATTCTTTTTGAATATCATCAAGATGAATATCTTAACGAGGTTTTTGATTTAATTGATATGCTTGAAAAAGAAGACCATTATTATGTGAATATGGCAAATGCATGGTTAGTATCACATCTATTTATTAAAAATAGAAACGAAACGTTGAGTTATCTAGATAATCATAAATTAAACACATTTACAATTAATAAAGCAATTCAAAAGTGTCGCGACAGTTTTCGTGTCACTCCGGAAGATAAAGAGCTGTTATTGAAATATAAGGTAAAATAATTATGAATGAAAAACACTATTTTAACGAATCATATAAAGAAGCGGTGAAGGCCTTTAACAAAGGCGAAGTTCCGGTTGGAGCAGTTGTAGTTTTTGAGGATAAAATTATTGCAAGAGCGCATAATAATCGCGAAGCAAAACAAAGTTTCAAAGGACATGCTGAGTTCTTGGCGATGGAAAAGGCGGCTAAAAAAATTGGTTCATGGCGTTTAGAAGATTGTGATGTCTATGTGACAATGGAACCTTGTCCAATGTGTGCTGGAGCGATGATTCAAGCCCGAGTTAGAAAATGCTATTATTCTTCCTTCGACTTGAAAAATGGCGTCGCAAATAGTATAATAAATTTGTTCGACTTGCCGTTTAATCATCATGTTCATTGTGAGTATGTTGATGATCAAGGTAAAAGTGAACAATTAGTTAAAACTTTTTTTAAAAAGTTGCGTAAAAAGGATTAATGATTAGTCCTCATTGTGCATCATCATTCAATAGGGATGTGTGAACCTGGTCAGGTCTTGATCGAAGCAGCCATAAGCATTCTCTCTATGTGGGTGGTGATGCCCAATGAGGACTTTTGTATATTTTTTACATTAATTATAATAAATTATTATAATAATGTTATAATAATAATGAATTGGAGGTATTTATAAATGAAAATTAATAATAAGATTTATCGTTCACTTACAGGTGAACCATTTTTAACACAAGATTTAAGTGGTAAAAAGGTTGAACTTTTTTATATGAATGACACACCATTTTTAGCACAATATGTATCAAGAGGTCGTTTTTATTTATGGACTTCGGATGGAAAAGATTATAAGCTTTTAGTTGAAAAAGGTTTTTATGAAAAGATGAATTACTTTTTTGATGCAAAAATAAATGAGATTTGGTTAAACTTTCTTGAGGATGTTGGTAATACAAACAGCAAGATGTCAAAAATGTTTATGGGAATTTCTTTAGGGATATCAACATTGATTATTATTCTGATTGCTCTTTTCTGGAGAGAACAATTAATGATGGGTGTTATCGTGGCCTTGTTTTTAACAATGATCGTTAACATGGTCCAGTCATCAAAAATCAATCGTCTTGTTAAAGAAAAAAATTATGAAGCACAAATGAAGATTAAGGAAGTATTAACTGAAGAAGGATTTAATAAGTTACTAAATGATCAAGATGAATATATGAAAGAATACTTCAAGTTTGAGGAAGATGATGAAAACTTTGATGAAGAAGATAATGAAGAAGTAGAACTTATTGAAGAAGAAATAGTAGTAGAAGATGATAAGGAGAATGAGTGATTTAAATGATTGAACAAAAAGCAATTAATGCAATAAGAATGTTGGGTGTTGACGCAATTAATGCTGCAAATAGTGGACATCCAGGAATCGTTTTGGGAGCAGCACCAATGGCTTATAGTTTATTTGCCAATCAGTTAAACATTGAGGTTAAACATCCTCTTTGGATAAATAGAGACCGTTTTATTTTGTCGGCCGGACACGGATCAGCGATGTTATATGCGATTAATCATTTAGTTGGGTATAATGTAACAATTGAAAACTTAAAGAATTTCCGTAAGATTGGAAATACTCCAGGGCATCCCGAATATGGTCATACTGAAGGAGTTGAAACAACTTCAGGTCCGCTAGGGCAAGGAGTTTCAAATGCTGTTGGGATGGCAATAGCTGAAGCTCACTTAAGAGGTCGTTTTAATAAAGAAAGATTTAATGTTGTTGACCATTATACTTATGCACTTGTTGGTGATGGTGATTTACAAGAAGGGGTTGCTATGGAAGCAATCAGTTTAGCAGGACACCTAGGACTAGGTAAGTTAATCGTTTTATTTGATTCAAATGATATTCAATTGGACGGACCTGTTAACTTAGCATTTAGTGAAGACATTAAGAAGAGATTTGAATCACAAAACTGGCAACATATTTTAGTTAAAGATGGAACTGATCCAAAACTAATTAATAAGGCGATTAAAGCAGCAAAGCGTGTAACTAGTAAACCAACAATTATTGAAGTTAAAACTAAGATTGGTTTTGGGGCAACAAAAGCTGGAACAAGTGCAGTTCATGGTTCTCCACTTGGTGATGATATCGAAAATGTGAGAAAAGCACTAGAGTGGAACAATAAACCATTTGAAATTGATGAAGATGTTTATGAACATTTTAGAAATACTGTTAATAAACGTGGTAAAAAACAATATAACAAATGGGTTAAAATGATGAAGGAGTATCGTACGCTTTATTCAGAAGAAGCAATTTTGTTTGATAAGTTTTTAGCAAATGATTATTATGTTGATTTATCTTTATTTAAAGAAATTGATCAATCAAAACCTGTTGCAACTAGAATTGTAAGTGGGAAGACTTTAGATATCTTATCAAAGAACTATTTGAATCTAATTGGTGGGTCAGCGGATTTAGTATCTTCAACAAAAGCTAAAGGTGCAGATGGTAACTTTGATAGTAATAATTTAATAGGTAGAAATATCAATTATGGCGTTAGAGAACATGCGATGGGCGCAGTAGCAAACGGTATTACGCTTCATGGAGGATTAAAAACATTTACAGGGGCATTCTTCGCATTTAGTGATTATATGAAACCACCGATGCGACTTGCAGCTATTATGAATATTCCAACAGTTTTTGTTTTTAGTCATGATACGATTGCAGTTGGAGAAGATGGACCTACCCATCAACCAATAGAACAATTGGCGGGGTTAAGAGCGATTCCTAATTTTAATGTAATTAGACCTGCCGATGCCAATGAAACGATTGCAGCTTGGAAGGTTGCTGTTGAATCAAAGAATACACCAACAGCTTTAATTCTTACAAGACAAAACTTAAATAATTATCCTACAACAAATTACGAAGGACTTATGAAAGGTGCTTATGTAGTTGGTAGAGAAGTTAATCGCTTAGACGGAATACTATTAGCTGCCGGTTCTGAAGTCATGTTAGCAATGGCGACGAAAGAATTATTGTTAAAAGAAAACATTGACGTTAGAGTTGTTTCAATGCCTTCAATGTTTTTATATGATAAACAAAGTAAAGAATATAAGAAAGAAGTTCTTCCTTGTGGGGTTAAAACGTTGGCAATTGAAATGGCAAGTTCAATGCCATGGTTTAAATATACAAAGAATGTTTATGGGTTAGATACTTATGGACTTAGTGATAAAGGTAGTGTCGTTATGGAACAATTCGGATTTATTCCAGAAAGAATTAAAGAAGAGTTTAAGAAAATAATCTAATATAAAAAAGAAGTGGGATTAATGAAATATAATGCAATAGTTGTTGGGGGCGGTCATGCAGGAGTAGAGGCAGCACTAGCATTATCAAAAATGAATAAAAAAACGCTATTAGTAACAGGCAATCTGAACAAGGTTGCCTCTTTACCTTGTAATCCATCAATTGGTGGACCAGCAAAGGGAGTAGTCGTTCGAGAAATAGACGCATTAGGTGGTTTACAAGGTAAGGCATCTGATGAAGGACAAATACAAATCAAAATGTTAAATGCTTCGAAGGGACCAGCAGTAAGAGCATTAAGAGCACAATTGGATAAGGTTGATTATCCGAAAATCGTTTTAAGACATTTGGTTAATCAAAATAATCTTGAGTTATTAGAAGCCTTAGTTGAGCGATTAATAATTGAAGATAATAAAGTTAAAGGTGTAATCCTTGAAAGTGGATTAGAAATAAGGAGTGACGTTGTTGTTATTACGACAGGAACATATTTAAGAAGTTCAGTCTTAATTGGTCATGAAAGAACTTCAAGCGGGCCAGGTGGAGATCCAACAACAAAAGGAATTAGTAGTCAGTTAAAAGATCTAGGTTTTGAAATTGTAAGATTAAAAACTGGAACACCTCCGAGACTTGCAAAAGATTCAGTTGATTTATCTAAGATGACGGTTCAACCTGGCGATAAAGAAAACTATACTTTTAGTTATGACAATAAATATAATGAAAATGCGTTAAGAGAAGATTGTTATTTATTACATACAACCGAAGAAACACATCGTATCATTAACGCTAATTTGGAAAAGTCAGCAATGTATGGTGGAGTAGTTGAAGGTGTTGGTCCACGTTATTGTCCATCAATTGAAGATAAGGTTGTTAAATTTAGTGATAAGTCACGTCATCAAATCTTTCTTGAACCAGAAAGTATTCATTTAGACGAATGGTATGTTCAAGGATTATCAACTAGTTTACCAAGAGATATTCAACATGAGTTACTAAAAACAATTCCCGGATTAGAAAATGCAAAGATAGTTAGATATGCTTATGCGATAGAGTATGATGCAATCAACCCCTTACAATTAAAGCCCAATTTAGAGACTAAATTGATTGAAAATCTATTTTGTGCAGGGCAAATAAATGGGACTAGCGGTTACGAAGAAGCTGCAGGACAAGGTATTATGGCAGGAATAAATGCCGGATTAAAAATAGATGGTAAACCAGCATTTGTTTTAAAACGTCATGAATCGTATATTGGAGTTCTAATTGATGACCTGGTAACAAAGGGGACGACTGAACCATATCGATTATTGACTTCGAGAGCGGAACATCGATTGTTATTAAGAAATGACAACGCGGATTTAAGATTAACAGAATATGGATATCAATTTGGTCTTGTCAACGAAGAATCGTATCAAAAGTTTTTAAAAAGAAAACAAGATGTTGCAAATCTATTAGAAGAAATAAAGAACTTTGGTGTTTTCCCGACTAAGGAAAATATTGCGTATTTGAATACTCGCAACTCAGCTCCAATCTTCGAAAAGGTTAGCGTTTATAATTTATTAAAACGTCCTGAAATAAATAAAGATGATATTAAACACTTTTTGGGATCTATATATAGTGAAGATGTTTATGAACAAGTAGAGATTCAAGTCAAGTATGCCGGTTATATTGAAAAAGAAGTGAAGGAAGTCAACCGTACCTTAAAACTAGAAAATAAGATTATTCCTGAAGAAATTGATTATAAGAAGATAATTAATATTTCAAGTGAAGGGCGAGAAAAATTAAATAAAGTAAGACCAAAAACAGTCGGACAAGCTTCAAGAATTATTGGCGTCAATCCGGCCGACATTTCAATCTTAGTCGTTTATTTAGAATCGTGGAGAAGTAGAGATGGAATTTAAAGATGATCTTAGAGAACACTTTAAAATTGAATTAGATGTTAATCAATCAGAAATGTTTAAAAAGTATTATGAATTACTAATTGATTATAATAAACATACTAACTTAACAACTATTACTGAAGAAAATGAAGTGTACTATAAACATTTCTATGATTCTTTAACAATAAATAATTTGCTTCCTAGCAGAGGTATCTCATTATGTGATATGGGAAGTGGGGCGGGGTTTCCATCAATTCCTTTAAAGATTATTAATCCTGATTTAAAAATAACAATTATTGATTCATCTAATAAACGAATTAGTTTTTTAAAATCTTTAGTCTCAAATCTAAACTTAACAAATGTTACGTTAATTCATAGTAGGATTGAAGATTACGGAAAAAATCATTTAAATTCATTTGATGTCATTACTGCAAGAGCTTTAGGACATTTAAGATTGATTTCAGAAATGGCTGTTCCGATGTTAAAAGTAAAAGGGATCTTTATTGCAATGAAGGGTTCAAAGGGTGAAGAAGAATTAAATGAATCTTTAAGGGCAATAAAAACTGTAGGCGGATTATTAGTTAATGAAAAATATTTAGAACTACCATATAATTTAGGAAATCGTAGTTTATTTGTTATAAGAAAGGTTTCAAACGTATTGGGGTATCCAAGAACATATCAACAAATGATAAAGAAACCATTGTAAGAAAGGAAGTTATTATGGGAAAGGTTATTGCTATATCTAATCAAAAAGGTGGAGTAGGAAAAACAACGACGAGTGTTAATCTCGCCGCTTCTTTATCGTTCTATGGCAAAAAAGTGTTGTTGGTAGATATGGATCCGCAAAGTTCAGCAACAACAAGTCTAGGAATTAATCGTAGTTTGTTATATGCAACGATTTATAATGTTTTGATCGGAGAGGCTGATATCAAAAAAAGCATTATTAGAATTGATAAGATTAAATTAGATATAATTCCGGCCACGATTGAACTTGCTACCGCAGAGGTTAAAATTGATCACGATGAAAGAGATTATGTACTTTATAATAAATTGAAGGAAATCAAGGATGATTATGATTATATTATTATTGACTGTCCACCATCCTTGGGATTATTCACATTAAGCGCGCTATATGCCGCTGATTCGATTTTAATTCCCGTTCAATGTCAATTTTTGGCAATTGATGGTTTAACGCAACTTTTGAATACGATTAGAATTGTTCAGAAAAATTTAAAAATTAACGATAATCGGAATTTAGAAATTGAAGGAGTCTTATTAACGATGTTAGATAAACGGACCAAAGCGGGATGGGAAATCGTTCATGAGGTTAAGAGCTATTTTGGTGAAGGTGTCTTCGATACTATTATTACTAGTAACGTTGCTGCACAAGTTGCTCCAACATATGGCGTACCTATTTTAACGTATAATTCAAAAGCTCCAGCAGCAAAGCTTTATAAATCGTTAGCAAAGGAGATTATCAAAAATGGAAGAAAAAAATAAGTTAATTGGTAGAGGATTAAAAGACTTAATTGAAGAACATAATATTGATAGAGTTTTAGATGGTGAAGTGATTCTAGAAATTAAATTAGATGATATCCATACTAATCCTAGCCAGCCACGAAAAGTATTTAATGATGATAAAATTGAAGAACTAGCAAATTCAATCAAGCAACATGGAGTTTTTCAACCGATTATCTTAAAGAAAACCAACGATGGCTATATCATTGTTTCAGGTGAAAGAAGATATCGAGCATCTAAACTTGCTGGTTTAGATAAAATTCCTGCGGTAGTACGCAATTACACCAAAGAAAAAACGATTGAGATAAGTTTGGTTGAAAATTTACAACGTGAAGATCTAACGCCGATAGAAGAAGCTAATGCATATGAATTAATGATTAAAGAACTTAATTTAACTCAAAATGAGGTTGCTAATAAGGTTGGGAAAAGTAGATCGCACGTTACCAATATAATAGGTTTATTAAAGTTGCCAGAAAAAGTACAAGAGATGATCTTGAATAAACAAATATCGATGGGTCATGCACGATCGTTAAGTAAGCTTAAAGATGAAAAGAAAATCATTGAGTTAGCAAATAAGATTGTTAAAGATAATTTAAGTGTTCGTGATGTTGAAGAATTAACGTTAGAAGAGGCTAAAGCCGTAGTTATTAAACGGGTAAATCGTAATCGTGAGTTTAAAGAAGAGAGAAAACTATTGTCAAAATATTATGATTCGAAAGTTAGTGTTAAGGAAAGAAGTATTGTTTTTAAGGTTAGTGATGAAAATGAAATTAAAGACATTATCGAGAAGTTGATAAAAAATGCGTTATCAAATTGATGATTTAGTAACATTTAAAAAGAAACATGCCTGTGGTTCTTTTGAATGGAAAATCGTGAAAATAGGGGCCGACATTAAGTTGGAATGTCTTGGCTGCGGGCGAAATATTGTTTTGTTGCCTATTGATATAGATAAAAGAAAGAAAAAATAAACCAAAAATAAGATTACAACTCCTTTACAACTTTAAAAAAGTAAAAAAAGAGTGAAAAAGGTTGCATTTTAATAATCTATATTATACAATATATAGGCAAACGCAAAAACGGAGGGGTAGCGAAGTGGCTAAACGCGGCAGACTGTAAATCTGTTCCTAACGGTTCGGCAGTTCGAATCTGCCCCCCTCCACCATTTATTTAATAAACCTCTGAACATTAATTGAAAAAAGAATAGAAAAAACATCGATTAATGTTGACAAGGTTATTTTATAATGATAGAATAGTAAAGCATGCTAGAGCGCATGTGG
>Ga0265295_1001366_pt1 | contig 43026 bp, 38 predicted proteins | sample Munlansysbiofilm_FD_192503 | JGI IMG/M metagenome (GOLD analysis project Ga0265295, IMG submission 192503) | Leachate microbial communities from a municipal landfill in Southern Ontario, Canada - Methane capture system biofilm | ecosystem: Engineered > Solid waste > Landfill > Unclassified ... | reverse complement strand
CTCCGCTGAGGGAAAAACCTTCCGGGTCCAGAGCAAGGTCTGTCCCTCATAGAGCTGTGTTTGGCTCCCCTCACGTACAAGGATATACTCCCCCTCTCCCTGATACGGTCCCTTGTCCTGCCCGATGCTGTTGGAAAGCCGATACATCGGCTCTCCTGAAAGAGTAGACAGAGAGCATATCAGAAGAAGGATGAGTACACTGTTTCTCATATCAGTCTGAGAGCCCCACCAAGGTATCAAGGAACTCGTCCTTGTCAAAGGGATGCATGTCTGCGTAGGTCTCACCCGTACCGACAAAGGCAATGGGGATGTGCAGCCTCTCGCCTATTTGCACCAAGGCTCCCCCCTTCGCCAGACTGTCATACTTGGTGAGGATCAAGGCATCAAGCGCCACGGCCTGGTTGAACAACTCAGCCTGACTGATGCCATTCTGTCCAGTGGTGGAATCGATGACAAGGAATTTCTTGTAGTGAGCATCATCAATACCCCTGCCTTTCACAATCTTGTCAATCTTGGCGAGTTCGCGCAACAAGTTCTCCTTGTTGTGCATTCTTCCCGCTGTATCAACGAGAATCAGATCTTCCTTTTTCGCTTGTGCGCTGGTGATTGCATCGAACACTACAGAACCCGGATCACTGCCGTTCTTTTGCATGACGATCCTGCACCCCAAGCGTTTTGCATGGACTTCAAGCTGGTCGATGGCCGCTGCACGGAAGGTATCAGCAGCTGCGAGCAGCACCTGCTTGCCCTGTGTTTTGTAGTAGTTTGCCAGTTTTGCTATGGACGTGGTCTTTCCCACTCCGTTGACACCCAGGATCAGGAACACGGTGGGCATCTTGTCGTCAAACTCATGGGAGAACACTGAGACCTTGTCCTCAAGATGTGATTTCACCAAAAGCTGCAAATCTCTTTGCGATTTCGATTTTGCACTTTTGGCCAGTTTCCGCACTTCATCGGAGACATCCATGGCAAGCTTCGCCCCCAGATCTCCTTCAATGAGAAAGTCTTCCAGGGTCTCAAAATACTGCTCATCAAAAGAGTTCATACCAAACAGAGCTTTCAGTTTCGCTCCGAATCCTTTCAACATACCTTACCTACCTATTCAATATTGTGTACCGGCCCATGCTGCGTACCTTGCCATCTCCATGGCCAGTGCCACACCGGAGACCAAGGCCGCCGAGCTCGTACCCACCATGCCAACTTGCCACAATGGGTTGTCAATTGCAAATGTTTTTGAAAGCGAAAGACTTCCAACATACGCCCCGAACAACAGAATAGTGTTTCTGAGGCGTTTATAAAAGTCCTTCTGCGCATCCTTGACCAGCAACGCATCATCCAATTCCTGGGCAAGCAAGGAGAGCGAAAGCGGTTTCCCCACCGGTTGATCCAGTTGGATGATTCTCCTGGAAAAACCCTCTTTCTCAAACGTGAGCATCAAGGGATAGGATGGCATTGCAAGGGAAATGCTCGCAGCTTCTGCCACTACCTTGCCTTCCATCACCCAAGTTCCTACCCCATCAGTGGAGTGAAGCACAAATGGAGGATGCGTTATCGGTATCAGATTCCCTTCCAACTCTTTCACAGTCCCGGCAACGAGGTCGACAGACAACCTGAGAGGCTCATAGGATGGAGATCGGAACACCAACTCATGCGCTCCAGGGGCCAGAAAAAGCAGTCCTTGTTCGCTCTCTTGGCGTGTACCGTCAACCTCCAGGGATAAACGAAGCAAGTCGTCACTGAGGGAAAGCACACTCTGCTTGCCCTGGGATACATAGGAAAAGAAGGTTTCTCCAAGAGGTTTCTCAAGCTCTTGATACCGTCCGGCACCTATCAGCCGGTCAAGAATGACCGTTGATTCAGGAGTGTTGGGGGAGTACAACTCAATTCTGACTCGCTCAAGTCGATCCATGAATTCAGTACGCAGAAGCAACAAAGCGTCATACCGATGCTTCGAAACAAGCCAATCACGTGCCTGAGAACTCTTGGAAAGCGCTTGGGACAGATGTTCATCATAGGGAATCAGGAAATACGAGACAGGAACAGACGAACCCAAGGAAAGGTCGTCGACTGTATATCCATGCTTGTTGAGTAGATAGAGCGTATCTGGATCCTGAAGTTCATATGCTTTGTGCACTTCCTCTTCCCAGCTCTGTTGCTCTGCTAGAGCATATTTCTTTTCAAGAAGCTGAAGATGGGAAGCAGCAGGGAAAAGCGTGGATCCGTAGCGAGATGCACTCGTAAGCACAAGCTGTGAAAGCGCTTGGTTCTCTTCACCAAGGCTCACAATACCGATGCGAAATGCTGGTTCCGGCTCCGCAGCCAACGGAGCACAGAACAACACAAGGAGCAGGAAGATTCGGGCCGCAACCCTGACCATACCCTACTCCTCCTTCTGGGCCCATTGGAGATACCCTTCAATGAACGGCCCAATCTCCCCATCCATAACAGCTTGGATATTGCCGATGGTAGTACCCGTACGATGGTCTTTGACCATTGTGTACGGTTGGAACACATAGGAGCGGATCTGACTGCCCCAAGTAATCTCCTTTTTCTCGATGGCATCCTTCTGATGCTCTTTTTCCTTCTCTTCCTTGTAGTACTCGTAGAGTCGGCTCCTGAGCATCTTGAACGCTACATCCTTGTTCATGACCTGGCTGCGTTCATTCTGGCACTGTACCACAATACCGGTTGCATAGTGGGTGATGCGAACAGCACTGTCGGTCTTATTCACATGCTGACCTCCAGCCCCACCTGCACGATACGTATCAAGCCGGTAATCCTCGGGCTTGATGTCGATCTCGATGGTGTCATCCACCACAGGAGATGCATACACGCTGGTAAAGGACGTGTGCCTTCGCTTCTGTGAGTCAAAGGGACTGATGCGCACCAACCGATGGACACCAGCCTCTCCTTTCAGATACCCAAAGCTATAGGGTCCGGAGATCTTGATGGTTGCACTCTTGATCCCACCCTCATCTTCCAGAAGATCGAGAACCTGGCTCTTGAATCCGTTTCGCTCACAATAGCGCAAATACATGCGCATGAGCATATTGGCCCAATCGCTCGCCTCGTTGCCACCAGCTCCGGCATGGATGGTCAAGAAACAATCATTCTTGTCAAACTTTCCGTCCAGCAGTGTTTTCAGCTTGAGTTCTTGATAGCTATGGGCAATCGCTTCGATTTGCTCATTGATCTGAGCTTCCTCTTCAGGATTGTCAGGCTCTCCGCTATACAGATCGATCAGTTCTGCCATCTCATCGATACGCTCAATCAACTCCTTCCAGGGATAGTAGGAGTCTTTCAATGTATTGAGCTCAGTAAAAAGTTTCTCTGCACCGTTGCGGTCATCCCAGAAACCGGGGGCAAGACTTTGCTGCTCCAGCTCCTGCATCTTCTTCAGCATGGTAGAGGAGTCAAAGCCGCCTCCATACGGTATAGGCTTCTTCTTTTACACTTTCAAACTGACCTTTATTTTGGAAAAACATAGAGTGCTCCTTCGTCTTATTTTCTCTCCACTCTGAGTCCCAGAGTGAATTTACGTTCTTCACCACATTCCAGATAGACCGGCCAAGAAGCCAAGAACAGCGTGTGCTGATACAGCTTCTCGTCGCCAAGAAGGGTGGAGACATCAATAGTATAGTCTTCTTTCAGCAAGGTAAAGCGAGTATCTGAAACCAATGTCAGGCTGGTACAATTGGGTTCATCGTAGACTCGAATCGACTTGACATTGTCAAGCAACATCTCAGCCTCTTCATGGATGGCGTTCTTCTTGTTCTCGAGTTGGATGAATCCAACAGTCTCGCGATTTGATGCGATAGAAAGCGGAATCTCACAGCCATAGATGCACGAAATTGGATGGTCGTTGAGATTGGTCAACGTGATATCGAGCAATACCGTGTTCTGACGTAGCTTGAAATGCTTGGATATGCCGATCTCCCCACCCAAGAGATCAGAGTGTCCCGTAGTGCTGGTAAGCCTATACTCGGTATTCTTCCGATCCAGCACAGTCAAGTCATACACCGATTGTCCCAGATCCAAGCATCCTGATCGGTTCTGCTTCGTATACTCATCCACCAACGAATCAATGGGAAGGAACACATCAGTAAACAAGCGCTGTTTCTCACCTTTTCGTATGGGATGGAGGATATGAGCGCTGCTTCCGAACTGCGGCAGAGGAGAAAATGAGTCTCCATAGTTATAAAGGGAAGGCAGGTAGGTCAATTCTGCAAGAGAGCCTCCCTTCGCATCCACCACACAACTGAGATACTTGCCGATGACCAAATACTCATACAGCTGATCATTATCAAAATCCAAGGCAACAGGATAGGTAAAATCCTTCAGCGAGGAGAGAACGCAATCTGCCTCGCTGATGTATCTCCACATCAGCTTACGGACAGAACTTCTCAGCATGGAAGCATTTGCATCACAGATAAAGGGTGCACCGCAACTCATTTTCTGAATCAACTGTTCTAGTCGCTTTCGGACATCCTTATCCTTTCGGTACGTCCGTGCCATCTCAACCATGGTGATGTAGCGACCATACAGGTAGGAAAGGCTCTCATCATCCACCAGCAAATCGTTGATGGAGCTCAGCTGGTCTCGAACAGAATCGAAACCATACCACCCTGAACGCAAATATCCCTTTTTGGGGAGTTCCTCACCAATACCGACTTCATCCAGAGCAGAACCCTCAAACGATAAAAGCAACGAGCAAAGCTCATTGGTCTGTTCCTCAGTGATCCCTCCCTGCAAGAGATGATCAAGGTTCAGCATGGCAAACAGATACTCACCATCTGTGGACAGTTGCTGCCGCAATCGGTCAAGCAACTGGGAAAAACTTATCTGTTTCTGGGCATACTTCAGCAACAATTGGCTGACAAGGTCATCAGTGGGAAGCACAGTGATGAACTTACCCATCTCTTGCATGACAAACGGCTCTTTGAAAGATCGTTTCTGTTCCTCAGTCTCGTGGCACGAGATGACAATCGAATCCACACAGCACAGATTCATCGTATTGATATACAGAGGACTGAACACCTGACCATAGGCAAACAGCGTCTTGGAACGTTGTCCGAATCGTTTGCGCAAGTACGTTGTGGTCATCTCTATCTGGTTTGAGCGATCTTTGGGAGAGAGCAGACTGAGGATGCTCTGATTGTAGGATCCAGTGAGCATTTCGAGCTTGCCGGACCTTGCCAAATCAGCCATGAGCAGCAGTATCGAGGGATGATTCGTTTCAAGCCACTCCAGAATAGGCACACCCAGTGACAACTGGAGCACCGCCTGGCTGTGGTGCAAGTGCGTAAGCATTGGCTTGAACACAGCATTCAGTGCCCGTTCGAAAACGGGCACTGGAACACCATGGGCAATCTGACTGTACGCACCAATCAATACGTTCATCCGTTACCGCTTGATGATACATTTGGTCGGACACGCTTCAGCAGCCTCAGGAATCTGGCCGTGGGGAAGCATCTGATCAAACGTCGAAAGGAATCTGTCAACCTTGCATCCACTCTCGGGGAACTTGGTTTCACAAATCTTGCAGCCAATGCAACCAACACTGCACTGCTTGCGCACCTTGCCGCCCGGTTCATGACTATTGCATTCGATGACATATTCACTATCTTCGTAGATCATATGCATTGCATTGGTGGGGCAAATCTGTACACATTTCTCGCAGCTGATGCACTTCTTCTCATCAACTATGATATACCCATCCTTGTCCTTGGAGATAGCCCCAACCGGACAAACTTTTATACACGAGCCTAAATGTAGACACGCCGTCTTGCAGTTGTTGTCACCGGTGAAGAGCAGAGCTGCCGCGTTGCAGTCTTCAAGACCTTCATAGTTGTAATCCTTCACGGTAAACTCAGTATTTCCACGGCACATGACGTGGGCAACTTTTCTTCGGGTATCGCCGCTGGCATCAATTTTGGTACCCATGATCTCAGCCATCTTGGCTACCAATGAGGCACCGCCAGGACTGCACAGACCAATTTCCGCTTCGCCAAGGGCAACTGCAGCTGCATAGGCATTGCAACCAGCATAGCCACACACACCACAGTTTGCACCGGGCATGATCGGCTCCAGGGCAAGAATCTTTGGATCCTTCTTGATCGCAAGTTTCTTTTCCGCATAGGAGAGACCGAATCCGAACAAGCCGCCAAGCACGGCTACTACCAGTATTGCAAAAAGAATATTCACATCTCCCCCCTTATACCAGATGCAGGTTGGTGATGAGTGACTTGTCAAAGGCCATGAAAGCCAACGCCATCAACCCTGCACTGATGAAGGCGATCGGCATGCCACGATACGGACCCCGTACCGGCATCAGGTCAAGTCTCTCACGGATGTTGCTCATCAGCACAATCGCCAACGTGAAGCCAAGCCCTGCAGCGAGTCCGGCGGTGAAGGCCTCCATCACATTGTAGGAGTTGGTGATGTTGATGATCGCAATACCGAGCACTGCGCAGTTTGTGGTGATCAGGGGAAGGTAGATGCCCAAGGCCTTGTACAGTGCCGGGCTGATCTTCTGGATCACCATCTCCAGGAGCTGTACCAGACTGGCAATGACCAGAATGAAGGTAAGCGTCTGCAGATACTGCAAATTGAAGGGGACCAACAAGAAATAGTAGATCGCCCAGGTGACCACCGAGGCAACCGTAGTAACAAAAGTAACCGAGGCACCCATCCCGATGGCATTCTCGCTGTTCTTGGAAACCCCGATGAACGGACAGAGACCAAGAAACTGAACCAGAATGAAGTTGTTGATAAATATGAATGTCAGCAGAATTGCAATATAACTCATCTTACTTGTCCTTCTTGCGTGAAGTGTTCCAGTCGAAGAACGCCTTCAGATAACCCATGATCAACAAGGCTCCCGGTGCAAGGGCAAGAACCCTGATCGGATTGTCGTAGAACCAAGGGATATTGATGACACCACTGAAATTTCCCATCGGGAACAACGTGATGGTTCCTGAACCGAACAGCTCACGGATGAGTGCGATCAACGTGATGCCCAAGGCAAAGCCTATGGACATGCCGATTGCATCCAAGATGCTGTCAACCACTGTATTCTTGCTGGCAAAAGCCTCTGCTCTTCCCAAAATGATGCAGTTTACTACGATCAGGGGAAGATACACACCCAAGGCACTGTAGACCGAGGGAACAAACGCATGCATGACCATCTCGGTAATGGTGACCAAGCTGGCAATGACAACGATATAGGCAGGAATATGAATGCTGGAAGGAATGACCTTTCTCAATGCAGAAATGATGATGTTGCTGAAAAGCAATACAAACATAACCCCTGCTGACATTCCGATGGCATTGGAGACTTGGCTTGATACACCGAGGACGGGACATAGGCCAAGAACAATGACAAATACCGGGTTTTCCTTGAAAATTCCTTTGGTAAGTTCTTTTATGTTCGCTTTCATCGTGCACCCCCAAGGCTTTTCACATACTCACTTCCCGCTGCAATGGCCTTGGCAACTGCAGTGAAGGTAACCGATGATCCGCTGACCGCCTGGGCATCGGCATCGGAAAGCATGGTCTTTGAAGTGGGAACAGGCTTATCAGAACCACTTCCCTTGAACTTGTCCATGTACCCTTCCTGTTCAGCCTTCTTGCCGAGACCCGGAGTCTCACTATGGGTCAAAAGCTGGGCAAACAGCATCTCCCCTGCATCAGTATAGGAAGCAACAAGGGTCATCTGTCCACCATAGCCTGAACTGGTCAGGCCTACGATGTATCCGGCAACGCTGTCTTTGTCCAGCAAGTCGATCGTATAGGTGACATGATCTTGTCCAGTGACCTCGGTGCGGGTACCGATCGTCCAGCCGTTGCTCACAGCTTCGAGAGCCATCTTTTGGTTCATCTCGTCCTGCATCTGGATCACCGGAGCGGTGATTGAATTGGTCATTGCCAATGCAAAAGCACAGACTGCACAGATGGAGAGCAAAATAAGTCCGTATTTGATATTCTTGGTCATACCTTTGCCTCCTTCTGCTTCTTCCGAAGTTCCCTGGTATCGCCGAACTTACGCGGTACTATGTATCGGTCAATCGTGGGAGTGAGCACGTTCATGAGCAGGATGGAAACAGACACTGCTTCAGGCATGCTTCCGAAGTAACGGAAGAGGAACGTGAAAAATCCACAACCCACGCCATAGACGATCTGCCCCTTGTGGCTGATCGGGCTGGTCACATAGTCGGTTGCCATGAACAAGGCTCCCAGCATGAGACCGCCGCTGAACATTGAGGGGAAGAAGCTTCCCGTGAAAGCCCCACGACCGGAAGGAAGTCCCCCGAACACCCAAGTCAGAACCGCTACACTCAGCAGATACGTCGCAGGAATATGCCAAGTGATGATCTTCCGGGCCAACAGATACAAGCCACCGATCAGGAGGGCAAGAGCACTCACCTCTCCGATACAGCCGGCGACATTGCCCAAAAAGGAGTCGATCGTATAGGCAGAGAAACCGGTCGCCTGACTGATGGACTGAGCCAAACCGGTAGCCGGATACCCAGCCGAAGAAAGCAACGCATTGCTGTCCATACCCAAGGTTCCGCCGGCAATCGCCGTCTTTGCAAAACCGAGCGGAGTGGCTGAAGCCAAAGCATCGGGCATTGCCGCTGCCAAGGTCCTCGGCCTTACGTAAGTGCTCATTGGTGTGGTAAACGAGAAGAACACGAACACACGACCAGCAAGTGCAGGATTGGCCCAGTTTGCACCAAGACCACCAAAGGTCCATTTGGCAACAAAGATGGCAAATGCACTGGCCAAGAACGGGATGAACAAGGGAACCGAAGGACTCATGTTCATACCGACCAACAGTCCGGTCAGGAAAGCAGAACCATCCCACAGGGTGGACTCCTTTCCAAGGTTTCCAAGCAGATACTCAACGAGCATGGCACTGAGAATCGAAACGCCCAGAACCAAGAGTGAGCGCAACCCAAATACGTAAATACCCCACAAAGAGGCAGGAGCGAGTGCAAGGGATACACTCCACATAATGGATGCGGTGTCCGCCTTCGCATGCAAGTGTGGCGAGGAGGAAACCGTCAAGGCAGGTTTATTCATTTCTTCTTTCTCCCCAGTTTCTTTCCGGTTTTCATGGTGTGGACAAGCGGCAGATGGGCGGGGCACACAAACGAGCAGCAACCGCACTCCTTGCAGTCCATGAGACTGGTCTGCATCGCCATCTCATACTCACCATGGGTGATGTAACGGTAGAGTTTCGCCGGCATAAGGCCGATCGGGCAAGCTGCAACGCAGCGTCCACAATTCAGACATGCCGTCTGGCGAACCTTTTTCTGAGGTTCGAGGGCAAGCAAGCCGCTTGACCCCTTGGTGATCGGAGTCTCAACATCAAAGAAGGAAAATCCCATCATCGGGCCGCCGCTTACCAGCTTTTCCGGTTCGCTCTTGAACCCTCCGCAGAAAGCAAGCAAATCACTTACCTTGGTCCCTACCGGAGCAAGCACATTCTTGGGGTTTGCAATACATTCGCCGGTGACGCTTATCACCCGTTCGTAGAGGCTCTTACCCAGTACAACCGCTTCATAGATGGCATTGCACGTACCGATGTTTGCCACCACAGCACCGACATCCAAGGGCAACTTGCCCGAGGGAATCTCACGGTTGATGGTTGCCTTGAGCAGCTGTTTCTCATCGCCCTGGGGATACTTCATTTTCAAGCCCATGACTTCAATCGGATATCCCTTCTGGGCAATCAGGTTTCTCAAATGCTCGATGGCATCAGGCTTGTTCAGCTCGACACCAACGATGATGCGTTCTGCACCGATGACCTTTGCCCCGATCATAGCACCTTCGAGTGCTTCTTCACCTTTCTCCAGCATGATCCGGTAGTCGGCAGTCAAATAGGGTTCACACTCAACACCATTGACCACGAAGGCTTCCACTTTCTTGTCTTTGGGAATGGAGAATTTCACATGGGCCGGGAACGTTGCCCCACCCATGCCCACAATGCCGAGGTCCTTGATTCTTGCAAGCAAGTCGCTGCTGGAGAGCGATCTCCAATCCTCAGCATTGCCGCTGAGTTCTGGTTGGACCTCATCGGGAATGATGACATAGGCATCACAAACCACGCTGTTTGCAAGGGTTACTTTCCGAATTTCCTTGATGGTGCCACTGACAGGAGAATGGACATCGGCACTGATGAAGCCTGCGGCCTCCCCTATTTTTTCGCCGCGAATTACGGTATCTCCCTTGGCTTTGAGGGCTTTCGCTGGCGCTCCAAGGTGCTGTGACAGTGCGACAAGCAACTCCCCAGGCATGGGTAATCGCTCAATCGACTGGGAACGGCTGAATACCTTCTTGTCATCAGGATGCACTCCACCCTTGCTGAACGTAGGTACTTTCTGCATGCATAACGCTCCTTATGTAGATGATTGTCAGAACAGACTGAAAATTATGATAATGCAGTATTATTGTACAAGAAATTCTGTATAATGAAAACCATGAATCGAGTATTTAAATATGCTTTCTGGAAACTGAAAGGAACGAAAGTATATGCACTTGTCGGAAAAAGCGGAACCGGCAAAAGTTTTCGTTCCAAGCTTGTTGCCCAGAAATATCGTATAGATTTGATTATTGACGATGGGCTTCTCATCCGCGGAGACCGCATCATTTCCGGAAAATCCGCGAAACGGGAGGAGAATGTGCTCTCTGCCGTTCGCACCGCCGTATTCGATGATCCGGATCATCAGCAGCAGGTACGTGAGGCCTTGGAAAAGGAGAAATACCACAAAGTCCTCATCATCGGCACCAGTGAGAAGATGGTGTATAAGATTGCTTCACGTCTCAACCTTCCCCAACCGGAAAAACTTTTTCGTATCGAAGATATCGCCACCAAGGAACAAATCGAAACAGCCATGCGCATCCGCTACTCCGAAGGCAAGCATGTCATCCCTGTCCCTTCCATAGAAATCACCCGCAACTACCCCCAGATAGTCTATGACTCGATGCGGGTATTCCAGAAGAACAAGAGAAAGGTACCTTTCAAACGAAAAAGCGTGAGTTTCGAAAAGACGATCGTTCGCCCCGAGTTCTCCAAATACGGGAAGGTCACGGTAAGCGAAGCCGCCCTCACCCAGATGGTTGCCCATTGCCTTGATGAGTTTGATTCGCAAATCAAGGTGAAACGGGTGCAAGTGCAGATAAAGGCTGAAGGCTATGCCCTGACGGTGAAGCTGAGAGTACCAATGCAACACCAAGTCTCCACCACCTTGGGTGAACTGCAGGAGTACATTGCAGACAGCCTGGAGAAGTACGGAGGGATATTCGTATCCTCGGTCAACATCGAGATCGAGGAGTGGGGCTAAAGGTCGTGGGCCTCGGCACTGCTCTTCGGATCTGCAGATGCTTGGACGGGAATCTGCGTTCCAGTTCCTACAGGCTTCTTCGGGCCTCTTCTCCGGTTTCTCCGTTTCTTGGTAGCTGAAGACACCTCTGCATTCGGCCCCTCCACCCTACTCTTGCGAGGCATCTGAGCGCCCCTGCGATTGGGAATCCTGTTGGTGGGACGCTGGTTACGCACACAGTTGCGCGGGGTCTTGAATCCGCGTTCTGTCAGAAGCCGCTCACTGGCGAGCTCCACATCATAGTTGGATGGAGTCATGGGGCTGATCAGAACCTTGATCTGGCGGAAAGTCTCCTTGAACCGCTGGTCGATGGTAAGCTGATCGTCGGCAAAGACCACCAAGGGATCGACCAATGCTTTGATCATATCTGCAAGCACCACCTCGCTTCCCTTGCCTTGTTTGGCCAACTGCACCCGTTCATCCAAATCATGAAGACTCTTCTGTACCTGGGGAAAAGTGCTGTAAATGGAAAATGCGGGAAGCATGAAAACCAGAAGCTTGTACCGTTTCAGCTCGTTGATGATCTTGCAGCTATGGCCGCTAGCCAAAATCTTGTTCACTTCTTCGGTCAGCCTGCTGGTGGAAACCCTGCTCAATTCATTGGAGTATTTCCGGATTGCCATCTTCACATTCCAGCGAAGCGCAAATCCTGTGGTCACTGAGTACTTGATGGCCCTGATCATCCGTACAGGATCTTCCTGGAAGGATTCATCAAGATCGATGATGGAACTGATTTTCTTCTTCTTGAAATCATCCATCGCATGGTTGAAGTCAAGCAGTTGCCCGGTGGAGGGATCGTAATAGAAGCTGTTGATGGAAAAGTCACGACGTTTCGCATCTTGGTCTATGCTGCCGAATACATTGTTGTTGCCATCTTCAGACTCTTCTCCACTGCGGAAGGTTGAGACCTCAAGCACCTTATCCTTGAACACCAGATGCACCAGCTTGAATCGCTTGCCGATGATCCTCGCATTCCAGAAAAGACGCTGGATCTGCCGGGGGGAAGCGCTGGTGGCAATATCGAAATCCTTGGGAATGTTTCCCAACATCATATCCCGGACAGCCCCTCCTACGAGATAGGCTTCAGAACCGGAACTTTGCAATTTCTTGATGGCCCAAAGCGCATCACGGTCGAGGAGGCTGGCTTGTATCTTATGTTCTGATTGTGTGTAGATATTTGCAACAGGCAGTGTTTTCCCATTTTCGTCTTGTTTGTATCGTATCAGCATATCGCTCTCAATGGTAATTTGGATGGTGTAAAAAGAACCGCATATTGCAGTGGATAAGCGATTCGTTATACACTTTGTACACCATCCACTGCAAAAACACAACAGGAGCATGAATCAATGAGTGACGAAACCAAGGCCAGAAGCATAATCGAACCAAAAGTATTGAAAGGGTTCCGCGACTTCTTGCCTTCGATGGAAATTCCAAAAAAAAATATCACAAACAAGCTTTCCGAACATTTCTCATCCTATGGTTTTGTTCCCATCGACACTCCCGTTTTGGAGTATACCGAAGTCCTGCTCGGCAAAGGCGGCGGGGAAACCGACAAGCAAATCTTCCATTTCAAAGACAACGGGGAACGTGAGGTTGCCCTTCGCTTCGATCTGACTGTTCCTTTTGCCCGGTTTCTCGCCCAGCACCAGAATGAGCTTGCCCTCCCCTTCAAACGCTACCACATCGACAAGGTCTGGCGTGGGGAGAATCCGCAGAAAGGAAGGTTCCGGGAGTTCACCCAGTGTGACTTCGATATTGTCGGGGTCGACAATGCAGAAGCGGATTTTGAAATTCTTTCGCTGATGGACAGCTCTTTCAAGGTGATGGGTGTGAAAGGCTACCAGTTCTGCCTTGCGCATCGGGGACTCTTCAATGCCTTTTTGGCACATCTTGGCGTGCTTGAGCAGAGTGTCGAAATCCTTCGTTGTGTGGACAAGCTGCGGAAAATCGGTGAGAATGCTGTCCTGTCCACCCTCTCAGAGCTTACCGGCAGTGAGGAGAAGGCCCGCTCGATCCTTGCCTACATCACCAAGGATGATCCTACAGAACCGTTCCTCACGACCCTCTCACGCTTGAGCAGCCTTGCTGGAGGGGAAACGGAACATACCCAGAGGATGCAAACCATCTATGCCTACCTCGAAAACGCTGGCATCGCTGAACACTTCACTCTCGATCCCTCGATAACCAGAGGTCTGGATTACTACACGGGCATCGTGTATGAGACATTCCTCACCGAGCTGCCCACATTCGGCTCGGTCTGCAGCGGAGGCAGATACAACGACTTGGCCTCCCTGTACACAAAGGAGAGACTGCCTGGCGTCGGCTCATCCATCGGCCTCGATCGTTTGCTGGCCGCCCTTGAGGAACTCAAGAGCCCCATCGTCGGGACTGCACGGTCTTCGGATGTGGTCATCCTGAATACCGATGCAAAGCTTTTCTCGGACTACGATCGCATTGCACGTTCCCTGCGCAGCGAAGGGCTGAAGGTCGATGTCTATCTCGCACAAAAGAAACTTGCCTCCCAATACAAATGGGCTGAGACCAATGCAATACCGTTTGCCATCCTTTGTTCGGCTGAGGATATTGCTGGCCATACGCTCACGCTGAAAAACCTCAAGAGTCGCGAGACCTATACGTCGCTGACAACCAAAGAGGCAGCGTCACAGATCAAAAAGGAATTATTTTGAAAGACATGAAACATTTGCCGGTCTATCTGCACCGGCAGGAGATCCTCGATGGCCTCGCACACAACCAGGTCATCATCGTCGAAAGTCCGACCGGAAGCGGGAAAACAACCCAGATTCCGCTCATTCTTCATGAAGCAGGGTATGCTGATGCCCTGCAGGTCGGCATTACCCAACCAAGGCGCATCGCAACCCTCAGCGTTAGTGATTTCATCAGGAAACAGGTAGGAAAGGATGACGATTTTGTAGGCTACAAGATGCGCTTTGAGGACACCACCGGTCCGAACACCCGTATCAAGGTCATGACCGACGGCATCCTGCTGATGGAACTCAAAGCCGATCCGTTGCTCAAATCCTACTCGGTCATTCTTGTCGATGAGGCGCACGAGCGCTCTCTCAACATCGATTTCATTCTTGGCCTCCTGAAAAGCGTCATGCACGAGCGACCGGAATTCAAGGTCATCATTTCCAGCGCAACCATCAATACCAAGATTTTCAGTGAGTTCTTTGACAACGCTCCGATTGTAAGCATCGATGCGCGCATCTACCCCGTTGAAGTCAAGTACCGCCCCTTGGAGCGCGAATCCCTGGACTTCCAGGTTGAAGCGATCACCAAGATCGTGATGGCTGAAGCTACCAAGCATTCCGGTGACATCCTGGTCTTCATGAGCGGAGAGTTCGACATCACCACCACGGTCAATGCGCTCTACATGGCAGACCCTGACAAACTGCTGGAAATCTATCCGCTGTTCGGAAGGTTGAGCAAGGAAGAGCAGGAATCTGTCTTCAATGACACCTCACCGGGAAAGACCAAGGTGGTGGTAGCCACCAATATTGCCGAAACATCGGTCACCATCGATGGCATCAGCACCGTCATCGACTGTGGGATAGCAAAGATCAATTTTTACAACCAAAAGGACTTCACGACCTCCTTGGTCCCGCTTCCGACCAGCCGTTCAAGCTGTGAGCAACGCAAGGGCCGTGCAGGACGTACCGGTCCTGGAGTCTGTTATCGGCTCTACAGCGAGGAAGATTACAAGAGCAGGCTCCCCTATGGCACCGAGGAAATCCTGAGAACCGACCTCAGTGAAGTGGTGCTTCGGATGAGTGACCTCTCCATTTATGATTACGAACACTTCCCGTTCATCACCCGCCCGAAGCACAGTGCCATCAGCAGTGCTGAGCAGACGCTGCGCTTCATCGGTGCAATCGACGAATATCGTCGCCTCACGACCATCGGCTCACTCATGTGCCGCTTTCCCCTCCTTCCCCGCCACTCTCGGGTGATAGTAGAGGCTATGATGAACCACATCGATGTGCTTGACGAGGTGTTGGTCGCTGTCTCCTTCCTCTCCACCAAGACTCCCTTCTTGTTTATCCCAGGCGAGGAGGAACTCAGCAGAGCAGCCCACAAGCGGTTCAATACCACCGAGTATGGAGACTTTGTCTCCTACCTGCAGATTTTCCGCAGCTATACGGCCAACACCACCAAGGAAGCCAAACAGAAGTTCTGCAAACGCAGTTATCTGGACTTCCAGGGAATGCAGGAGATTGTGCACGTCAACGAACAGCTGGGGGAAATCTGCTCAGACATCGGTTTTCCGCTTGCAAGCGGAGGATCGGTACGCGAGTATCTCAGCTGCATTGCCAGCGGACTTCTGCAGTATGTCTGTATCCGGGCAAAGGGCAACATGTACAAGAGCCTCACTGCCGATCAGGTGTTCATCCACCCCGGCAGTGCGTACTTCAAGACGCTCCCCCAGTTCATCATTGCAGGTGAGATCGTGCAGACCAGCAGGCTCTATGCCCGTTCGGTAAGCCCGCTCGACAAGGCGTGGCTGGACGACATCTCCCCTGAACTGCTTGGCAAGCTGACTTCCCTTGCGAAAGGTGAACGACCTTCACGCAAAGAGGAACAGGAAGAGGTCAAGAAAGGCAAGGCTGGTTTGCAGCGTGAGGAAAAGGGCAAGGCCACCATCACGGTCTACAAGCGAACCTACCCCACTCTTGTTATGGGCAAAAAGAAAGACAGGCTGGTCGCCATCATTCCTTTGGAAGATCTGTCCTACCTCTCCCAAGCCAACGAAAAGGCACCCAAACGGCCGAAGAACTTCCCTGCGACGTTGTTGCACCAAGGCTTCTACATCCATTACGGCGACAAGTTCTTCTCCATTCTTGAACTGCAGGGCAAGCTCAATCCCTCAAAGGGAATCTTGGACAACCCACCCTCGGGTATCTACACCATTGAGTCTGGACAGAACCTGATAGACAACCTGGATTGGATCCTGGCCTTTACTCGAAACAAGAAAGACCGAAAACAGCTGAGCTTTGTAGCTTTGGAAGAGAGCGGAAACGGCAACTATCGCTTCACCTCAGTCAATGACTGCTTTGATGCATTGGATACATCGCTGTATACGTTGTTGCAACTGGCCGATGAGCTGGACGCATCAAACCAGAAGAAGCTGGCAAAACAGGTAGACAAAATCTACGGCAGGTTGTTGAAGCTGGTCGAATAGATTCGCTTCAGAAAAGTGGCTTGGCAATGACGAGATGCTGTATCAACGGCATCTCGATACTTTTCAGCACAGCCTTGCCCTGACTTTCCAGCAAGACGAATTGTACCTTGCCATCCACCTTCTTCTTGTCCTTGAGCAAGTGGTCCCGGAACTCTATCCAGTCACCACGCCCGATGCGGTGGTCTATCTGATACCCATAGCTCTTGAAGAGCTTGGTGGCTCCTCCCGCATACGCCTTGTCCGTCACCTGCATGGCAATCCCGGCCTCCAGGGCACGACAGGTGCCCCAAGCAACTGCGGCTCCGTGACTGAACTGACCGAAGTGTGAGGACGACTCCAATGCATGCCCAAACGTGTGGCCCAGATTGAGCATCTGGCGGATGCCCATTGTCTCGGTGGGATCCTGCTCAATATACCACTGCTTCACAGCCAAGGAGAGCTCAACAAGATGAGCAAGCGTCTTGGTATCGCGGTTGAGGATCTCGTTCTTTTTGACCAGGAGATATTTGTACAGCTCCTCATCCTGACTGAGCAGAGCGTGCTTGATCACCTCTGCAAGCCCATTGAGGAACTCCTTGTCACTGAGTGTTCTCAGCGTATCGATGCATATGAGCACTTCACTGGCAGGATAGAAGGAACCGACGATGTTTTTCACCCCGTGAAAATCAATCGCGGTCTTCCCCCCAACCGCTGCATCTACCATGGAAAGCAAGGTGGTGGGCACAAGCGTAAGTTGGCACCCGCGCATATAGATGGAAGCAGCAAGGGCGGCCATGTCGCACACAACCCCTCCCCCAAACCCGATGATGCGCCCATCGCGAGCCAAACCCTCATCGAGTGCACTGGAAAGAATGCGTTCCAGCGAAGCAAAGTTCTTGGTGATTTCCCCGCTTTCGAGCACGACATGCGAGGGGGGCAGCTGCTTGAACAACTTGGCAGTATTGGTGTCAAAAACCCACATCACCAAACGCCCATATCCACCAAGATGGGAACTGAGGTCCTTCAGATCATCGGCAAACAGGATGTCTGTTTGTTTCCCTTGTGCAAGCGTAGCTTTCATCACGTTCTTCATAGCCACTGTTATACCCTACCCAAGGGGTGCAAGACAAGGAGTGGCAACACAGCCGTGCTTGCAAAAATTCCTGTGTTGAAGCACAATGGCCTGTATGTATGAACTTAGGTATTTTGATAATGCAGCCACTACGGTCATGAGTGAATCCGCACTCAGAACCTATCAGGAGGTTGCCAGAACCTATATTGGAAATCCTTCTGCTCTCCACCAGAAAGGCCTTGAGGCAAAAGCCCACCTACAGGAGAATCGAGCGCGTGTTGCCCGTATTCTGCAGGTGCAGGAGAAAGAACTCACCTTTACCAGCGGGGCCACCGAAGCCAATGCCATTGTACTCGAGAGCCTGATCTGGAAACAGCAAAAGGGTCATGTGATTCTCAGTGCGATAGAACACCCCTCGGTAAGCGAGTTTGCCCGGCTTCTGAAACACCTTGGCTGGAGCGTCAGTTTTCTCAACGCTCCGGGTGGCTTCATCCGCTGTGAGGATTTGAAGAAGGAGCTGACCAAGCAGACCAGGCTCGTTGCCTTGATGCTGGTCAACAATGTAGTGGGGTCCATCCAGGATATCGGCTCCCTGGTAAGGACGGTGCGCGACTTTGAACAAATGTCAGGGGGAAGGCACATCCACTTCCATACCGATGCAACCCAGGCCTTGGGGAAGATCCCCTTTTCCCTGAAGGACCTTGGGGTTGACAGCGCTGCATTCAGCGCCCACAAGTTCCATGGCCCTCGGGGAGTCGGCATGCTCTACAACGCAAATCCTGCGTTGGAGAACTTGAGCAGGGCCGGTGACCAGGAAGGAGGAATGCGTGGAGGCACCGAGAATCTTGCAGGCATTGCAGCGATGACCACAGCCCTGGAAGAGGCCAATGCTTCCCTTGATGAGCATCTTCTCAACGTCGGCAAGATCAATGCATATCTGCGCGAACGGCTGAGCTCATTTGCCATCCTCTCGCCGGAAAAGGATTGCTCACCCTACATCCTGAACCTTTCGATCAGGACGCTTCCCAGCGAGGTTTTCACCCGCATGCTGTATGACCGTGGATTCTGCATATCCAGTGGCTCAGCCTGCTCGAACAATGCAAAGCAAAAAGGAGAGGGTGTCCTCACAGCAATGCACTATCAAAGCGATGTGGCAAAGAGCAGCCTCAGGCTCTCTTTCAGCAAAGACACCACCCTATCCGATGCAGAGGCTCTGGCCGATGCAATCATCTCTCTCTATCAGGAGCATGCATGAACGATTCCACACTCTATCTGGTGAAACTCGGCGAGATATCGCTGAAGGGCTTGAACCGCGACTTCTTCGAAAAACGACTGAAAAACAATATCAAGATCAAGCTCAAGGGTTACAGGACCCAGGTTTCCAAACAAAAGGGACGCCTCTTCTTTGAGATCAGCAACGACTGTCCGAAAGAGATCATCGAACGCACATTCAGCACCACCTTCGGGGTGGTTGGGTACTCACGGTGCCTGCGTTGCGAAAAGGATATGGAAGAGATCAAGAAGACTGCACGTCTTCTCATAGAGGATGCTCCGTTCTCTATCGGCACAGGATCATTCAAGTCGATCTCCAAACGGGCTGACAAGCAGTTCCCCTTCACCAGTTACGACATCGATTGCGAACTGGGCGGCGTCGTACTGGACGCCTATCCAGAAATGCACGTGAATGTAAAGAATCCTGATATGATCATCACCTGTGAGATCCGGGACAAGGCATATCTGTACACCTCGGCCAAACCGGGTCCCGGAGGACTTCCGGTGTCTACCGCTGGAAAGGGAATGCTTCTGCTCAGCGGAGGCATCGACAGCCCGGTTGCCGCCTATCGAATGGCCCAGCGCGGGTTGAAAATGGAGTGCATCTACTTCCATGCCTATCCATATACCAGTGAGCAGGCATTGGAAAAGGTGAAGACGCTGGCCAGCCTGCTTGCCCCGTACCTGCAGGGCACCAGACTCCATGTGGTTCCCTTCACCGAGCCGCAGCTGTGGATCAGGCAGCACAGTCCTGAGGATGAGACAACGCTCATGTTCCGTGCATCCATGATGAAGGTTGCCAACATGATCTCAGAGCAGCAGGAAGGGTTGTGCATTGTTACCGGGGAAGCGATGAGCCAGGTAGCCAGCCAGACCTTGGAGAGTCTCTCCTTCACCGACAGCATGAGCGAGCAGGTCGTGATGCGCCCCTTGGTGGGTATGGACAAGCAGGAGATCATGGATCTGGCGAAGAAGATCGGGACCTATGAGACATCCATCCTCCCGTATGAGGATTGCTGTGTCATCTTCAGCCCCCGTCATCCGCTGGTTAGGCCGAACAAGAAGATTGTCACCGAGCACTATCATGCCATGGGCATCGAAGCGTTGCTCGAGGAAGCGGTTTCAAAGACGGAAGTGTTCGATTTTGGACCGGATGGACAACCACGTTTCTAGACATTTCTGCTAAAATTGTATAAATACAACGTATGCTTGCTGTACCATTGGCGGCAAATTGGCTATGGTTTGGTGAATCGGAGGCTTCGCGGTGAGAATCGGGTTGGATGTTGGCTCCACTACCATGAAATGCGTTGTGCTGGATGAGACGCTCAATGTGCTTCATACAGAGTATCGCAGACACTATTCGCAGATTTCACAGACTGCTGTGACGATGCTTTCTCCCTTGCTCGATCGACTCTCCGACCGTCCCGTCCTGCTTTCTGTCTCCGGATCAGCAGGACTTGGGCTAGCCCAGAACCTCAACCTCCCCTTTGTGCAGGAAGTGTATGCCACCCGCATTGCCGTCAACCATTACCTCCCCTCCACCGACGTGGTAGTGGAACTTGGAGGAGAGGATGCAAAGATCTTGTTCCTCAAGCAAGTGATGGAAGTACGGATGAACGGTACCTGTGCCGGTGGCACCGGATCCTTCATTGACCAGATGGCAAGTTTGCTCAATGTCAGCCAGGATGAGATCGATGAGTTGGCAAAAGGAGCAAAGCAACGTTATCACATCGCATCGCGTTGTGGCGTGTTCGCAAAATCCGATGTTCAGCCGTTGCTCAACCAAGGAGCGGAGAAAGCCGACATTGCCCTCTCGGTATTGTATTCAGTGGTGAACCAAACCATTGCAGGCCTGGCACAAGGGCGCCCCATCGCAGGGCAGGTTGTCTACCTTGGCGGGCCGCTCACGTTCCTCTCACAACTTCGTCTTGCCTTTGACGATACTCTCGGCATCGAAGGCATCTGTCCCTCAAACTCCCTCTACTATGTAGCCTTGGGGAGTGCACTCAGTCCCAACGAACAGAGCATACAGCTTTCAACATTGGTATCCCAGCTTGAAAATTACCAGGTAGGCAAGGCTTTCACCTCAATCCCTGCCCTGTTCACCGACGAGGAAGAGTACCAGGGGTTTGCCCGGCGGCATGCCCAGGCAAAGCTGCCCAAACAAGATCCGAACCAGTACCATGGGGAAGCCTTCCTTGGTGTCGATGCCGGCTCCACTACGGTAAAAGCCTGTGTCATCGATACAGAAGGCAGATTATTGTACTCCCGCTATCAGGAGAACAACGGCAATCCGGTCCAAGCGGTCAAGGAGTTTCTCACGACATTCTATACGACCTATCCGCACATCCGCCTTTCCAAGAGCTGCTCCACCGGATATGGGGAATTGCTGATCAAGAATGCGTTCGACTTTGAGTACTCTCTGGTGGAGACCATGGCTCACTACAAGAGCGCCAAGTCGTTTTCGCCGAATGTCGACTTCATCATCGATATCGGGGGACAGGACATCAAGTGTTTCAAGATAGCAGACGGGACCATCGACGACATCTTCCTCAATGAGGCCTGTTCCTCTGGATGCGGTTCCTTCCTCCAGACGTTCTCGAACGCTTTGGGATACTCTGCAAAGGAGGCTGCCCAGCTTGCCTTGCGTGCAAAGAATCCTGTCGATCTCGGCTCCCGATGCACGGTTTTCATGAACAGTTCGGTCAAGCAGGCTCAGAAGGACGGGGCAAGCGTGGAGGACATCTTTGCCGGGCTTGCGATCAGCGTGGTGAAGAATGCGCTGTACAAGGTCATCCGATCGACCGATCCCTCGCTGCTTGGCAAGCACATCGTGGTACAGGGGGGAACCTTCCTCAATGACGCAGTGCTCCGCAGCTTCGAGCTGGAGCTCGGCTGTGAGGTCGTCCGCCTCGATGAGGCTGGGCTCATGGGAGCCTATGGGTCGGCCTTGCATGCACGCAGTCTCAACAGCCAGCGGCCCCAGGCCACCACCACCCTTTCCCTGGAGCAACTGCAGCACTTCTCGCACCGGACGAAGACCCTTCACTGCAAGGGATGCACCAACTCCTGCCTTTTGACGATCAACATCTTTGACGGGGAGCGCAAGCTGGTAAGCGGCAACAAGTGCGACCGAATCGTTCGACCCGAAACGTTCATCAGCAATCCGGAGCATCTGAATATCTACGCCTTCAAACAGCAGTATCTTGCATCACTGCACCAAGAGAGGAAACCGCATAGAGGAAGAATCGGATTGCCTTTCCAACTCAATTTCTACGAACAGCTTCCCTTCTGGCATGCCTTTTTCTCCTCCCTCGGCTTTGAGGTTGTGGTGAGCAAGAGTTCCACGCGGCAGACCTATCTTGACGGGCAATCGACCATTCCCAGTGACACCATCTGCTATCCGGCCAAACTGATGCATGGGCACATCCAGGAGCTCATCGATGCAAAGGTCGATGCAATCTTCTACCCGTGCAGCAGCTACAATATTGATGAACAGAAGGGAGACAACCACTTCAACTGTCCTGTGGTTGCCTACTATCCTGAAGTGCTCAAGCACAATATCGCAGAGCTTGCAGACAAGAGCACTCGCTTCATCTCCGACTATGTGAGCCTTGCAGATCCTGCGTTCCTGCCCAAGCGCCTTCATCAGATCCTTGGCAAGGAGTTCCGGCTGACCAAGGGCGAAATACGTGCAGCCGTGAAAGCAGCGTATGAAAGCCTCGCTTCCTACCAGCAAGCCATCCGAGAACAGGGACGGAAGATCTGCGAGCTGGCCCGAAGCAAGGGATGGCCCATCATCGTGCTCTGCGGAAGGCCCTACCATACCGATGCCGAGGTCAATCATGGCATCGACCAGCTCCTGCTTCAGTGTGAATGTGCCGTGATCAGTGAGGATGCCCTCGCCCATCTGATGGAGAAAGAGAAACGGACCGTGCTCAACCAATGGACCTATCATGCCCGCATGTACGATGCCGCTCGGTACGTGGCCACCCAAAAGGACATGCACCTGATACAGTTGGTCAGTTTCGGCTGCGGCCTCGATGCCGTCACCACTGATGAGGTGCGCGACATCCTCAGGAAAACCGACAAGATCTACACCCAGATCAAGATTGACGAAATCGTGAATCTTGGTGCTGTGAAAATTCGCATCCGCAGCTTGCTCTCTGCCATCTCGGAGGATTCAGTATGAGTGTCCCGTTCACCAAGGCGATGAAAAAAGAGTATACGATTCTCATCCCCAACATGAGCCCGGTTCACTTCAATATTGCCAAGGAAGTGTTTGCAAACCATGGATACCATGTGGTTTTGCTGGAGAACCAAGGACCGAACGTCATTCGAGAAGGGCTGAGGTACGTACACAACGACATTTGCTATCCTGCCCAACTGGTGATAGGTCAGCTCATCGACGCCATCAAGCATGGTGGCTACGATGTCAACAAGGTTGCGCTGGTGATCACCCAGACCGGCGGGGGATGCAGGGCGAGCAACTACCTGTTTTTGCTGCGCAAAGCTCTGGAAAAGTGCCAGATGTCGCAAATCCCCGTCATCAGCCTCAATCTCAAGGGCATGGAAAAGAATCCAGGATTCAAGCTCTCCTTCTTCATGCTGCTGCAAGCCTACTCGGCTTTCGTGTACGGGGACTTGCTGATGACCCTTTCAAACCAGGTGCGCCCCTATGAGGTAACCAAAGGGGAAGCCGATGCTCTGGTGGCAAAATGGACCGCATACCTGAGCGAGCGGTTCGCCCATAACCGTGGATACATAGGATGGGCGATGAAACGCAACCTTCAGAAGATCTGCACTGAATTCGCTGCAATCCAGACACGAAAAGAAGAGCGCGTCAAGGTGGGCATCGTCGGGGAGATCTATATGAAGTACTCCCCTCTGGGCAACAACCACCTCCAGCAGTACCTTGAGGAGCAGGGGTGCGAGGTCATGGTTCCCTCCATGATGGGCTTTCTCTACTATGGTGCAGACAATGCCATCACTGACCGCACCTACTACGGGGGGAGGTTGCTCAGTGCCACCGTTACCCAGATCATCCTGCGTCAGCTCTTCAAGGTTGAGAAGATGATGCGTACAGCGATGATGGCAAGCGGCAAATTCACTGTTCCCATCCCCTACACAGAGATGAAGAAGCTCGATGAGGGCTTGATCGACTATGGCGTGAAGATGGGAGAGGGATGGCTGCTCACCGCCGAGATGCTCGATCTTGTCCATGCAGGGTACCACAACATCGTCTGCACCCAGCCATTTGGGTGTCTTCCCAACCATATCTGTGCGAAAGGCATGATAAGGGCGGTGACTGAGCGGGTGCCGGATGCCAACATCGTTCCCATCGACTACGACCCCTCGGCAACCCATGTGAATCAGGAAAACCGCATCAAGTTGATGCTTTCCCTTGCCAAGGAAAAGCTTGAACAGGGAAAAACCAGCTGATTCCCTATATCCTACTATTCTACTTCTAAAACTTTGAGTATAGTATGAGGTATGGACATACTGACATTGCATACGCCAGAAAAACTCAAAGAGGTGGTTCATGAGGACCTGAAACAGCTTGTGCACAGCAAGCGCGGAAAGATTTCGCTTGCACTTCCCGGAGGAAGAAGCGCATCCTACCTCGTACAATCCCTCCTTTTGCTCGATCCCGCAGAACTGAACCGCATCGATCTCTACTTGGTTGATGAGCGGCTCGAAGGAGAACTGAATCTTGACACCTTGCTTTCTGCCGGCCTTGGCAGTGCAATCGAGCAAGGAGTATTTCTGAATTCCCAACTGCATATTCCCAAGGCGGGGTCTATACTCAGCCACGACCAATTCGACCGTGTCTATCTTGGTATCGGGGAAGATGGTCACTTTGCATCCCTTTTCCCCGGCTCCTGGCCTGAGCAAACCGAAGAGCAGGTACGTTTGGTGGAAGAGAGCCCAAAACCACCGAAGCGAAGGGTCACCCTCTCCTACTCAGGCTTTCTGCAGCTTGCACACGCCTGTCCGGTATACCTCCTCTTTCTGGGTTCGGCAAAACAGGAAGCCCTTGCACGGTTGCAAGAGGGAAAGGAGGGGGCAAGCACACTACCGTGCGCCTTCTTCCGTGACCAACAGTTCGATGCTACCATAGTAACAGATCTCAAGGAGGGTTCAGCATGAAGCGCATCATCATCCAATTTGGCGGCACCGGAGACCTGGCCCTGAAAAAGCTCTACCCGGCCTACCAGCATCTGATGGAAAAGGAGTTCGCCTTCGAAGTCCTTTCCTTGGGTCGACGCTACACCACCCGCGAGGACTTCCTCGCCAACTCCGTGGACAGCGATGCCCCCGCTTCCTTCACCGACCACCTCGACTATATGTACTATGATATGGCCGATGCCAATGTGGTAGCCCTGCTTGCAGCAAAGCTCAAGGAGATGGTGGGATCGGAAACGGAAGTGGAGTTCATCTACTATCTCGCCCTCCAGCCGTCGTTGTACGAGGATGCCATCCACCAGATCAAGGAGGTTGATGCATCCCTTGACTGTGTCTGTACGCTGACCAAGAAGATAGTGGTGGAAAAACCCTTCGGCTTCGATCTGGAAAGTGCCCAGCGATACAATGAGATTCTTGAAAAAGCCTTTACAGACAAGGAAATCTTCCGTGTCGACCACTACCTTGGAAAAGAATTCATGCAGAACCTCCTGCTGATGCGTTTCCACAACGACATCATCCGCCGCATCTGGGACAACAGGACCATCGAATCAATCCAGATCATCTTCGATGAGACGCACGGTGTGGACCAGAGATTGGGTTTCTATGAGAAGATCGGTGTCGTGCGGGATACGATCCAGAACCACATCATGCAGATCATCACCTACCTGACGATGAGTGAACCTGCCAGCCTTTCGCCGGAGGACATCGCGGTGGAGAAAGAGAAGGTGCTGCGCTCCATCTCTTCTGTTGAGGATTACCACATGGGCCGGTATGAATCGCTGGGCGTCAACAGCGGACATGTGGTGCAAACCCCGACCTATGCCGCCTTCAAGCTCTTTGTGAACACCTACTATTTTGCAGACATCCCCATCTATGTCAGGACAGGCAAGATGCAAAAGGAAGCAAAATCCCTGATATACATCAAATTCAAGAACATCACCAAGGAGGTGATGCATGACCAGGGAATTGCGGAGAATGCTGTCATCATCACCATCCATCCCGAGCTCACCATCGACATCAGCATGAATCTCAAGATGCCCAACACCAGTTGGAAATCAAAACCGGTTCGCTTCAGGTTCAATCAGAGCGAGACCTTCGGGGTCAATACCCCCGAGGCCTACGAACAGATCGTGCAGAAGATTCTCATCGGGGACAAGAGCTTGTTCCCGACGATGAAGGAAATCACCGAATCGTGGAGAATCGTCGAACCCATGCTCTCAGAGGAACAGGATGTAGAGGTCTATCCGATCAGGACCCTTCCCCGCTTTGCCACCCAGCTTGCCAAGGAGAACCATTTCACGTGGTTTGACTGAAGCCAGCGATGCAGTCAGTGAGAAGTTGCTGTATCTCAGTTCCCAGCGCTTCATCAGAGGAGAGGATCTCATAGCGTACGAGGTTGTCCTCGCTCTGGCTCAAGCGCTCAAAGACCTGGAACCAAGCCATCTCCTGCTGTTCATCTCCTTCGTCCAACCCTTTTCGGTACAGGGTGGCACCCAGGGATCTCCCCTCTTGTGTTTCGGTGAGGCGTCGGGCTCCCCTCTGTCGCATGAGAACGGATACCCTATCCAGCATAGCCTGCAATCTCTGAGTATCCTGGATGTAGACCGACCACTCCCTGACACGGAAGAAGCTGTCCTGCAATGCACGCATGGCTTTGAAACGCGAAGGCTGGTGTGCGTATGCCTTGAGCAGCACAAGGGTGAAGAACAAGGTGTTTTCGGTTGCAAACCGTTCTGCTGCATCACGATCAGAACTGCGAGGAAACTGATGGAAATAGTGTGCAGACTCTTCGACTCCATACTGATACCCATCCGCCTGCATGATCCGCTTGATGATAGCGTGCCCATTCTGTACGATGCCATACTGCTTGTGCTGCTCGGCCATGGCCGACAGCACCACTGGGGGAGCCTTCACATCAAACAAAAATCGTGAGTGGGCAGGGCTATGATCGGCTTTCAGAAGATAGTCACTGATCATGAGCATCACGAAGGAAGGAGGCAGCTGCCTGCCTTCAAAGATGACATCCATCCTGTCTCCATCCCCATCGAAGGCAAGCAGCAGTTCAGAAGGATGTGAATGAAGATACGCGTATGCATCGGTCATGCTCTCAGGAATTCCGGGATTGGGGTCTCCTGCCGGAAATGACCCATCAGCAAGCAGATGCAAGCTTTTCACGTTCACTCCCAAGCCTTGGAGCGCTCGGGTAACCGCACCACCGAAACTGCCGTGCAGAAAATCACAGACGATTGAAAGATCTTTGAGCTCGCCTTCACCAATACCCGCAAGCCTGGTCGAATAGGCGATGTAGGAAGCGAGGGTATCGGCAACAAAGACGTGCCCCTCCCTCTTTGCAGGTACTCTGTCGCTGTTCTCTGCATAGAGCGATCGGACTTTCTCAAGTCCCCCTTCGGCTCCTCCTCCCATCGTGATCATTTCCAGGTTCCGACCTACCAACTTCAATCCCAAGTAGCTTCCCGGATTGTGGCTGGCAGTAATCATGAGCCCCCCACTCTCTGCTCGTGTCAGACAATGGTAGTAGAATTGGCAGGTTCCGATAGGGTTCGGTTCAAGGTGAACATCAAGCCCGATGGCAGTGAGGGCATCCATCACTGTCTGCTGGAAAAGTGCAGCGCCATGCCGTCCATCACGGGCAAGCACGACCGAAGGAACCTGCAACACGTCGTGGTAGTAACGGGCAAGAGCCCAAGCAAGCTGCTCAAGCATCTGTTGGGAAACGCCAGATCGACGGAAACGGATATCATGGGCACGAAACATCGGTATTTCCATGCTCAGGCCTTGCTCAGTTTCCCTTGTCCAAGGTTATTGCCGCTCTCTTTGTCAAAGAGATTGAACAGGCCGTGGGCAAACGAAAGACCGACTTGCTTTCCTACCTCAAAATCGAGATCACCAAACACCACCGAGTGCAACCGTTTTCCATCCATGTCCAGTGCAATGATGGTCTCCATCCCCGAGGGAAGCGAGCTTACGATCTCCGCCTGTGCCATGGCCTGTGCATCATCGGCCAACCCGATGTGCTCGGGACGAAGACCCAAGGTTATCGCTTGGCCTTCGGTTACGGCAATGGGGGAATTCGAGGAAAAGCATAGGGATACCTGCTCGGAAAGCTGAAGCACCAACGGTGATGTGGAACGCACCGTCCCATCGACCAGGTTGATGTTAGGCGAACCCACAAAATCTGCAGTGAAGGTGTTGGCAGGTTTGCGATACACCTCAAGCGGAGGTGCATACTGCTGCATGTACCCATTCTTCATCAGGCAGACCATGCTGGAGAGCGTCATGGCCTCAAGCTGGTCGTGCGTAACGTAGACGAAGGTGGAGTCGGTTTCGCGATGCAGGCGCTTGAGCTCCGAGCGCATCTCCATGCGCAGCTTCGCATCGAGGTTGGAGAGCGGTTCGTCCATGAACAGGACCTTGGGACCGGTTGCCAGTGTTCTGGCGATGGCAACACGCTGTTGCTGGCCCCCACTGAGCTCAGAGGGATACCGGTGGCTGAATTCACTGATCTTGAGCATGGAAAGCAGCTCTTCCACGCGTTCCTTGATCTTGTCCTTCGGCCATTTGAGGTTTTCCAAACCGAACGCAATATTCTTGTAGACCGTCATATGCGGCCAGAGGGCATAGTTCTGGAACAAAAAACCGACATCCCGCTTGTCCGGGGGAACATCGATGCCATCCTCAGAGGAGAAGACCACCTTGTCGTTGATGGTGATGATGCCCTCGGTAGGGGTCTCCAACCCGGCAATCATCCTCAGGGTGGTGGTCTTCCCGCACCCGGAGGGTCCGAGCAAGGTCACAAAGGAGCGATCATCGATCACCATGTTCAGGTCATCCACGGCAACAAACTTGCCGAACTTCTTGGTAATATGGGTCAATTCAATCCTTGGCATGCAAGACTCCTTTTAGTTGTTGCCGATACCCTTGTCGATGGAAGCTCCGGTGAGCTTGTTGATCAACAAGTTGAAGCCGACTACGATCACGACGATCATCAGGTTTATGGCGTTGGCATACTGGTTCCACCCCTTCTCATTGTACTGGAACAGCAGTGTGGTCAGAATCCTGGTTGAAGGGGATACAAGCAGGATGAACAAGCTCAACTCACGCATGCAGGAAATGAATGGCAGCAAATACCCGCTGATGAAGGTTGTCTTCTGGATCGGGAAGATGATGTGCGTCATCCGCTTCAGCCAGGGCACACCCATGATGGTGCCTGCTTCCTCAATCTCACCGGAGAGCTGGAGCATGGCGTTGATGCCGCTTCTTGAGGCAAAGGGAAGATACTTCACCGAGCCGACGATCACGAGCAGCCAGAACGAACCATACAGGGCGGGGATGAATCCTCTTCTGACGGCAAACATCGAAAGGAAGATGGCCCCGAATGCCATGGAAGGCATGAGATATGGGAAGAAGGTCAGGTTGTTGACCCAGGTGGAGAGCTTCGAACCGCGACGCTTGGCGATTGCATATCCGCTGAGCATACCCACCGTCCCTGCGATGAGGCTGATGATGACCGAAAGCTTGAGACTGTTGGTAAGTCCCAGCCAGATGCTTGGGTTGCGCAGGATGCCAGGCTCGCTGTTGGCGATATCTGCCCTTCCCAGCCCAATCCAGAATTCGGTTGTGAAATTGGAAAGCGAGTAGTCGCCGGGTGCCATGATGAACGATTCGATGGCAAACGAAACCAACGGCAGGATGGCTATCATCAACAGGATGCCCACCAGCAGGACGGTAAGCGGGGTACGCGCCTTGCGCAGGTTGAAAAGACTGATGTTGGAGCTCTTGCCGGTGATGGTGGTGTAGGATTTGCGTCTTCCGGTAATCCACTGGTTCAGCATGAGGATTCCCACTCCGATGACGATCATGACCAAAGCCATGATATATCCATAGCCGGGGTTCATGCCGTTGAGTGTTCGGAACATCTGGGTGGTCAGCACCTGAAAGCGCACCGGACTGCCCAAGAAGGCAGGAACCGCAAATGCGCTCATGGTCGAGGAGAACACCAGGAGGAAGGTGGAGAGCAAGGCAGGCCTTACGATTGGGATGGTGACCTTCTGCATGATCTGCCAGCGATTGGCATGGAGCAGCATGGCCGCTTCCTCAAGGTTTGCATCCATATTTCTGAGGATTCCTCCGATCAGGATGTAGGCAAACGGCGCATAGTGCAGCCCTTGCACCACGACGATCGGGAATAGGCCGTAGGCGAACCAGTTGGGCGTCTCAATGCCGGTGAAGACCGTAAAGAGACCCGGAGCCCCCCCGATTCTTGAGTTGCGGAAAAAGTTGAGCCATGCCATGGCAAGTGTCCAAGCCGGCATGATGTAGGGGAATACAAAGACCGTGGAAATGAAGGCTTTCGCACGGATATTGGTCCTGGTGACGGTCCAGGCAAAGAAGCCTCCGATGAGGATGGCCAGTACACAGGAGAGGAAGGCCACCACCATCGTATTGATGAATGGTTCATAGAAAGTTTTTTGGCTGGTGACCCCACTGGCAAACATTTTTGTCCAATGGTAGAGCGTCAAGGATCCGGCTGGTTTCTTGACAAACCTGACTTCCGACGAATGCACCGAGATGGTATCGAACACGATGGTGAACAGGGGTACAAGGGTCAGGTATCCCAGAACCACCAACAATACCACCAAGATGATATTATGCGGCTTTCGGAAAAAAGCTTTCACTTGGTTGAGTTTGCTTTTGGCACTCATACTGTAGGTTCCTTACTAAAGAGCCTGCAGGGAAACCCTGCAGGCTTCTGGTGATGCATAGAGTGAATCAATAGAGGTACTGGTTGAGGAACTCCTCCACTTCGGCACGATTGTCGAAGCAGTATGCACCCTCTTCCTCGACCAACAGCGGCGCCCATACATCGAAGGGGAAGTCAATGTCTTCCTGGATCGGGTTGTTGGGGTTGGCGCTGTAGGTTCCGCAGTCAGCACCCCACGGAGCAAACCCTTCTTCACTGAACAGGTATTCGATGAAGAGCTTGGCTGCATGCGGGCTTCTTGCACTCTTTGCTACCAGTGCATAGAGGCTGTAATAGAATCCAGCAAACGGCTCCATGTCCATGGCAGGCTTCAGGGCAAGGTTTTTGCTGGTTGCGTAGCGGGCCTTCGAGTAGACGAAAAGTCCTACAGGAGCATGCTCGCGCTTCGCATTCTGACCCTTGATACCAACGTTTTCTGCAATGGTTGTATCGCTGGTGCCGACGATCAGGTCATTCTCGAAAATCGCCTTGATCCATTCATACCCAGCATTGGGGGTGGTCAGCACAATGTCTTTGCCGAAATAATTCTTATAAGCCTGTGCAATCTTTGCAGACCAGTAATCATTGGTGATCATGGTAAGGAAGTTTGCATTCACCCCTTCCTGGAACGGGTTCTTGAACATCAGGAGGCTCTTGTACTTCGGATCTGCGAACTGCCAGATGTTGTAGTACGGGCTCGCATCAAGTCCTTCGTCGTTGTAGATGAAGACCTTGTTGATGGCGAACACCTGCAAGGGATTCTGCATATTTACAGGAATGACATCCTTGAGCGTAGGAGGCACATAGTTGTAAAGGTATCCCGGTTCCATGAGCTCGCCCACCAGACGACCGGCGTCCTGAGCCAAGACAAAGTCAGCACCAGCGACTCCTGCCTGAGCTTCCTTCGCTACTTTCTCGATCAACTCAAAATCCTTGAGGTTTGAGTACTCGACCTCGATGCCATAGAGTTCCTTGAAGCCGGCGGCAGCCTTTGCAATACGACTGGAAGTGGCATAGACCACTACCTTGCCTTCTTCCTTTGCACGTGCAACCAGTTCATCATGGCTGATTTCCTCCACCACCGGAGCGGCAGCAGGAGTTGGGGCTTCTTGCTTTCCTGCGGCAAACAAGCCGAGGGGGAGCAACAAGGCAATCAAGAACAGAACAGAGAGTTTTTTCATGTCAGTCTCCTTTGAGCACAGATTCGAGCAGAGTATCCACCCAAGGCCAGTATACCATCGGTTCATACAGCATTAAAGGAAACGATCTTGCGTTTTTCTCCATACATTACAGAAATAACCACCACCAGGAGACTCCCGATGATGGTTTTTCTGACACATGTACAAGTCGATCAGATAAGCACGTGCATCTTTTCCTTGATCGCATGGAGGTTTTCATCGCCCACCTCGTTTGCTTTCCGCGTGCCTTCGACAATCAGTTCCCTCACCAAATCGCGGTGGGAATCATAGTAAGCGCGACGTTCGCGAATAGGATCAAGCAACGCATTGAGCTTCTCATTGAGCCGCTTCTTGCAAGCTACACAGCCAATCTGGGCGTTTCGGCACCGGTCGGCAATATCATCCTTCTCTTCAGGATTGAAAACACAATGATACTTGTAGACATTGCAGATTTCCGGAGTACCAGGAATCTTGATGGTGATGCGAGCCGGGTCGGTAACTGCGTTGCGCACCCGTTCCCAGACCGTCTCGGGGGTATCGGAAAGGTAGATGGCATTGCCGAGGCTCTTGCCCATCTTGGCGTTGCCGTCAAGACCGCTGAGCCGTCCGACCGCACTGAGCTTGACTTGGGGTTCCACGATGGACGTCCCATACAAGTCATTGAACTTGCGCACAATCTTTCGAGTCAGCTCAATGTGAGGAACCTGGTCTTCACCGACGGGAACCAAGTCCGCGTTGCAGAAGGTGATGTCTGCAGCCTGACTTACCGGATACCCGAGGAAGCCGTAGGTCAGATCGGCATACCCGTAATTCTTTGCCTCCGTCTTGATCGTAGGATTGTGCCTCAGCTGGTTAACCGTAACGAGCATGGAGTAAAAGACGGTAAGTTCTGCAATCGAGGTGATCTGGCTCTGCTGCACCAACGTGACCTTTGCAGGGTCAAGACCCACAGAAAGGTTGTCGATGGCTACATCGTAGATGCTGCTGTTGATTAGTTCAGGATGCTCAAAATGCGTAGTAAGGGCTTGGACATCCGCAAGCAGAATGAAGGTGTCATAGCTCTCCTGCAACTCCACCCGGCTCTTGAGTGAGCCGACGTAGTGTCCTAGATGCAGTTTACCAGTTGTTCTGTCCCCGGTAAGGATTCTCTTCTGTTTTGTCTCCACAACCCTACTCCTTCGTCGTTTCCGTTTGATCTGAGTCCTCTACGGGAATGGACGAAGAGGGAATATTCACCCGCATCATCGTGTGCTCCATATTGCAGGAAGGACAAATGGCAGGCGCTTCATGCTTATCCAAGGACTGGACCAATTCTACCCTTGCCTTGCACAGCTGGCATTCATATTCATAAGAAGGCATCGTTTAGTTTCTCCTCTCTGGCTTACAGCAATCCGGTCAGACTCTCTCGTAGTGAGGCCATCTGCTCTTCGCCCAAATCCATATGTTTGATCGTTACCAGATCATCTTCTATCAAAAACATCTTCATCAGGTCCGCTATCTTGTACGGAACCTTCTCCCGCTTCAAACGGGCTAAGTACCCTGTCCTCACCATCTGCGAAAGCGTATTGGCAAGCTTCGGGGTATCCATCGTGATGAAAGCATCCAGACTGTACTGCCCCTTCTCGTCCTGGTTGATCAACAGCAGCATCACCTTGGCTTGGGTGATAACGGTATCCGGGAGATCTAGCCCCAAATCGAAAAAGGTTTTCGGCTCCAGTGCATAGACTGCCAGGGAAGCATCTGCCATGGAAAATGCTGTTTTCAAGTCTATGAGCGTTTGTTTTGAGGCAAAACGCTCATAGGCTTTCTCATACGACGCATTGGTAAAAAGCATCGTATCATTCTTCGGCACATGCAAGGAAACTGGTCCTTCCTTCTGGGAGAAGTAGGAGACCCCATCCTTGGTGGTCTGCTTTTTCAATTCAGATGCATACATCATACCGGTATTGATCAGGAATTTGGGATAGTCACCCTTGACCACCCCATACGCCTCGATCGAATCCATTTCAAGCGGATAGGCTGAGGATGCAGGTTTGAGCGAGAGGGAAATCCGCTCTGCCCGCCTAGCAAACTCATCAAGCCCAGAAAAGGCCAGGGCAACCATCTCCTGTTCTTTTGCCGCATCCACCGTGACAACAATCACCCCTTCTTCTCCCATCGCCTGGAAGTCAAAGTACGGAACTTTCGGAGCTCTTGTGGTAGCACAGGAACTGAGAAACACAACGGCAAGGACAAGAGACGAAGCAAACCTGACGATTCTACTCATGAACCTATTCCTTCTCTACATGCAACCTCACGATATGATCCCCACAATCAAACCCATCTCCTTGTAGTGTACTGAAGGTTACCGAATTGGACAACGTCTCTTTTGCAATGGTCTGCCCATAGTTCTCAAAGACACGCTGCACCACCTCGTCCCCATCGTACGTAAGAGCGATGCGATCAGAGACCTCGAAGCCACTCTCCTTGCGGAGGTTCTGGATGGAGCGGACAATATCACGGGCAATGCCTTCCTCAAGCAGGGCTTCGGTGACCTTGGTATCAAAGCCAATGGTCAGGGAACCTTCGTTGAGCACTTTCACCCCTTCCATCTCCGTCCTTTGCACGATGATCTCATCCTTGCTGATGGCAATCTCACCGTTGGAGTACGTAATGAGGTGGTCCTTCCCATCCAGCAGGGAAGCGATATCAGAACCCTTGAGATCGGCAATGATGGAGGCAACCTCTTTCATATCCTTGCCGAGCTTGCTTCCCAAGACCTTGAAGTTTGCCTTTGCGCTGTAGCTGACCAAGGCACTCTCATCCTGCTCGATATGCACTTCCTTGACGTTGAGCTCCTCGGCAATGATGCTTTCCATCTTGCCCAGGATCTCGCGTTCCTCAGGTTCACGATCCACCAGGAAAAGCTTCTGCAGCGGCTGGCGGATCTTCAGGTTGTTGGATGCACGAAGTGCCCTACCCATCGCAATTGCCTTCTGGGTAAGAGACATCTCTTTCTCCAGATTGAAATCACGTTCAGCTTCCTGGTACTCAGGGTACAGGCAAAGGTGGATGCTCTCATCCATTGCATCAGTCTTGAGGTTCTGGTAGATATCCTCGGTGGTGAACGGAATGATCGGGGCTGCAACCTTGATGAAGGTCAGAAGGACCTTGTACAAGGTGTCATACGCCTGCTTCTTATCCGTATCGTTCTCACCTTTCCAGAACCGTCTGCGGCTGCGGCGGATATACCAGTTGTTCAGTTCGTCAATGAAAGGAACAAAGAACGAACAGGCTTTCTGGATATCATAGGCATCAAAGGCAGAGGTCACATCCTGCACAAAGCGCTGGGTTGCACTGGTGATCCAGCGATCCATCGGGTTGGTGAGGTCCTCATAGGCGGTTTCAGAAGGCACATAGCCATCAATGTTCGCATAGGTGACGAAGAACGAATAGGCGTTCCACAAGGGTATGATCAGAGTCTTCAGGACATCCTTGACCGTATCCTCACTGAACTTCAGGTCCTCTGCGCGAACAACGGCCGAATTCATCAGGGCGAAACGGAGGGAGTCTGCACCATACTGACGTACGATTTCCATCGGGTCGGTATAGTTGCGTTCGCTCTTGCTCAACTTCTTGCCTTCAGCGTTCAGCACGATGCCGTTGGTGACACAGTGGGTGAATGCAGGCTTGTCCCAAAGACCGGCAGCAATGACGGTGAGGGTATAGAACCAGCCACGGGTCTGGTCCAAGCCTTCACAGATGAAGTCTGCAGGGAAATGCTTTTCGAAGTATTCCTTGTTCTCAAACGGATAGTGAAGCTGTGCATAGGGCATGGAGCCAGACTCGAACCAGCAGTCGAGCACGTCGCCAATGCGGCGCATGGTTCCCTTGCCATCCGGGCTGGGCCAAGTGAGATCGTCGATGAAGTGCTTGTGCAGGTCATCCACTTTCTGTCCGCACTTCTCTTCCAGCTCGGCACGGCTACCGATCACTTCGATGTAATCACTGCCGTCACACTTCCAGATGGGAATCGGATTGCCCCAGAACCGGTTGCGGCTGATGGCCCAGTCACGGGCTCCCTCAAGCCACTTTCCAAAGCGACCGTTCTTCAGGTGATCAGGAACCCAGGTAATCTGCTCATTGGCACTGAGCATCATGGACTTGATCTTTTCCACATTGACGAACCAGCAACTCAAGGCGCGGTAGATCAACGGCTTCTTGGTGCGATAGCAGAAGGGATACGGGTGCAGGAAGTTCTCCCGCTTGACCAAAAGGTTGTGTTCCTTGAGGTAGGCGATGATGTCCTTGTCAGTATCCTTGACGAACCGTCCTTGGAAATCAGACACCTCGTAGGTGAACTTGCACTCCTCATCTACCGGGCAGACCACAGGAATTCCGGTTCCCTTGAGCACCTGATAGTCATCCTCGCCGAAGCCAGGGGCCGTATGGACGATGCCGCAACCGTCCTCGGTGGTAACATAGTCGCCGGTGACACACACAAAGGCACCCTGCTCCTTGAGATTGGCAAAGTATGGGAAGAGCGGTTGATACCGCATTCCCTTGTAGAACGAGCCTTTCTGCTCATCCACGATCTCATAGGTGGATTCGTCCTTGTAGTAGTGCCCGATGCGGGCTTTTCCCAAAATGTAGTAGTTGCCGTCGGTCTTGTCATGCACCTTTACGTAGTCAATGTCAGGACCGAATGCAAGCGCCAGGTTGGAAGGAAGCGTCCACGGGGTGGTCGTCCATGCCAGGAAATAGGTGTCCTTCTGCCCGTCGACGGCGAAGCGCACGGTAACAGCTTGGTCGATCACATCCTGATAGCCGCCGAGGTTCACCTCGAAGTTGGAAAGCGGACTGGCCAGGGCAGGACTGTACGGAAGGATGTTGTACCCTTCATAAATGAAGCCCTTCTCATACAGGGTCTTGAACACCCACCAGATCGATTCCATGTAGTTGGTATCCATGGTACGATACCCGTGCTCCCAGTCGACCCAGCGTCCCATCCGGTTGATGGTGGTCTGCCATTCACTGGTGTAGCGCAGCACGATGGATCGGCACTGTTCGTTGAACTTGGCAACCCCGTAATTCACTACGTTCGAGTAGCCGCTGATTCCCAACGACTTTTCCATTTCATATTCAACGGGAAGCCCATGGCAGTCCCAACCGAAGCCGCGTCTGACACGCTTGCCCTTCATGGTCTGATAGCGGGGGATGGCATCCTTGATGGTACCGGGAACCAAATGGCCAAAATGAGGAAGGCCGGTTGCAAACGGAGGGCCGTCATAGAACACATATTCGTTCTCCTCGGACCTTGTTTCGATTGACTTCTTGAAAATATCCTCTGTTTCCCAAAAGGACAGAACATGTTCTTCCATCTGAGGGAAATCCACTTTGGTAGTTACTGGACGAAACATACTTACTCCTCACATCTATGCAGTCGCATGACTGCCATTCTATTCATATTGAGCGCAAATGACAACCTTCAGGGTGGGTTTTTCCCGTTGACCTTCTCTCTTTGTCACGCTACTGTCTGAGTATGCACATGTTCCCGATTCCCCCCGTTATCCAACGGTTTGCCAAGAAGTTTTCCGATCGCGGTTTCTCCCTCTATATCGTGGGAGGAGCTGTGCGTGACCACCTGCTCGGCATTCCCTGTGAAGATTACGATTTCACCACCGATGCCCTTCCCGATCAGGTCATCTCCCTGTTTCACCATGTGATCCCCACCGGCATCGAGCATGGGACGGTCACCGTGCACTATGAGAAACAACTTTTTGAGGTTACCACCTTCCGAAGCGAGGGAGATTATCTTGATGGGAGGCATCCCAGTTCGGTGACCTATGTGCGCAACCTGGCCGAAGACCTGAAACGCAGGGATTTCACGATCAATGCCTTCGCCGTCGATTGTTCGAATGGGCACATCATTGACATCAACAACGGTATTGATGATCTGAAAAAGCGGGTGATCAGGGCCATTGGCGAACCACAGCAACGCTTTGCAGAGGATGCGCTTCGCATGCTCAGGGCGTGCCGGATTGCCGCTAAACTTGACTTCACCATTGAGGAACAGACACTCATCGCCATAGGCAACCAGAAACACACCTTGGAAAAGGTCAGTGCAGAGCGAATCCGCGAGGAGCTGTTCAGACTGGTAGGCTCGGACCATCCCGGCAAAGGAATGCACTATTTGCGCACCACGGGCATACTGGGAATCATACTTCCCGAACTTGCCAAAGGCGAAGGCGTCTGGCAGGGAGGAATGCACCACGAGGATGTGCTTTCACACAACATTACAACCCTGATTGCAAGTGCCACCCTCACTGATGTCCTGGAGGTCCGATTGGCTGCCCTGCTTCATGATATCGGCAAGAGCGAAGTGGTCGAACAGGGTGAGGACCGCAATACGTTTTATCGACATGAGATTGTGGGGGAAAAGCTGACGAAGACCATCATGAAAAGGCTGAAAGCCAGCAATGAGCAGACAAAAACGGTCTGCCATCTGGTTCGTCACCACATGTTCGACTACCAGAGCTCCTGGAGCGACAGTGCCGTACGCAGATTCATCACCAGAATTGAAGTGGCGTACATTCCCCTGCTCTTCTCTTTGCGCATGGCCGACCAGATTGCCCTCAGCGGGAAAATCGATACCCAGGTGCTGGGAGAATTGAAAGACAGAATAGAACGCATTCTTGCTGCCAACGATGCCCTTTCGATCAAGGATCTTGCAGTACACGGGGATGACCTTATGGCAATCGGAATTCCGAAAGGAAAGCGCATCGGAGATACGCTTTCCTTCCTGTTTGAGACGGTGCTTGATGACCCGAAGCAAAACACCCGCGAACAGCTGTTGCTTCTGGCCAAAAACTATCAGGAATTTGCGGGTTTCACCAACTGATCGTATGCCAGCTTTGCTGCCATTTGCTCAGCTTCTTTCTTGTTGTTTCCCTGGGCAGGACCAAAGACCGTTCCGTTGACGTCAACTTCGACAAAGAATGTGAAGTCATGTTCAGGCCCTGTCTTCTTCACCAACCTATAGGTAGGCACCTTGCGGTAACGCTTCTGCATGTACTCCTGCAAGCTGGTCTTGTAGTCACGTTTGTAATCATCCTCAAGCACTGAGCGAATCTGCTTTTCCAGATAGCGCATGACAAACTGCTGGGCAGCTTCAAACCCGCTATCAAGGTAACAGGCAGCAAAAAGAGCTTCCATACAGTCGGCCAATAGGGCTTTCTTATCCCTTCCTCCCGTATGTTCCTCGCCTTTGCCCAGAAGCAGGTAGCGATCCACGCCCAATGAGCGGGCGACCATCGCAAGGCTATCCTCGCTGACCACAACGCTCTTGATTTTCGAGAAATCCCCCTCTTGTTTGGCAGGAAGGTTCGTGAACAGCCAATCAGCAACGCACATACCCAAGACGCTATCCCCAAGGAATTCCAATCGCTCGTTGTTGTCAACATCCTGATTGGTCTCATTGGCAAAGCTTCGGTGTGTGAACGCAAGATTGAGCAGTTCGAGATTTTCGATGGTAATCCCGCTGGTCTCTTTGAATGCAAGAAGCTCCCGCTCTCGGTCTGCCGAGATTGCGGGAGCCTTTGTGAAGAGAGTGCTCTTCATGAACTAGCTGACCTTAGAGCTGAGTAGACAGGAAATCTACAGCGTCCTTCACGGTCTCAAACTCATTCGCCTTCTCATCAGGAATGGAAATGCCCAGTTCCTCTTCGATTGCATACACCAATTCATAGGTGTCAAGGCTATCAGCCCCAAGGTCCTTGCGGAAAGAGGCATTCATGGTGATCTTAGCTGCATCAATTTCCAGCTTATCTGCAATCAGTGCTTTTACTTTCTCAAAAACGTCCTTGCTATCCATCTCAATTCTCCTCGGTTTCCCTTATTTGTCTTGAAGCTCAATAACCTGTACGCCACGATAGAAACCGCACTTCGGACAGACACGATGAGGCAGAACCATATTACCACAGGTCCCACAACGAGACAGCGTGGGGGTTGCAAGGCGCATGTTTGCTGCCTTTCTGGAAGCTGCACTTGCCTTTGAAGTCTTATATTTGGGTGTTGCCATGTTTATATCCTCTTACACTATGCAAATTTTTGACACGTAAGCAAGAATAACGGAAAAGCCCTAAAGCGTCAACAACTTGATTCGATTTCTCATCAATTGTACGACCAAGGGTGGAACCATGGGGGAAATGTCGGCACCATATGCCGCCATCTCCTTGATGGCACTCGATCTAAGTTGGAAATACTTGGGGCTGGTGGGCATGAACAAAATCTCGAGATCGGGATTGAGTTGCTTGTTGGTCATTGCCAATTCGAACTCATATCCGAAATCCACGAGAGCGCGCACCCCTCTGACCATCACCCCTACCCCATGGGTTCGGGCAAAGTCCACCACAAGCCCACGATAACTTACCACCTCAATATTTTTGTGGTTCTTGAGAATCTGGCGGAGCATCTCCATCCGTTCATCCGGGGTAAACAGACACTGCTTTTGCACGTTGTCAGCAACCACCACATAGAGTTTTTCGTACAGGGCAGCGCTGCGCTCGATGATATCGATATGTCCATTGGTCGGTGGATCGAACGACCCAGGCAACATGGCAGTCCGTTCTTGTGCACTCATTGCTTGATAGCCTCCACATATTTCTTCATCGCATCAAACGCTTCACCATTCTCCCAGACAATCCGCTTGACGAAGGTGAAGGAGCCATCATCCTTCTGCTCGACTACTGCGAAGGTTCCTCTGCCTATATAGCTGACCTTCTGGTTCTCGGTCAGGTGTTCTTCTTCTGCAATATGGGAAAGTACGCAATCGAAATGACAGAAGCCACCCTCCGGATGGGTGAGCGCACTGGCAATGGTCTCAATAACCTGACCACAATACGCACACGTCTCCATCGGCTCCTCAACCCGCTTCACCGGAAGCTGGGGCAGATTGCTGTGATAGGCCTTACGAGTGGTATCGGGAAGCAAGGTATTCTTTGGCTTGTTTGTCCCTTCCTTGGGAGCAACTTTGCCTTTTGCCTGTTTTTTTGAACGGTTGCGCTTATCCTTGCGGTTTCTCGGACCTTTCGGGGGTACGTTATCCTGAGTTTTCTTCTCTGGTTCCATCAGTTCTTCCTCATCCCTGTCAGACTACCTTGTTTTGCTTTGATGGGCAAGGTCCCTGAAAACAAGCAAGGGACGGCGTGTGCCGTCCCTGTGCATGCTCAAAAAGAATACTAGGCATTCTTCTTGCGAATAAGTTCCTTGACCTTGGCCTTCTTGCCCACCTTGTCGCGGATATAGTAGAGCTTTGCCCTGCGGACGCGGCCCTTGCGTACAACTTCGATTTTCTCGATACGGGGGGAGTGCAACGGGAAAATTCTTTCCACACCCACGCCATAGGAGATCTTGCGAACGACGAACGTCCTTCTGATGCCCCCGTTGTTCTTTGCAATGACCAAGCCTTCAAATACCTGGACACGCTCGTTGGTTCCCTCAATAATCTTGAAGAATACCTTTACGGTATCGCCAACGCAGAAGTTCTCTGCATTTTCCTTCATCTGTTCCGACTCAATAGCCTTAATCACATCCATCGTCTACGGTCCCCTTAGCACTATGTTCTTTCAACGTATTCAATATCTTTCTGGAGTTCGCATCCAAGGATGCCGTCTCCAACAGATCCGGCCGATGGGACAAAGTCTTCTCCAACCGTTTCTGCAACCGCCATTGACCTATTTTGGCATGATGACCGCTCAATAATACATCAGGGACATCTTTTGAGCAATAGGTTTCGGGCCTTGTGTATTGGGGATATTCGAGCAGATTTCCGTGGAAACTCTCTTCCTGTAATGATTCGCTTGAGATCACACCGTCCAGAAGCCGGTAGACCGCATCGATTATCACCAGGGTAGACACTTCCCCGCTGCTGATCACATAATCACCAATACTAATCTCGTCATCAACATATAGGTCTATCAGGCGTTGGTCAATACCCTCGTAATGACCACAGATGAAGACCAACTCCTGTTCCTTGCTCAGGTTCTCTGCATACTGTTGTGTGAATCGCCTGCCCGAAGGAGAAGCAAAGACAACTCGCTTGTCAGAAGCTTTCAGCTCTTCAAGCGCTTTAGCCAAGGGATCGCATTTGATAACCATCCCTGCCCCACCACCATAGGGAACATCGTCACAACTTTGGTGTTTGTCCGTTGCATAGCGGCGGAAGTCGATGATCTCGTACTCCACCACCTTGCTTTCAACGGCACGCTTCATGATTGAATTTTTGAAGAAGCCCTCCACCATCTCTGGGAAAAGGGTAACTATCTGCATTTTCACGAGAGAATCCAGGGAGCCTTCAACTCAATCGTTCGGTCTGACAAATTGACCTGCCCAATGAATTCCTTGAGATAGGGAACCATATAGAGCTTCTGGTCAAGCGCCTCGACCTCAAGCAAAACAGCCTGCGCACCATCCATGCTGCTGACCACCTTCCCGACCTTGCTGCCGTCGTGCACAAGGTCACAACCGATCAGATCAGCCACATAGTACTGGCCCTTTTTCAAGGGAGCCGCATTGCTTCGCTGTACCATCAGATGCTGTCCATTAAGGGCCCTGGCAGCCTCCGGGCTATCATAACCGGAGAACTTCATCAGGGCCTGGGACCCGAGCATCCTGAACGTTTCGACTGCAAGGGTTTGCTCTGTGCCATCCTTTGCACGCAGAACCACCTCCTTGAGCTTGCCAAGGTAGGAGCACTCTTCGTTATGAGGATGAATCTTTACCTCACCGTTGACCCCGAACGGGCTCTTCACGGTTGCAGTCCAGAGCAACTCTTCCATACGTCAGTCCAAGATTTCCAGCACGGCACGCTTACCACCCTTGGTGGCGCTGGCACTCAGGATGGTCCTGATTGCCTTTGCAATGCGGCCTTGCTTTCCGATCACCTTGCCGACATCCTCGCTGGCGACCTTCAGCTCAAGGATCGTGGATTTCTCACCCTCGATCACATTGAT
>Ga0265295_1001365_pt1 | contig 43073 bp, 37 predicted proteins | sample Munlansysbiofilm_FD_192503 | JGI IMG/M metagenome (GOLD analysis project Ga0265295, IMG submission 192503) | Leachate microbial communities from a municipal landfill in Southern Ontario, Canada - Methane capture system biofilm | ecosystem: Engineered > Solid waste > Landfill > Unclassified ... | reverse complement strand
CGGTTGTGCAAATCGTAGCATGCAAAACTGCGCAAGGTTAACAGTTTTTTGATTTATGAAATTACACCGCTAGAGCACCGGTAAGCCAGTCTTTGCTGGCTGCCAGCATAAATAACTGAGGAATAAATCATGGGCGATCGCTTAAGGTTTTTTATCAATCGCATCCGTGAGCGCCTATGGGTTAAGCCGCTGGTGTTTTCAGTGTTATCTGCGGTCATAGTTTTTTTGATTAAGATGGTTGATGCCGCAGCTATCGGTCAGTTAGTCCCTGCAATCACTGAGCAATCAATCAAGACCTTACTGACGATTATTACCGGCAGCATGTTAATGATCGCCACCTTTGCCGTGGGTTCGATGGTCTCTGCTTATGCGTCGGCCAGCAATAACGCTACACCGCGTTCGTTTGCTTTGATCGTCGCCGATGACGATTCGCAGAATGCGCTTTCCACCTTTATTGGTGCTTTTATTTACAGCGTCGTCGCGCTGCTCGCCATGGAAAATGGTTACTACGGTGAGGCCGGGCGTTTTGCGCTCTTTGTTTTAACCTTGCTGGTTCTCACAATGGTGATTGTGACTTTTGTGCGCTGGGTGGATCGTATCGCGCGGTTGGGACGGCTGAAGGGAACCATCGAGAAAGTTGAGAAGGCTGCGGCAGCGGCGATTCAGCGCAGACGCTGTGCGCCGACCCTCGGTGGTATGCCCGCGCAACGCGAGGCTGAGCCTGCCGGGCAAGCTGTGTATAGCGACGCCATTGGCTATGTGCAGCAGATTGATGTTGCTGCTTTGCAACGTTGTGCAGAAAAACTCAAAGTGCATATCACCTTGAGTGCGCTACCCGGCACCTTTGCTGCGCCAGGGCGCGCGTTAGCTTTTATAAGCTCTGATGCCCATGATGTTTTGCCTGTCGACACTGAGCAAATGCGTGCAGCTTTTCTAATTGGTGATGATCGCAAGTTTGAAGAAGACCCGCGTTTTGGCCTGGTGGTGCTGGCCGAGATCGCTGGGCGTGCTTTGTCACCTGCGGTCAATGATCCGGGCACTGCGATCTATATTGTTGGTGTGTTTGTGCGACTGTTGGCGCAGTGGTCGAAGCCTGTTGCTGAGAGTGACAGTGATGCCTGTGAATATGACCGTATCGCAGTGCCGGAGTTATCGAGTGAGGATATGTTTGATGATGCCTTCACTGCCATTGCCCGTGACGGTGCTGGCGCAATAGAGGTCGCGGGACGCTTGCAAAAGGGCTTGGCATCCTTGGCATCTATTGAAAATGAGGCTATGCGCGCTGCCGCACTGCACCATTCACAGATGGCACTTGCCCGAGCCGAAAATGCGCTGCAATTGCCTGAAGACCTGCAAATTGTTCGTGATTTGGCTGGTTTATGCTCAAACTGCAAAGCTGAGTGACTTGGATTAAGGTGGTGGTCGATTTGGGCGGCTGACAGCTTCACATTAAGCGCAATGCGCTTGTGTGAGTGACGGACGTATTAGAAAAACTCATGCTGACGGTGATCCAGTATTTAACGTGAGGATTGGGGTGCCGTGAACTGAGTTTCATTAAAGGGTTGCTGGGCTTTGCAGTGCTATTTAGACAGCCTCGATTGTTGCGCAAGCCGAGGTGAACGCCTGTTGTGTTACAGTGTGGTTGCACGCTTGTTTCAGCGTAGCAAACTCAAATTATAACAGTTAAGGAACATGAATTATGTCCATTCGCATTGATGATATTGCTCCAGATTTTACTGTGGATTCCACCGCCGGCCAGCTCAATCTGCATGAGTGGATTGGTGACAGTTACGCTATTTTGTTCTCGCATCCCAAAGACTTTACTCCAGTGTGCACCACTGAGTTTGGTGCTGTTGCGCGCCTTGCGCCTGAGTTTGCTAAGCGCAAGACCAAGGTGATGGGTGTGTCGGTGGACAGTGTTGAAGAGCACGTAAAGTGGAAGCGTGACATTGAAGCGTTTTCAGGTGCGCCAGCAGACTTCCCGATCATTGATGACACCTCATTAGAAGTGTCTAAATTGTACGATATGCTGCCAGCGGGCGCTTATTTGCCTGAGTCGCGCACAGCAGCGAACAGCGCAACAGTACGCACTGTATTTATCATTGGACCAGACAAAAAAGTACGCCTGACCATGTCGTACCCAATGTCGGTCGGCCGTAACTTTGCTGAAATCCTACGTGCTTTGGATGCGATTCAAATCACTGATGGTGCGGCTCTTGCAACACCGGCTGACTGGGTTCCTGGTGAAGATGTGATTGTCGGCTTAAGCCTCAATGATGAGCAGGCGAAAAAAGAGTTTGGTGAGGTTGATATTAAATTGCCTTACTTGCGCTTTGTTAAAGCTCCAGCAAAATAAGTAATTGAGCTAGCTTGCAGATAAAGAGGGTTGAAAATTTCAGCCCTCTTTTTGTTAGCGGGTAAAGCTGAAGATGCTCGATGGGTGTTGTCGGCTTTGAAGTTTTAAACGTGGTTGGAGTTTCTCGATGAAAAGATTAAAGAATAAAGTTGCCTTAATTACAGGGGCCGGCTCAGGTATGGGTCAAGCTCAGGCAAAGTTGTTTGCGCAACAGGGCGCAAAAGTCATCGCAGCAGATATTAATATGGATGGTTTAGAACAAACCGTTGCCGCCATCCAAGCAGAAGGTGGCGATGCCTATGCTGTGCAGATAGATGTGGCCAAGCAAAGCAGTGTGCAAGCCGGTGTTAAAAGCGGTTTAGACCACTATGGTCAGATCGACATACTGAGCAATACCGCAGGCATACTTGATGACTATAAGCCAACTTTAGACACCTCTGAAGAGCTTTGGGATCGCATTATGGGCGTTAACCTTAAAGGCCTTTACTACATGACTAATGCGGTTTTACCGCAGATGCTGGAGAGAGGACAGGGTGTAATAATTAACTTTGGCTCCATTGCTTCCTTTGTCGCTGGTGGTGGCGGTGCTGCCTATACTGCAGCAAAACACGCGGTAGCAGGTTATACCAAGCAGCTGTCGTTTGATTATGGACAAAAAGGTATACGAGCGAATGTCATTGCCCCCGGCGCAATAGAAACAGGCATGACCAAGGAGATATTTGCCGAAGGAGCTGCAGAGGTGATGGAATCAGTGAATTCTGTGCCTGCAGGACGCTACGGACAGCCGGAAGAAGTTGCTAATTTAGCGTTATTTCTTGCCAGTGATGAAGCCTCATTTATGCATGGTGCCATTATCCCTGTGGATGGTGGTTGGCTGGTCAAATAATACAGTACGCAGAGTATTCTTTGGCTGGAGATCCCCTTTGCAATTAAAGGTGCGTTTGTTGCAAGTTTGATCAAGTCTAGGGTCCGGCAACTTTCAGTAATTGGGTTGGATCTTAACGATTGATTTAAGCCAACCCAATAAGCTCTATTTTCAGGCACAATTGCGGTTTAATTTTTACTAGCGTCTGCTCCAAACGTTGCGAGCCGTTTGGATTGCGGCGTTAGAGTACAAGAGCCACCTTGCTTGAGCAGGGTCAGCTGAGGGCCAGGTCACATTACGTTAACTCATGACATGCAGCCCAGTTGGGCGCTTTGCTCTAAATGCCAAGGGCGTGGGCGGGTTCGTCAGAATATCCGCAAAAAAGCGAAGCTGAGCTATCAGGCAGCTTTGCTGCAGTTTGCACAGCAGGGCGGTATTGCGCCAGAGCGGCCGAAAGCGCATTTATCGGCTTGTCCGAGTTGTCGCGGATCGGGCTTGCAGCCGGCTGCTCATCCTCCAGTGGCCGATACCGACAACTATCCAAAGGTGGCGATTATTGGGGGTGGCATTGGTGGGATGGCATTGGCGGTGGCCTGTTTGCACCGGGGGATTCCTTTCACCTTGTATGAGCGTGATCGCGATTTTTCCGCACGCTCGCAGGGGTACGGCCTGACTTTGCAACAAGCCAGCAAGGCCATCGAAGGCTTAGGTTTGTTCACCCTTGAGCACGGCGTGGTCTCGACTCGCCATGTGATGCACAGCAGCGACGGCACAGTGCTGGGCGAGTGGGGCGTGAGAAACTGGCAGCATAGCGATGCAACTAAATCCCCTAAGCGCACCAATGTGCATATCGCCCGCCAGTCGTTGCGTTTGGCTTTGCTGCAGCAATTGGCCTCCCATCCGCAGCCGCATAAGGCGATTCAGTGGGGGCATCAGCTCGTTGATCTGCAAGAAACGCCGGCGGGGGTCGAGTTAAGCTTTGTGGTCGAGGGTCAGACAAAAACGGCTCATGCAGATTTAGTAGTGGGTGCCGATGGCATTCGCAGTGCGGTGCGCCACTTGGTTTTAGCTGAGGACTCCAGCGCATTAGATTATTTGGGTTGCATGGTGATTTTGGGTATTTGCCCGCTGAGTGCACTGGGCGATCTTGACAGTGATTTGCTCGATTCCGCCACCGTATTTCAAACCGCCAATGGTCATGAGCGTATCTATATCATGCCCTTTGCCGCTGACTCGGTGATGTGGCAATTGAGTTTTCCGCTGCTAGAAAGTGCAGCTCAAGCCTTAAGTGCTGCAGGGGCTGAGGCGCTTAAGGCGCAAGCCTGTCAACGCGCACAATGGCATTCGCCGATTCCGCAGATTTTAGCGGCCACGCCGGTTGAGTGTGTGTCGGGTTATCCGGTGTATGACAGAGACTTATTGAGCGCGGAGGCATTAGCGGAAGTGGGGCCGGTGACGTTGCTGGGCGATGCGGCTCACCCAATGAGCCCGTTTAAAGGGCAGGGGGCGAATCAAGCTTTGCTGGATGCAGTGTCTTTGGCACGGATGATTGTTAAAGGCTGTGGTTTACAATCAGACTGGCGCGAGGCGGGTTTGCGCAGTCGTGTATTAAACGAGTTTGAAGCGGAGATGTTGGAGCGCAGTGCCACTAAGGTACAAGACTCAGCTGCTGCGGCAGAGTTTTTACATTCTGAGGTGGTTTTGCATAAAAGCGATCAGCCGCGAGGGCGCTGCTTAAAGGAATGCTGATCTCAGTCGTCCGACACGAGCACAGCCGCTGTAGGTCGCGCATTTATGCTCGACCTACAGCAGGCGATGTCTTCGTAACACCGAAGTCGGACATAAATGTCCGACTTACAAATACAGCAAACCTCGCAGAGACGCAGCGGAGTTTTTAAGCCTTCAGCTCACGGCGTATGATTTCAGCACCGGCGCTTAAGGCATTGAGTTTGCCGCGGGCCACTGCACGGGGTAAAGGTGCCATGCCGCAGTTGGTTGACGGGTAGAGCTTGTCGGCATCGACAAATTGCAGTGCTTTACGCAGGGTGTCAGCGACGTCTTCAGGTGTTTCAATGCTATGGGTGGCCACATCAATAGCGCCGATCATCACTTTTTTACCGCGTATCAGTTCTATCAAGTCGATGGGCACATGCGAGTTTTGGCATTCGAGCGAGATAATGTCGAGACTGGATTTTTGCAGCTTAGGAAAGACTTCTTCATACTGGCGCCACTCAGAACCCAAGGTTTTTTTCCAATCGGTATTGGCTTTAATGCCATAGCCATAGCAAATATGCACGGCGGTTTCACATTTCAGGCCTTCTACCGCTCTTTCTAGCGCGGCAATGCCCCAGTCATTCACCTCATCAAAAAACACATTAAATGACGGCTCATCAAACTGAATAATATCCACACCTGCGGCTTCGAGCTCACGGGCTTCTTGATTGAGGATGACGGCAAATTCCCACGCCAATTGTTCGCGACTTTTATAGTGGGCGTCATACAAGGTATCGACCATGGTCATGGGACCGGGCAGGGCCCATTTAATCGGCTGCGTGGTGTTCTGGCGTAAAAACTTGGCATCGTCAACAAAGACTGAGTTTTTCCGACTCACAGCACCGACCACAGTGGGGACGCTGGCATCGTAACGGTCACGGATTTTAACTGTTTTACGCTTGGTAAAATCAACGCCATCTAAGTGTTCAATAAAAGTGGTGACAAAGTGTTGGCGGGTTTGCTCGCCATCACTGACAATATCAATCCCTGCCTGTTGCTGCTCGTGCAACCAGACCCGTAAAGCATCCTGCTTACCTTCAATTAATGCCTCGCCTTCTAAGCGCCAAGCCGACCAAATGGTCTCAGGCTCGGCTAACCAAGAGGGTTTAGGCAGGCTGCCTGCTGTGGATGTGGGTAGTAAAATGCTCATAGTGGATTCCGTATTCAATTCTTGTAAGAGATACAACTCAAATTCAGGCAGCGTATTGAGCTGACCATTGCTCAAGTAAGGCTTGGTAGGGTTTGATAAAGTGGTTTTCAGTAAATAGCCCTTGCTCAGTCGCAAGCCTGTTGCGTTCTTCGCGGTCATACACAATTTGCGTTAAGGAATGATCTTGGTTGTTTAAGCTGGGTTGGTAGCAGTGTCCAGCCGCCGCGTTGGCATTATAAATTTCAGGACGATAAATTCTCTGAAAAGACTCCATGGTGCTAATGGTGCTGATCAGTTCAAGGTCTGTGTAATCACTGAGCAAATCACCAAAAAAGTGGAACGCCAGAGGAGCGACGCTGTTGGGCGGCATAAAGTAGCGCACTTCTAAGCCCATCTTGTTGAAATATTGTTCAGTTAAAGAAGATTCATTGGGCTGGTATTCTAAGCCAAGGATCGGGTGCTGGTTGCCCGTTCTGTGATACACCTTGTTATCTGAAACGCTGAGGCAGATCACCGGTAGCTTAGTAAAGTTTTCTTGATAGGTGGCTGAGTTGATAAAGCTTTTGAACAGATTGCCATGCAACTCGCCAAAATCAGCCGGCACGCTGAACTCAGCTTGGCCTTTGTTATGCTCTTTTAGCAATACGCTAAAATCATAATCGCGCACATAAGAAGAAAAGTTATTGCCGACCATGCCTTCGATGCGTTTGTTGCTGAGGTGATCAACAACAGTGGTCTGCAAGACTTCAATTGCAGGAAAGCTGCTTTCAGTGCCGAGATGATCAATTTTCATCTCGACAGAAATGATATCGAGCTCAACAGAATAACGATCGCCTTTGGGGTTATCCCAGTGCGCTAAGGCATTAAAACGGTTGTTGATCATCGCTAAGGTATTGCGCAAGTTCTGCTGGCGGCTCTCGCCACGGGCCAAATTCGCAAAGTTGGTCGTCGCTCGGGTGTTGTCTGAGGGATGATAATTTTCATCGAAATCAATGCTGTTGATCGCGAAGATAAAGTCGTTAGCCATGATGCTCTGGTATCCAATTGGTGCGATAAAACCTGAAGGCAAGCCTGCTGTTGTGCGACTTACTGAGGTGCTTGGTCAGTCGTCTGCAGTGCTTGTTCTTGTTTATAGCTCATTAATAATTGCTCTAGCAGTTTAGAGTTGAGAATGGATACATTTATACGTGGATACTGACATGAATAGAAATGATCTTATTTCAGCTGCTACATGAGTAAAGGTCATGATGGGCTGTAAGCCAGCATTCTTATGGCTAAAGGGCGTGCGCGCTTGGCCACTTGGCATCGTTTGCAGCTGTGGCTGTATTGGCGTCTTTGAGTGTTGACATCCTTCACGCCCTAAAGAACGGGAATTGTTACAACGAGACGGCCATGTCCGAGCGCAAGAATGTTCTGAGCCGCATTTATATCGCTTTCGTGGATTTCACCACAGCGATTGACCAGCGTACGGATGAACCTGTGTCGTGCGTCTTTTCTGCGTTTGGCGATTGTGGCGTGGATCGCAGTGGTGCTGGGCGTGACGCGTTTTCTGCGATAAAACTTGACATATTTAGCTCTGATGCCATGATCAATTTTTCTTAAACGAAATTTTTGGAATTTGAGTTATATGGCTAAACCCAGTGTAGAAAGGGCTCCTCAATTCGATATGGCGACTTTTGACTATGCAGAAGTTCAGCCATTCATGTCCCAATATAATGAAACGGATGAAAAAGGTAGATACCTGCATTGGAGTCGACTTAAATGGCGCGTCCCGCAGAAAGATGCAAAGAAAATTTGGTCTGTTATTAAGTTTAAGAGGGTAATGGCTGCAAAGTATATTCAGCTTGCCGATGAAAAAGGTGACCTGTTTTCATATACAACGCCACACTCTATGGAAGCTAAGCTGCATCACGTCATAAAAACTGCTGGCGGTAGTGTCGGGGCTGTTGCTGGCAATGTTGCTTCAGATCATATTCAACGAAAATTTCTAGTTTCATCTTTAATGATGGAAGAGGCCATCACTAGTGCTCAGTTAGAAGGGGCATCCACGACAAGAGAGGTTGCTAAAAAAATGCTTGAGGATGAGCGTGAGCCTGTCGATGAAGATGAAAGAATGATTTTAAATAATTACTTTTTGTTGAGGTATGCAGAAAAAGTTAAGACAGAAGATTTGAGCATAGATTTAATCTTGGAGTTTCATCGGATAGCGACACAGAATACGACTGAGAATAATGTCGTACCAGGTGAGTTTAGAACGGATAATGATATATATGTAGAAGATGATAGAGGTGTGATTGCCCATCAACCACCCTGCTATACATTAATTCCAGAGCGGCTTCAGCGACTTTGCAGCTTTGCAAACGAAGCGCATAAGGGGTTGGCGGGTGGCGTATTTATTGCCCCTGTGATCAAAGCAATCATTCTTCATTTTATGCTGGGTTATGAGCATCCGTTTCGTGATGGTAATGGCAGAACAGCAAGAGCTTTATTTTATTGGTTTATGTTAAAAAATGAGTATGATTTATTTAAGTATGTTTCTATCAGTAAATTACTTAAAGATGATCCTAGAGGCTATGAGTTGTCTTATGTTTATACAGAAAAAGATCAAAATGATCTGACTTATTTTATTGATTTTCAGTTGGATATTATTCTTGCTGCTTTCGATGAGCTAAAACAGTACTTGCGAGTGAAAACGGATGAGTTTAATCAAGTTGTAGAGCTGTTGGAAAAGTCCAAATATAATGCTCTTAATTTTGTACAAAAAGACATCTTGAAAAAAGCGACGAAAGAGCCAGGAAGAATATTTACGGTAAAAGAAATCGCAAGCGCCTATGTGATTTCCGGCAATACAGCTAGAACGTATTTAAACGCGTTAGTAAAAGATAAATTATTACTGCAAACAAAAGAGGGTCGCACCCTACTGTACCTCTCGCCCTCAGATTTAAGAGTGAGGCTTAAAGCCAGCTAAATTGTCCAAAAAGCATTAAATACAAACTTTCAACGCGTGGTTTTTTATTTTGGCGGCAGCACAGCCGCTGGTATCAGGGCATTCACTATCACATTGGAGGTTAAGCATATGAGTGGTTTAGACGGTCAGGTGGTTATTGTCACAGGTGGCGCGGCGGGTATCGGCGCTGCGATAACTCTGGAATTGGTTGCACGCGGTGCCGCTGTGGTTGCGGTGGATATCAATGCAGCTGCCGGACGGGCAATAGAGCAGAGTCATCCGCAGCGAATTGTCTTTCTCAATGGCGATATCTCCAAAGAATCAGTGGCCAGCGAGGCTGTGAATTTAGCCGTAGCTAAATTTGGCAAGCTGACGGGGCTGGTGAACAACGCCCATGCCTCCCGCCAGAAACCGCTGTTGGAGCTGACGCCCGATGATTGGGCATTGTCTTTCAACACAGGCTTTAACGCGACCTTGTACTTTATGAAAGCGGCCTATCCGCAGTTGCGTCAATCAGCAGGTGCGATCGTCAATTTTGGCTCGGGCGCAGGTTTGGATGGCCTTGAGTTGCAGGCCAGCTACGCGGCGGTCAAAGAAGCCATCCGTGGTTTGAGTCGGGTGGCGGCCAATGAATGGGCTAAAGACAAGATCCGGGTGAACGTTGTCTGCCCCAAGGCGCTCACCGAAGGGGTGGCGCATTGGAAGGAGAACCACCCTGAAGCCTATCAGGAGGCGGTCGCTCGGGTGCCTTTGGGTTATTTCGGTGATCCGCAAAAAGATATCGCTCCAGTGGTTGCCTTTTTACTCAGCGATGACAGCCGCTATATGACTGGGCAAACCTTGATGGCCGATGGCGGCTCGATCAAACTGCGCTGATTGTCTGAGAAAAAGTACCTCAGTGCTACGCCAGCGGCAGCTCTATATACAATAAATAGCGCGCGCTCAACAACATCGGCCTGTTTGGAAAACGAACAGGCCGATGTGTGTTTGTAGCCAAGGTGTCGCCGGTCTTAATTAGGCTAGTGCGGGACAGCTTTGTGCACTGAAACTCTCCCAGTGTTAGCGGAAAAAACCGAAGCGCCGTACACACACATCCACATCAAACGCCTGACCAATGGCCACCACGGCAATGCTTCTGATCGTTGCAGGTTGCAGTTCAGCCTCGGTGCGGTGCGCCTGCAGTTGCTCATAGGGCAGAATAAAGCGCGTCCATTGCGGCTGCACCGCTAAGCTGCAGCGAAAGGATTGCCAAGGCCGCGTCAGCTGGGTGGTTTTGACGTGCAAGTTATAGTCGTGTGCAGTGCCGCACAGTTCAATAAATACGCCTCGGTAATCCGTATGCAACTCGCTCGGCGGGATATCAAGCTTCATCTGCACAAAACCACCGTTGTTATCCAGACGGGTGCGGCCGACTAAACAGCTGCAATTTGAGCCATAACGCACGTTTTGCTGCAGTTCGGCGCTGGATACGCCGCCCATCACTTGATCGCTGATCACCAGCCAAGGTGAAGGCTGATCCTGAGTGGATCGATAGACATCAATCAGTTGTTCTTCAGCGATGGCGGGGCCATGGATTGTTAGATTTTCATGCATCAGTTGCAAGCTCTCTTGTCAAAAGGCAGAAATTCCGGAGATTAAAATCACCTCAACAGCCGGAATAGTTTGATTGACAGGCTAACAGCTCAGGGGATTTGTTAGTATGACTGCTTTCATTCTCATCACCTTAAGTCCTGAATCATGAATGCGCCTTTTAAACTGCGGCCGTACCAGCAGGAAGCCGTGGATGCCACGTTAAAACACTTCCGCAAATCCGCTGACTCGGCAGTAATTGTCTTGCCCACCGGTGCCGGTAAAAGTTTGGTGATTGCCGAGCTGGCGCGTTTGGCGCGGCGTAAAATATTGGTGGTCACGCACGTTAAAGAGCTGGTGGAGCAAAATCACGCCAAGTACCAAAGCTATGGCGTGCAGGGCGGTATTTTCTCCGCGGGATTAAAGCGTAAGGACAATCAGCATCAGGTGACTTTTGCCAGTGTGCAGTCGGTGGCGGCCAATCTTGAGCAATTCAAAGATGAATACTCCCTGATTATCATCGATGAGTGCCACCGGGTCAGCGGGGAGGAGGACAGTCAGTATCAGCGGATTATTGAGCAACTGCGGCAACATAATACAGGCCTAAAAGTGCTAGGGCTGACCGCCACGCCCTATCGTTTAGGCATGGGCTGGATTTATCGCTATCACTATCGCGGTTTTGTCCGTAGCGAAGAGGATAAGCCCTTCGTGCACTGCATTTATGAGCTGCCACTGATTTATATGATCAGCCGCGGCTATCTGACCAAGCCTGATTTGGTTGACGCTACTGTGGCGCAATATGATTTCTCCGCGCTGGCGCAGAACCGCTTTGGCGAATACGCAGAAAAAGATGTCAATGAGCTGCTCGGTAAACACCAGCGCGTGACCCGCGCCATTATTGAACAGGTGATGGAGTTAGCAGTTGAGCGCCAAGCAGTGATGATCTTTGCCGCGACTGTGGATCATGCTAAAGAAATTACCGGTTATCTGCCGCACGAGCAGACCGCTTTGATTACTGGCGCGACCGATCAGGGTGAAAGGGATACGCTGATTCAGCGTTTTAAGCAGCGCCAATTAAAGTATCTGGTCAATGTCTCGGTACTTACCACTGGCTTTGATGCGCCGCATGTGGACTTTATCGCCATCCTGCGTCCGACCCAGTCGGTCAGTTTGTACCAACAAATTGTCGGTCGTGGTTTACGTTTGGACGAAGGTAAAAAAGACTGCTTGGTCATTGATTACACCGGCAATAATGTTAATTTGTATCACCCTGAAGTGGGGGAGAAGAAACCCAATTCCGACAGTGAGCCAGTGCAGGTGCTGTGCCCAGGCTGTGGTTTTGCCAATATCTTTTGGGGTAAAACAGACGCTGCAGGGCAAGTGATTGAGCATTACGGCCGTCGTTGTCATGGGCTGTTGGGGTGGGATGAAGAAAATGAGACAGCAGCGCACGAGCAACGCCCTGAGCAGTGTGATTACCGTTTTCGCTTTAAGGAATGTCCGCACTGCGGCAGCGAAAATGATATCGCCGCGCGCAATTGCCAGCAGTGTAAAAAAGCCATTATTGATCCTGATGATCAGCTGCGTGATGCGCTGAAACTCAAGGATGCTATGGTGATCCGCTGTGCGGGAATCACCCTCAATGCCAATGACAGAAATAACACAAGCAAACTGAAAATCACCTATCACGCCGAAGATGGCGAGGAACTCTGTGAGTCCTTTGATTTCAGTAAGCCGGCGCAACGCAAGGTGTTCAATAAGCTCTTTGGTCGGCGTTTAGCCAACGGCCAAGCGCCGCAAGAATTCAGCAGGCTGGACGAAGTGCTGGCGATGCAAGCCGTATTACCGGCTCCAGACTTTGTCATTGCGCGTAAGAAAAAACACTACTGGCAGGTGCAAGAGCGGATTTTTGATTATCAGGGCAGCTACCGTAAGGCCTATGAAGCTTGAATTCTGCTGGGGTGAATCCTTGAGAAAGCCACTCAATAGCGGTATTGGTTTTATGATAAGTGCGCCATGCCAGCGATTTTGTGCTGAGCATCCAGAACAACTAGCAAGGCAAGGGATTTTAAGGAGCAAGAATGGCTATACCTGCAGCGTTAACCGAAGAGCAGATTTACCACCGTTGTCCGCTGGAAAAACTGGCGTTTGTAACCACCGAAGAATTGGCAGACCTTGAGTTGCCCTTTGGTCAAGCGCGTGTACTGCGCGCGCTTGAGTTTGGGGCCAGCATAGCTGCCAGTGGTTTTAATCTCTTTGTCTTGGGGCCCACGGGTGCGGGCAAGCATGAGCTGGTCAAGCGCTTTTTAGCCACGCACGCTGCTACTCAGACGGTGCCTTCGGATTGGTGCCATGTCTTGAATTTCCCGCAGCCGGATAAACCCAATGCCATTGAGTTGCCGGCGGGTCAGGGTCGAGTCTTCAAAAATGACATGAGTGATCTGGTCAGCGAGCTGAAAATACTGGTACCAGCAACCTTCGAAAGTGAGGCGTATCAGTCGCGTATTCAGGCCTTGCAAGAGGAGGTCAATCGTCGCCAGCAGAGTGCGCTGTCGGTTATTCAGCAAGAAGCCAACGCCAATAATATTGCCATGCTCAGCATGCCCGAAGGGTTTTCTTTTGCGCCAATGCGTGATGGCGAGGTGATTGAAGCCGAGGCCTACCAAGCCCTCTCCGATGAGGAGAAAGAGCTGATCGAAGCTAAGGTGGAAGAACTGCAGAAACAGCTGCAACAAGCGGTTCAGCAAGTGCCCCGTTTGCGTAAGGAAGTACGTGAGCGTATCCATGCACTGAATGCAGAAATGGTACAGCTGGCGCTGGGCGGTCCCATGGGTGAGTTGCGTGAGAAATGGGCTCATTTGCCTGCGGTGGTTGCCTATCTGGATGCCGTGCGTGAGGATGTGGTTGAACATGCGGAGGCGTTTCAGGAGAGTGAAAATGCTGCGTCTAACGGCTTGCTGAAACGCTACAAGGTCAACCTGCTGGTCGATAATGCCGACACCCGCGGCGCGCCAGTGGTGTACGAAGATCTGCCCACCCATCAACATCTGACTGGGCAGATCGAGCACAGAGCCTACCAAGGTAACTTGTATACCGATTTTACTCTGATTCGTGCCGGCTCCCTGCACCGCGCCAACGGCGGCTATCTGATTCTGGATGCACGCCGGATTCTGAGCCAACCACTGGCTTGGGAGAGCCTAAAGCGAGTGCTTTTCTCCGGTAAAATTCGTATTGAATCGCTGGAACGTTTGTATGGACTGGCGAGTACGGTCAGTCAGCAGCCGGAGCCGATTGCGCTTAGCCTGAAGGTGGTGCTGCTGGGCGAGCGTATGTTGTATTACCTCTTGTCCCATTACGACCCAGACTTTCTTGAGCTGTTTAAGGTGGAAGCAGATTTTGAAGACGATCTGGAGCGGGGTGATGACAGCTACATGCTCTATGCGCGCATGATTGCCACTATGGCGCGTGCGTCCAAATTAAAGGTGCTGGATAAGGCTGCGGTGGCGCGGGTGATTGAACATGCCAGCCGTTTGGCCAGCGACCAGAAAAAACTGACTGCCCATGATCGGGTGCTGAGTGTTTTACTGGCCGAAGCCAATCATTGGGCGGGGCAGGCAGGAGCAGACTGCATTGGTATTGAGCATGTACAGCAGGCCATTGATGAGCGCGAGTATCGGGCCAGCCGTATTCGTGAGCGCAGTCTTGAGCACATTCGCCGTGGTGTGGTGATGATCAGCACCCAAGGTGAGCAGGTGGGGCAGGTCAATGGTCTGTCCGTATTGCAAGTTGGCGCCACTCGTTTTGGTCAGCCCTCGCGGATAACGGCCACCGCGCGTCCGGGTAAAGGGCAGGTGGTGGATATTGAGCGAGAAGCTAAGCTGGGTGGGCCGATTCACAGTAAGGCGGTGATGATTTTATCGCGTTTTCTGGCCAGCCGTTATGCACCTATGAGTGAGCTTTCGCTGTCGGCCAGTTTGGCCTTCGAGCAGTCCTACGCTGGAGTGGAGGGTGATTCCGCCTCGGTAGCGGAAACCTGTGTGCTGTTATCGGCGATTACCGGCGTACCTTTATTGCAGTCGCTGGCGGTGACCGGTTCGATGAACCAGCACGGCGAGGTTCAGGCGGTGGGTGGGGTGAATGAGAAAATCGAGGGCTTTTTTAATGTGTGCGCACAGTCGGGTGGCGTCAAAGGTCAGGGCGTTTTGCTTCCTGCCAGTAATGTCGAGCACCTGATGCTGAATGAGCAGGTTCGCGAAGCCGTGCGGGAAGGGCGCTTCAATCTGTACCCGCTCAAGCATATCGATCAGGCCATTGAGCTGCTAACGGGGATGCAGGCAGGGCTGGCCGATGCTGACGGGGTGTACCCAGAGCACAGCTTTAACCGACGGGTGGCTGATCGACTGGCAGAATTTGCTCGCGTGCAGCAGAAAAAAGATCAAGCTCAGGGGAATACTAACGGCGACAAGGGCAACGACTGACACACCAATAGCGCCAATGCCGGCTGGTCGTTCAGGCAGTCCTGCACTGGCCGGCAGCGCTGCGCCCTGATCAAGGATTTTTCCTCTATAATCAGCGATTTAATTGACCCTCTCGGACGCGCACTATGATCCTCTCACCGCATCGTTTGTACTCCTTTCGCCGTTGCCCTTATGCGATGCGCGCTCGACTTGGGATTCTATTTGCCCAGCTGCAGGTCGAGCTGCGCGAGGTTGTGCTGAAAAATAAGCCGGAGCAGATGCTGGCGATCAGCCCTAAGGGCACTGTACCTGTGTTGCAGTTGGCGGCAGAGGGCCGCGCTCAGGGGCGGGTTATCGAGGAAAGCCGAGAGATTCTGCAATGGGCGCTTGAGCAAAATGATCCGCAGGGTTTGTTAAATACCGATTTAGCCCACGCCAATGCCTTGATCGAAGAGAACGATAATGAGTTTAAACACTGGCTCGATCGCTACAAATACGCCGATCGTTATCCCGAGTTCAGCCCGCTAGAGTACCGCCAGAAAGGCGAGGTGTTTTTGCAGCAGTTAGACAGTTTGCTGGCGCAACACCGCTATCTGCTGGGGGACAAGATCAGTATTGCTGATATTGGCATCCTGCCTTTTGTGCGGCAGTTTGCCCATGTTGATCAGGGCGTCTTCTACAGCTTGCCCTATCCGCATCTACAGCAGTGGCTCAGGGCTTGGCTGGAACATCCAGGGTTCAAACAGATCATGAGCACATACCCCGCGTGGCAGGAGGGTGATGAAAGAGTGGTGTTTCCACGGGGCAGCCAGTTAAACTTCTTAACTGAGTCGCGGGCTTTTCTTGGCGCGGATTCATTCAAACATTAAGCGAACGCCATTCTTGGAACATACTTATGCAAGTTGTCAATATTTACGCTGCGTTTGCGGCGCTCTTGGCCAAGATGTCGTCTACTGGACTCGATACTTCAAACAAGCTGGCGCCGCACTCAGCGCTCAGTTTCTTGGACTCAGTGCTGCGTGGCATTGGCCAGGTGATGCTGCAGAACAATAGCTATACGGGTTTGATTTTTCTTGTAGGTGTTTTTTACAGTTCAGTGGCTTCAGGTTTTGCTGTTCTGATTGGAACACTGGCGAGTACCGCGACAGGCATCCTGCTTGGAACAGATCGAGCCGATGTCAGGGCTGGATTATTCGGCTTCAACGGTGCGCTGGTGGCGATTGCATTAGTGTGTTTTCTTGAACCAAGCATTTTGGTATTTGGCTATGTTGTGCTTGCTGCAGCATGCACCACGGTCATGATGTCTGCGCTAATGACATTTCTCGATAAGTGGGGCATTCCTGCGCTGACGGCCCCCTTTGTTTTAACCACTGTATTGTTTGTCTTGGCCTGTGCACGTTTTGGCCGACTGCAATCCACAGGCATTCTGCCAACAGCGGGGCTGCCAAAAGCTGCAACGGTTGAGGGTATTGTTACTGCGACGACCCTCGGAGAAGGTTTGTTTAGCGGGATTGCGCAGGTGTTTTTTCAGGGCAGCGTCATAACCGGTATTATATTTGCCGTTGGCCTGCTTATCAGTTCGCGTGCAGTCTGTGGCGCAGCACTCTTGGGCTCACTTGTCGGGGCACTGGTTGCATGGGCGATGGGGGCTGCTGAACCCGCGATCAACTCTGGCGCTTTTGGTTTTAATTGTGTCCTTACGGCCATTGTATTTAGTCGCGGCTTCTTCGTAGTAAATACCGCTTCTATAACCTATGGACTGCTGGCTGTGGTTGTGACGGCTATTGTGTTTGCTGCGATGTCGGCTGCGCTGGAACCTTTAGGAATGCCCGCTCTGACATCTCCATTTGTACTTGTTGTGTGGCTGTTTTTACTGGCGAGTCCGCGCTTTTTACGTGTTCGTCTGGCGGCAGGGTGATGATAAGATTCTCAAGTACCGCTCCGGGCAAAACGGTTTTTACTGTAGGCGCTAAGGCGCACTCTTTAGTTATGTATTAGAACGATGAGATCGAAATGACCCCCGCAATCAATGTCGCTAAGAAAAACAAAGTTGCCCATAACATCCATACCTACTCGCACGATGAATCCAGTGAATCCTATGGGCTGGAAGCCGCCGAGAAAATGGGTGTGCCGGGGCAAAGGGTTTTTAAAACCTTGGTTGTGCTGCTCGACAATAAGGATTTAGCTGTTGGCGTTCTTCCGGTGTCATCGATGCTGAGTATGAAACTGATCGCAAAAGCTGCCGGCGCTAAGAAGGCTGTGATGGCAGATAAGTCTGATGTGGCGCGTTCGACAGGCTATGTGCTGGGCGGGGTCAGCCCACTGGGGCAAAAGAAGCGCCTTAAAACTGTGATTGATCGATCCGCCAAAAACTATCCCACCATCTATGTCAGTGCCGGGCGCAGAGGGCTAGAAATAGAGTTAAGTCCTGATGATTTAGCAAAACTCACCAGCGGCGTACTGGCTGAAATTTGTCAGTGAGCCGGCTTCGTATTGGATGCTCAGCGCAGATCAGCAGCTTTCCAGTCGAGCCTCGCCATTGATTTAAAACCATGTGCCGTAAGGCTCTGGCTGCAACTGTCTCCAAAGGCTATTCCTCTACCTTTAAGAGGCTGTCGCGAAAGGGGTAATACTGTAAAATGGATCACATTTCCATCTGAGAGCTTACCGTGTCGACAGCATGCATGCCCCCGCCTGATGACAGGCAATTTGCGCTTTTTCAGGAATTGCCAGCCTCATCACCCCCGCCCCACCGAGTGACGACAACCTCATCAGGAAGACGCTTCAAGCAGGGGGACGCTAAGGCCATTTTCTTGGGCATGATGCCACTTGAGGATCAGCTTTTTATGGGCTCACTGCTTGGGATGTCAGGGCTCATCCTGTCGATGACAGAAAAAGATCGTAACTACCCGGATGAGCGCAATTGAATCGTCCTGTCATCGAAATCGCCGAGCAACTATTTCATCATGGGCTATTAAATGATTTGCGACAGCCTCTTTAAGCGGGGGGTGGATGTCAACTAGCTTTGTTGCATTGCTCTTCTAAAATCATATCTGCTGCGCGCATGGCAATGGCCAGGATGGATGCGTTGGTTACTGCGCAGAGCATTTGCGGGAAAATAGAGCAGTCGACTATTCGGACTCCAGCAATACCGTGCACCCGTGCGCGACCATCAACCACCGCATGCTGGGGATCATGGCCCATGGCGCAGGTACCTGTGGTGTGAAAGCCAGGCTGAGCATTGCTGCGATACAGTTGAATAATCTGCTCATCGCTCTGCGCTGCTGCGCTGGGCGGCATTTCCTTGCCTAATCTGCAGGCCAGTGTCGGTTGTGCGGCTATTTTGCGTATATAGCGCACTGCTGCGATGCTTACTCGGCGATCTTCGGCGTGACTGAGATAGTTTGGCTCAATCAGTGGCATAACTCCTGGGGTGGCTGAGCGCAGAGTGATACGTCCAGTGCTTTGAGGGTAAATCGGGTAGCCGCTGATACTGATTCCTGGGGTGTCGCTAAAGGTGTTGTTCTCGCGTGAAAAGGGGCTGAGCATTATTTGGATGTCAGGTTTGTCTAGGTGCGCGGCAGAACGGACAGAGGTAGCAGCATGACAGGGTGACTGTGCCATTGGACCCTTGCGGGTTATGGCGTAACGGATTAAATTGCCGAGCAGGGGCAGGCCTGCATATTGATTGTTTTCACTGTCACCTTTGGCCTGCACCGCGAAACTTAGGCCCAGTAGAAGGTGCTCGCGCAGGTTGGCACCAACATTTGGATTAGCATAGATAAGGGGTATCTGCAGTGACTGCAATAGCGCAGCTGGCCCAATCCCTGAGCGCTGCAGGATTTGTGGTGACTCTAAGGCTCCAGCACAGAGCACAATCTCGCGATTGGCCTTGTAGGTGATGGCTTGACCGTGGCGTTGACAGAGTACGGCCGTTGCCCGCAGCCCGTTAAACAGCAAAGAATTGACTTGCACTGCGGTTTCAATGCGTACGTTTTTTCGTGTTTTGAGCGGGGCTAAAAACGCTCTGGCAGCGCTGTAACGTTGGCCCTTGCTATCGATATTAAAGTACAGATAACCACTGCCTTGCTGCCCTAGTTCGGCCAGCTGAGTTAAGCGGGGCAGACCTGTTGCCACTGATGCGTCAACAAAAGCGCGAGTGATATTATACTGCGAGTGATGAGGGCTTACGGCAATGATGCCATTGCCCCTACCACTGCCGTCCAGCTCATCGAAGTAGGGCTGCATCTGCTCCCAGCTCCAATCGGAACCGCCTGCCGCAGATAATGTTTTTAATTGTGCCGGCTGTGGGCGTAGCCAAATCATGCCGTTTACGGAACTTGAACCCCCCAGCGTTTTTCCGCGTAGCCAGACTTCTGGATTGGATCGACCTGCTTCACGTTGGACTGGATAACGGCTGACATAGGTGTTTCCCGTCAGCACTGCGCCAAAACCTTTGGGCATACTTAAGAGTGGGCTGCTGTCTTTTGGGCCCTGCTCTAATACAAGTACCGAATAGCGCCCGTTGGCACTAAGGCGGTTGGCCAGTACGCTACCGGCGGAGCCTGCACCGACAATGATAAAGTCAAATGCCAGTGGGCTGGAGCTGCTCATAGGGTTATACCTTGCTCGATTGGATATGCTGCTTAAACTCTGTCGGCGTTTGTCCATGCCAACGCTTGAATGCCCGTCGAAACGCGCGGTCATCACTAAAGCCCAGTTGCAGTGCAATGGTTTTTATCGGGACTTGGCGGATCAGATACTGTTGAGCTTGTGCGTGCAGGCAGAGGTTGAGCAGTTGGGTAAAATCGGTGCCTTCATTGCGCAGTTTTCGTCGTAAGGTGGCTGGGCTTAGGTTGACCAGTTGGGCGGTAATCTCAGCAGTGACAGGCGTTAGCGATCCATTAAGGGATGTTTGGATAATGTTTTGTACCCGTGCGGATAATTTTTGCTCAGAGGTGCTGGCTGATAACAAGCTGACTGGAAAGTAATCAATCACTTGTTTTAACTGGTCGTAACTGCGTGCTACTGGACGTGATAGCCAAGCGGTTGAGAAGGTAAAGTGATTGCTGGTGCATTGATAACGCGTGGGCTGACTGTGTAAGACACCCACAGGCAGCTGCTTGCTGGGCGGCATATGCGATAAGCCCAGTTGCTCTAAGGGTAAGTCAGTTGCTATTAACCAAGAGAAGAGGTGATAAAAGGTGCTCATAGCGGCGAGCGTTAGCAGCAGTGATGAGGACTTGGATGCAGGCTGGCCAAGCTCGATGCTTAATTCAACCAGAGCGCCTTTATGTTCTAAACGAAGGACAATGCCGATTGATTCGACCATGCTACAGAAGGCCGCAGTGCGCTGAATAACCTCATTAAGGTCCTTACAGGTAATAACACAATACATCAGCATATCGGTGACGGATTTTTGTACAAAGCCCTGACCGCCCTGGCCATGCCCCGATTCTGTCGCCAGTAGACAGCACGCGTAGTTAAATAGCGTGCTGCGCTGCATCGCACTGAGTTCGGCTTCAAACATATGCTCCGAGCGAGTAACGCCAGCCGCCTGGAAAACATGCGCTCGGTTGTGCCCGAGATCGTCTAACTCGTCCAGAATAGATCCGAGCAAGTGGGGCGAGGCGTTAACAGCTAAGGGGAGGTCAGGCATGGCTGCAAATAAACTCTTAATCGTGTCGATTTATCTTAGTTGCAGTGCCGTGGTTACGGAAGGACTTTGCCGCTCAGGCTCAGGACTGTGTCGATCAAAATGCCTAATTATAAGGCAAACAGCCCTAGATAATAGGGCTGTTTGCCTGTGCCGAATGGCTGCTTAGCGCGGCAGGTTAATCGCGCGGAGTCGCCTCTTTATCGTGTTCAGGTAATGGGTTTCCCCCGCCCTTATTGCCCGGCAGTAGGATATTGAGTAGCAAGGCAATGACTGCGCATAAAGAAATACCGGATAAGGTGAAATCACCGCTACCAATGCTCATGCCGCCAATACCAAAGACCAAAGTAACCGAGACAATAATCAAGTTGCGTGCTTCGGATAAATCCACTTGATTACGGATTAATGTGTTTAAACCCACCACCGCAATCGAGCCAAACAATAAACACAAGATCCCGCCCATCACCGGCACGGGAATACTTTGCAGTGCTGCACCAAATTTACCAATAAAGGCTAGGGCAATGGCAAAACTTGCAGCCCAAGTCATGATGATTGGATTGTAGTTTTTGGTCAGCATCACCGCGCCAGTCACTTCAGCATAGGTGGTGTTGGGTGGGCCGCCCAGCATGCCCGCAGTGGTGGTTGCCAAGCCATCACCCAGTAGGGTGCGATGCAGTCCGGGCTGTTTAATATAGTTTTGACCTGTGACACTGCCAATTGCAATCACCCCGCCAATATGTTCAATGGCGGGCGCTAAAGCGACCGGCAACATAAACAAAATTGCGCCGAGGTGAAATTCAGGTGCAACAAAGGCCGGCATGGCAAACCAAGGCGCAAGCCCAATGGCGTGCGTATTGACTTCACCAAGGATCACCGACAGGGTACAGCCGACAATAATTCCAGCCAAAATAGGCACCAAGCGAAATAGACCACGCCCTAAGGTGGCCACTACTAGAGTGGTGATTAGCGCCGACATGGAGATGGTCATAGCCGTGGGGTAGGCAATCAGTTGCATGGCGCCATCACCAGATTTACCCATGGCCATATTGACCGCCACTGGCGAGAGCGCCAAACCGATGCACATGATTACTGGCGCAATCACTACCGGCGGCAGCAGTTTATCGATAAAGTCGGTACCTTTAAGGCGCACCGCTGCGCTGAGCAGCACATAGACCATGCCCGATGCCATAATCGCACCCAGTACGGCGGGTAAACCAAAGTTGGTTTTTGCATAGAGAATGGGCGCAATAAAGGCAAAGCTTGAGGCGACAAAGACTGGCACTTGGCGTTTGGTCACCAGTTGGAATACCAGTGTGCCAAGCCCTGCAGTAAACAGGGCAACATTTGGATCCATGCCGGTAATCAACGGCATCAGTACCAGCGCACCGAAAGCCACAAAGAGCATTTGCGCGCCAGCTAACGCCTGTCGCCAAGCGGGCTCAGGAGGGTGAGACAGCATCACTTAGCTCTCCTTTTGCTTGGTACCGAAAATCTTATCACCGGCATCACCTAAGCCTGGCACGATATAACTGTTGCTGTCTAAGCCTTGATCAATCGCTGCGGTATAAATAGCAACATCTGGGTGGGCTGTGTTAACTGCCTTAATCCCTTCTGGCGCGGCGACTAAGACCATGGCGCGAATTTCTTTGCAGCCAGCTTTTTTTAATAGATCGATGGTGGCAATCATCGAATTGCCGGTGGCCAGCATAGGGTCAATAATCAATGACAGGCGCGCGGGCATATCGGGCGCCAGTTTTTCTAAATAAGTGTGAGCTTCCAGAGTGGTCTCGTTGCGCACAATACCGACTGCGCTGACTTTAGCGCTAGGGATCAGGCTTAACACCCCTTCTAACATGCCGATACCTGCACGCAGAATAGGTACGACCGTGATTTTTTTACCGGCAATTTTCTCCACATCAACCTGACCACTCCAGCCATCAATAGAGTAGGTTTCTAAAGCTAAGTCTTTGGTCGCTTCATAGGTCAATAAGGTGCCAATTTCTTGAGCCAGCTCGCGAAAGTTTTTCGTGCTGATCTCAGCGCGGCGCATTAAACCAAGTTTGTGACGAATCAGCGGGTGACGGATTTCATGGGCGTACATGAAAAGCTCCAAAGTCTAAAGAGTAGAGGGCTAGATTAAACGAAATCGAGGTAAAACGGCACTTTGTTTGCTCTCAATACTTGCTCTAAAGCCTCTGGCGCAGTACCTTTTGCGCCTTAATTGTTTAATAAAGAGCCCTGTGATGTCTGCAAATCTTGAACATATCCAGCAAGTAATGGCCGAGGCCGATATTTTGTTCACTGCTGATGAGGTGCAAACCGCGGTTGAGCAGGTAGCAGCACAGATTAATCAACAGTTGTGCAATAGCAATCCTGTGGTTTTTTGTGTAATGAACGGTGGTTTGATATTTTCCGGTAATTTGCTGACTAAACTCACCTTTCCGTTGGAGCAGTCCTACTTGCACGCCAGCCGTTATCGCAATGAAACCAGTGGTGGCGAACTGTTTTGGAAGGCGAAGCCAGAGATCTCTTTTATGGATCGTGAAGTACTGATCATTGACGATATTTTGGATGAAGGCCATACCTTGTCAGCAATCATAGAGTTTTGTCAGCGTGCTGGCGCGAGTAAAGTGCACACTGCTGTATTAGTGGATAAACAGCATGATCGTAAAGCCTGCGCTGACCTAAAAGCTGACTTTGTCGGACTGTACTGTGAAGATCGCTATATTTTTGGCTATGGTATGGACTATAAAGGTTACTGGCGCAATGCTGCGGCTATCTATGCAGTCAAAGGGATGTGATGACTGTTGCACTATGGTTTTTTTGCCTGCTGGGCTAAGCGTTGTAGAGCCTCGCGCAAGACTGGATCACGCGTGGCTTCTGCGCTTGACTGAATAATCTGGCCCGCCTGCTCAGACAGTTTAATCGTGCGCGTGATGGGCTTCTCGGACTGCATCGGCGGGCGCACTTTAAACTGAATACGTGTGACTTGACTAAATTCGGTCAAGCTTTGTAACTGTTGCAGCAAACGTTTTTGTTGATAGCGTAAACGAGTGGCCCAGTGCCCATTGGTGACAATCAGGGTGATAAGGCCGTCTTGGTAGCTGGCCAAGAGGCAGTGTTCACGTGCCGCAGGTTGTAAGTATTGATTGAGCAGTTGTTGTAAATAATCAACGCTTTGCGCACGCGCAACTAAACGCTGCAGAGGTAGGCTCTTTTGCAGCACATTATTGCTGTTTTGCGCCTTAATGGGACGGTAACTCATCGATCACCTCACAAAAAACCAATAGCCGAAGCGATGGGAGTATAGTTTTTGCCAAAATACGCTTGAAATGCAGTGAGTGCAGTACAATGTTACTTAAATAGTATAGCCCACAATAAAGTAGTGGTTATGCTGAGCGGCTTAAATTTAGTGTGCCCGTAAGTACGCTGGTTGACTAAGGTACTTTATTCAACAGCAAATACGGGTAGAATGGTTTTTTTGTGCGGGTGAGTCCAGTATGTCTTACGCGCCTTCACCCCCCCAAAAATGGAAGCGTTATTAATTATGTTTGCGCCTTTATTCAGAAAACTCCTGGGCAGTAAAAACGATCGTGACGTCAAACGTATGTATAAAACGGTCAACGCCGTTAATGCGTTTGAAGAGCAGATGGTGGCTCTATCGGATGAGCAATTACAAGCTAAAACCAATGAGTTTCGCGAGCGTTTAGCGGGTGGTGAAAGCCTGAATAAACTCTTACCTGAAGCCTTTGCCGTAGTCCGTGAGGCCGGTAAGCGTGTGATGGGTATGCGCCACTTTGATGTACAGCTGATTGGTGGGCAAACCTTGCATGACGGCAAAATTGCTGAAATGCGTACCGGTGAAGGTAAAACTTTAGTTGCAACGCTGGCGGTGTACCTCAATGCCTTGCCGGCTAAAGGTGTGCATGTGGTCACGGTGAATGACTACTTAGCCCGTCGTGACGCCAACTGGATGCGTCCGCTGTATGAGTTTTTAGGCCTTACTGTCGGTGTTGTGGTGCCCTTTCAGGACCCTGCCGACAAACGCGCGGCTTATGCCAGTGATATTACCTACGGTACTAATAACGAATTTGGTTTTGACTATCTACGCGATAATATGGCGTTTAGTGTTGAAGATAAATTCCAGCGTGACTTACATTTTGCCGTGATTGATGAAGTCGACTCCATCTTAATTGATGAGGCGCGCACGCCATTGATTATCTCTGGGCAAGCTGAAGACAGCTCAGAGTTATATAAAACCATCAATCTAATTATTCCAACGCTCAAGCGTCAGTTGGAAGATGAAGAAGGCGAAGTGCTGGAAGAAGGGCACTACAGCATTGATGAAAAAATGCGCCAGGTTGAACTCAATGAAGCCGGTCACCAGTATATTGAAGAAAAGCTGACTGAGCTGGGCTTGTTGGCTGAAAATGAATCGTTATATTCCGCCAGCAATTTGAGCCTGCTGACCCATGTGAATTCTGGTTTACGTGCGCATACCTTATTTAACCGTAACGTTGAGTATATTGTACAAGATGGGCAAGTGGTGCTGGTCGATGAACACACCGGGCGCACCATGCACGGCCGTCGCTTATCTGAAGGCTTACACCAAGCTATCGAAGCCAAAGAAGGCGTGCATATCCAGCCTGAGAGCCAGACCTTGGCCTCGACCACCTTCCAGAACTACTTCCGTTTGTATGAAAAGCTTTCTGGTATGACCGGTACGGCAGACACTGAAGCCTTTGAGTTCCGTCAGATTTATGGTTTAGATGTCACGGTTATTCCAACTCATCGTCCGGTTGCGCGTAAAGACTTTAACGACTTGGTGTTTTTAACCCAGCCTGAAAAGTACGTGGCGATTATTGCCGATATCCGTGAATGCCAAGAACAAGGCCGTCCGGTATTGGTGGGTACGGCATCTATTGATAGCTCTGAGCATATCTCTGCAGTCCTAAAAGCTGAAGGTATTGAGCATAAAGTACTGAACGCCAAGCACCACGATTTAGAAGCCGATATTATTGCTCAAGCCGGTCGCCCTGGTGCGGTCACTATCGCCACCAATATGGCGGGACGGGGTACGGATATTGTCTTGGGCGGTAGTTGGGAAGCTGAAGTGGCCGCGCTGGAAAATCCAGATCCGGAACATGTTGCCACGCTTAAAGCGGCTTGGCAGAAGCGCCATCAGCAGGTGATTGAGGCGGGTGGTTTGCATGTGATTGCCACTGAGCGTCACGAATCACGCCGCATTGATAATCAGTTGCGTGGTCGCTCTGGCCGTCAGGGTGACCCAGGTTCGACGCGTTTCTACCTGTCGCTTGAAGATAATTTGATGCGTATTTTCGCTTCAGACCGCGTTAAAAACTTTATGAAAGCGCTAGGGATGAAAGAAGGCGAAGCGATTGAGCATCGCATGGTCAGTAATGCCATTGAAAAAGCCCAGCGCAAAGTGGAAGGTCGTAACTTCGATATGCGTAAGCAGCTGCTTGAGTACGATGACGTGGCCAATGAGCAGCGTAAAGTCATCTATCACATGCGTAACACCTTATTGTCATCCAATGATGTCGGTGATGTGGTGGCTGAATTTAGACATGAAGTGTTAAACAGCACCATTGAGCAGTTTATTCCGCCGCAGTCATTACCTGAACAATGGAATATTGCTGAGCTAGAACAGGCCATTGTGGAAGGTTTTGGTACCCAGCTCCCGATTCAGCAGTGGCTTGATGCAGATGATTCATTGTATGAAGACACTTTGCGTGAGCGCATTCATCAGCAAGTGACGGCTGCCTATGCTGAAAAAGAACAGTTGGTCGGTGCCGAAGGTTTACGTTCCTTTGAGAAGCAAATTATTCTGCGCGTGCTGGATGATTTGTGGAAAGAGCATTTATCCGCGATGGACCACTTGCGTCACGGTATTCACTTGCGCGGTTATGCGCAGAAGAATCCTAAGCAAGAGTACAAGCGTGAATCCTTTAACTTGTTCCGTGACTTGCTTGAGTCGATTAAGCGCGACTCGATTCGCGTCTTGTCTAATGTACAGATTCGACAAGAAGACCCAACCGAAGAAGAGGCACGTTTACGTCAGCAAGCTCAAGAGATGGCCGAGCGCATGCAGTTCCAGCATGAGGATGCGGCAGGTATTGATGACACGCAAGAGCAGGCTTTAGCGGTTGAACCTGTTGCTGTCGCGTCAGTGCGCAGTGAACCGAAAATGGGGCGTAATGAGCCGTGCAGTTGTGGTTCAGGTAAAAAATACAAGCATTGCTGTGGACGTATCAGCTAATGTTGTAACAGCACTTTGATGTTTTAAAGTGATAGCAAGTATGATTTTACGCCGTACCAGAACAACTCTGTGTGCGGCGTTTCTTTTCGCGCGTAGCGCAATATATTGGCGGGAGAATGATTATGGCGGTTGGCTTAGGTGATTTACCAGTAATGCACCCTGTTGCAGGTTTTGAGTTAGGCATTGCCAGTGCCGGGATCAAAAAACCAGGTCGCCGTGATGTGGTGCTGATGCGTGCTATAGAGGGCAGTACTGTGGCAGGTATCTATACGCAAAATGCGTTTTGTGCCGCCCCTGTTATCTTGTGTAAACAACGTATGCAATCCAGTCCACGTTACTTGCTGGTCAATACCGGTAACGCCAATGCCGCTACCGGCGAGCTTGGTTTACAGGCCGCTAATGCAGTGTGCCAGCAGCTTGCTGCGCTAGTGCAATGTTCGATTGAACAGATTTTACCCTTCTCCACTGGGGTGATTGGTGAGCCATTGCCGGTCGACAAAATTGTTGCCGCATTGCCCGCAGCATTGGCTGATTTAGCTGAAGACCATTGGGCATTGGCTGCTGAAGGCATTATGACCACGGACACGCTGCCCAAGGGTGCCAGTGTGCAGTTTCAGCACGAGGGCGTCACCGTGACGGTCACCGGCATCAGCAAAGGTGCGGGGATGATTCGTCCAAATATGGCGACCATGTTGGGTTATATCGCCACCGATGCGGCGGTCAGTCAGACTATTTTGCACAATATTTTGCACGATGCGGCGAATAAGTCCTTTAACCGCATCACCATTGATGGCGACACATCCACCAACGACTCTTGCATGCTGATTGCTACAGGCCAGGCCGCGCTTGCGCCGATTACCGCAGCTGAGGGTGAGTTGTATAAAGCTTTACGCCAAGCGGTTAATCAGGTGGCGATGCAGCTAGCGCAAGCGATTGTACGTGATGGTGAGGGTGCAACTAAGTTTGTCACGGTGCAGGTGCAAGGGGGTGTCAACCAGCAAGAGTGTCTTGATGTCGCCTATGCGATTGCCCATTCACCATTGATCAAAACCGCGTTATTCGCCTCTGATCCAAACTGGGGTCGGATTGTCGCAGCGATTGGTTATGCCGGTGTTAAGGAGTTAGACACGGAACAGGTCAATGTGTATTTAAATGATGTCTGCATTGTCGCGCAAGGTGGCCGTGCCGCCAGTTACACTGAAGAGCAAGGCGCGGCAGTGATGCAGCAGGCGGAGATTTTGATTCGTGTTGAGCTGGAGCGCGGCGGTTGCACTGAAACGATTTGGACCACCGACTTGTCCCATGAATATGTACGCATCAATGCTGACTACCGTTCGTAAGCTGGGTGTTCTGTCGGGAGCGGCTCAATGACTAAGCGAGTGCATGTGGTGGCTGCGGTGATTCGCAACGCCAAGCAGCAGATTCTGCTGGCGCTGCGCCCTAGTGCCAAGCATATGGGCGGCTTATGGGAGTTTCCTGGCGGCAAGTGTGAAGCTGGTGAAAGCCCAGCACAGGCGTTAGCGCGTGAATTGCACGAGGAGCTGGGGATTGTCATTGATCATCCCCAGCCGCTGATTCAGGTGCGCCATGATTACCCAGATTTGCATGTGTTGCTGGATGTCTATGAGGTGTTGCGCTTTAGTGGGCAAGCCTATGGTGCTGAAGGGCAAGAGGTGCGTTGGGTTGCGCCCAGTACCTTAGCCGATTATCAGTTTCCGGCGGCCAATCGTACGATTGTCAGTGCGGCACAGTTACCACAGCGTTATCTAATTACCCCTGAGCAATTGAGCCCTGAGCAATTGTATACAGGCGTGGAACGGGCGTTAGCCGCCGGCTGTGAGCTATTAGAGTTGCGCGCCTCGCACTTGCCAGAGCTTGAGTACAAAAGCCTCGCGCAGCGCTTACAGGCGCTGTGTGCTGGGCGGGCGGAGTTGATGCTCAAAGGTGATTTGACCTGGCAGGCGCAGTTTCCTCAGGCAGGTTGGCATTTAACTGCCCAGCAGTTGCGTCAATTGGCCGGCCAAGAGCGTCCGCTGGCGCAGAATCGCTGGCTGGCGGCCTCGTGCCATAACGCTGAAGAGTTAGAGTGGGCCGCTGCGCTACAGGTCGACTTTGTCACTTTATCACCGCTCTTGCCCACCCAGACACATCCTGGCGCACCGACCTTGGGTTGGGATACGGCACAAAGATTACTGACTGAGTTTAATACGCCAGTCTTCTTGCTCGGTGGTTTAACCGAGCAAGATATTGAGCGTGCACGCGCGATTGGCGGGCAAGGTGTGGCGGCTATTCGCGGTTTTTGGCCGCGGGTTTTATAGCGGTTTCTCTGCCGCTTGCCAGAGTATTTCAGCGCGGCCTTGGTATTGCGCGATCAAGCGTGCGGCAACAAAGAGTAGATCAGAAATGCGGTTAATATAACTCAGCACTTCCGGACGTAAAGCTTCGCTGCTGTGTAGGGCTTGGCAGCGTCGTTCGGCGTTACGGGCGCTGCTGCGGCAGACGTGGGCTTGGGCGATTAAGTGTGAACCACCAGGTAAAATAAAATCTTTTAGCGAGCCAACCTGTACATTCCATGCATCAATGACTTGTTCGATTCGGCTGATCTCAAGCCCTTGTAAGGCTTGGTATTCTGGCATCGCTAACTCGCCACCCAGATCAAATAGGCGGTGCTGGCAGGGGGCAAGGATATCAATAATAATCTGTAAGGCTGGAGTGGCTTTGAGCTGATCCTGTAGATCAGCTAATAACAGGCCAAGCTGGCTATTAAACTCATCCAGTGCCCCAATGGCTTCAATCCGTGGGTGGCTTTTATTGACGCGACGGCCATCGGCTAAGCCGGTTTGTCCATCATCACCGGTACGTGTGTAAATCTTACTGAGTCGATCGCTCATATAAATGCAGTCTCCATATGCAGAGTATTTAAATGGTGGGTAGACCTTGCGCCTGTAACACCTCTTGTAGCTGTGTCTGCAGTGCATGCAAGATCGGTGTGTCACATCTAAGTTGCAGGCTTTGCGTGCAAGCAAAGCCTGTTATATAGCTTATTTCAGTACGGCGCTGATGCAGCACATCTTGGCGCATGGATGATGAGTTGGCCGCCGTTTTCTCGATCACTGACCAAACCAAGTGTTGCAGACCTTGTGCTGCCTCGGGTTGTCCTGAGCGGCACAGAAGCAATTGTAGCTCATCGCATAAAGCATTGATTTGCGTAGAGTAACGGCTAAGCTCACCATTTTGACAATTATAAATCACAGTCAGTGGATTAATCGCACAGTTGATCGCCAGTTTGCGCCACAGTTGCGTCAAGATATCTGAGGTCCAAACGCAGGGAATACTCGCCGCCGTGCATTGCTCCAGTAATGCCTCCGGTGGGGGTTGCGCGCTGGAGTCTAAATCGCCCAGCCACACCTGACCTTGTCCGGCAAACACACTATGAAAGGGCTCTGCTAGATAAGCGCCTTCAGTGCTGGATGCCGCAAGACAGCGAGTATTTGGCAATAGCTGTTGGATTACTTGCTGACTGCCTAAGCCGTTTTGTAACAGAATCACTTGGCTGTCACGCGTAAGGCGGTGCGCTACTTGGGCAATCGCGGCTTGGGCGTCATAGGCTTTGCAGGCTAGCAGCAAATGCTGGATCGGCTGCGGGTCAGGCGCTAATTGCGCGCGAATGGGGTAGTAGGTGGTGTGCTGACGCTGAGCGTCACTGAGGCCGACGCCTGGCGTCTGTTGATAACGTGCGAGAGCCTTAGCATTGCGTAAGATTAAATGTACACAGTGTTGTTGCGCCGCTAAGCGCGCAGCCCATAGGCAGCCCAAACTACCTGCACCTAAAATATGCCAGCTCATAGTGTGCTTGCCTCGCTGTGGCTTACCGCTATGTCTGTATAATCATCTGTTGCACAAGCTATCATGCTGCCGAAAAGCTTGGCATCATCTGCGCTTAAGATATTGAACTGTGGGTTTGGCATGGTGTGTTTGGCGTGGTTTAATTGGGACATAGGACTCTTTATACCCAGTCGCCTAGTGTCATAGCAAGCGCTCTGGCCTGCAGTCGTCATTTAAGTATTTTTAACCTAGAATAATTTTGGAGGATCACAATGCCCTCATTTGATGTTGTATCAGAGCTTGATGCTCATGAGTTGACCAACGCCATGGATAACGCCGCCAAAGAGCTTGAGCGTCGTTATGATTTGCGAGGTAAGGCCAGTATTGAATTTAAAGATAAAACAATAACCTTAACTGCTGAAGCTGATTTTATGCTGGAACAGTTGATTGAAATTGTAAAAATGTCACTGGTTAAGCGTAAAATTGATGTGCAGTGCTTGGAATGCAAGGACTCTTACGGTTCGGGTAAGGTGGTTAAGCAAGAATTGACCCTGCGCGAAGGCATCGATAAAGAGCTGGCGAAGAAAATTGTTGCCGCAGTCAAAGAAGCCAAGCTTAAAGTGCAAGCATCGATTCAGGGCGAACAAGTGCGCATTACGGGTAAAAAACGCGATGACTTGCAAGACGCGATGGCGTTGCTGCGCACCCAAGAATTGGGTCTGCCGCTGCAGTTTAATAATTTTAGAGACTGATCCGCCAACACCGTTAAGCGCTTAGTGCGAACTCAATAAAAAATGCCCGCTAAGTTAGCGGGCATTTTTCTATTAACGTAACTTTAGCAATTGGTCGGAGCGATCTTGCGTGCTGCGATACAGTTCTGCGTTGGTTTCCAGCTCTTTAAGCGGTGCTGGGAAAATGGCGGAGAGCTTTTCTGTCCACTCGCTAGAGGCACTTTGCTCTGGGAAGCAGCGTTTAAGCAGATCAAGCATGATTGATACGGTAACCGATGCGCCAGGCGATGCGCCGAGCAATGCCGCTAAGGAACCGTCGGCTGAACTGACCAGCTCGGTACCAAACTGCAAAATACCACCTTTTTTAGCATCTTTTTTGATGATCTGTACGCGTTGACCGGCGATTTCAAGCTTCCAGTCGGCAGGGTCCAGTTGTGGGTAGAAACGACGTAAAGAATCTAAGCGCTGCTCCATTGACTGCATCACTTCACTGACCAAATAGCGGGTCAGATCCATATTGTCGCGCCCCACCGCCAGCATGGGCCCAATATTGCTAAAGCGCACGGACAAGGGTAGGTCTAAGAATGAACCGTGCTTTAAGAACTTAGTGGTAAAACCGGCATAAGGTCCAAAGAGTAAGGATTTTTTGCCATCAATCACACGGGTATCTAAGTGCGGTACTGACATCGGGGGTGAACCCACTGCGGCCAAGCTGTAGACCTTAGCTTGGTGCTGCTCAACCACCTTAGGGTTATCACAACGCAACCATTGACCACTGACGGGGAAACCACCGTAGCCTTTACCTTCAGGGATGCCTGATTTTTGCAGTAATGGCAAGGCCGCGCCGCCAGCGCCTAAGAAGACAAAGCGGCTGGTGACGATACGACGTTGGCCATTGACCAGGTTTTTAATCGTGACTTGCCAGCCCTGTGCACAGCGCTCAAGACCGACAACTCTGTGTTTGTAGCTTAGAGTGCTGTTGTCTTGCTGATCTAAATAGCTTAACAATTGGCGGGTTAGCGCGCCAAAGTTAACGTCAGTGCCGTTACGAATGCAGGTCAGTGCGATCTCTTCAGCGTCTTTACGCTCAGCCATCATCAATGGTAACCACTGCGCCATTAGGCTTTTATCTGTGGTGAACTCCATCTGTGCAAAAGCATGATGGGCTTTTAACAATTGAGCACGTTTTTCTAAGAAAGCAACATTATCCTTGCCTTCAACAAAGCTCAGATGCGGTACCGGATGAATAAAAGAAGCAGGATCACCAAAGGTGCCGGTTTCGACAAGGTGAGCCCAAAACTGCTTTGACTCTTCAAACATGGCATTGATATTGATAGCTTTTTTAATATCAATAGAGCCGTCAGCTGCTTGCGGAGTGTAGTTGAGTTCACAGAGGCCGGCGTGACCGGTACCTGCGTTATTCCATGGGTTGGAGCTTTCCATTGCTCCATCTTCCATTTGCTCAACAATTTCTAAGCGAAGACTTGGATCCAGTTCTTTTAGCATCACTGCTAAGGTTGAACTCATAATGCCGGCTCCCACCAACAATACATCCAAGTGAGCTTGATTTTCTTGTGCCATCAGTGTGTCTCCAAAATGCAGCTTTTGGGCTGTACAGTACGACTGTAGTCAGCCGGGGAAAGGGTTAGATTATTGCCAAATAGTCAATGCTTTAACCGCTGCAAGAAGGGGGGCTGTTGGTGCATGGAACTGTAAACGCCAAACTATTCATTGCTTGCCACACTCTTGTGAAGTTGTGAAACACAGTTTCCCGCCATCTTTTGGAGTGGCGGATCTTAAAAATGCTTTTACCGCGGGCGCCAGAGTAGAGTGTGCATGAATGCTGCACAGCTTAAAAGGTGCGGTGTATAGATCATCCTTCAGCTTAGCTCTGTGCGTCTTTAAATAGGGCACTTAACAACCTCTCAGACTTGAAAATAGTACTGTAAAAGCACAAGTGAGGAGCTGTCGTATATAGTTGGTTGACAATTATAACGGTGAAATTAGAAAAAACGATCATTCAAGTTAACTTTCTTTAGTCGAAAGGTTTTATGCGATAGCGATAATTGATAATTAAGTCGCAATTCTACAGCTGAAAATGAGGTATTTTAGTCACTTAAGCTTTGTGCTGTGCAAGCGTGCCGCGCTTGGTTAAACTTAGTTTTATTCAGGTATTTTTAAAGGATCTCAATTATGTTGCGTTATGTCTTAGTCGGTGCTGCAGTTATTTTGACTGGGGTTTTAGCCGGTTGTGGTCTGAGCCCACAGTATTTAAAACCAGAGCCACGTTTTACTGGCCAGTTGGTTAAGGTCGGGCAGGGTCAGCCGGTTACCGTACAGGTGCGCGATGCACGATCCTCTCCGGTGATTGGTACGCGTGGCGGTTTATATGCGCAAAGCAGCGCGATCAGCGTGAGTGGCCCGGCGTTTTTGCCACGCTTGCAAGCTGAAACCGATGCGGCGGTGCGTATGCTGGGCTTTACCCCGATGGCGCAAGGCGCTGGCAACGCTCAGTTGACCTTGACCTTAACTGAGTTGAGCTATCGCTCCACAGAGAAAAACCCTTTAGCGAAAGAGGCTCAGTTGCAAGCAGTCTATAAGCTAGAAGCGCGCAATGGCACGCGTCATTACAGTGGTCGTTACGCGGCAACCCTGAATCAAGGCTATGCCAAAGCGCCGAATGAACAAACCAATACCGATTTGGTCAGCCAAGTGCTCAGTGAAGCATTGCAGCGCGTCTTTAAAGATCCTGCTGTTGGGCAATTATTGGCCAACTAAGTCCTTTTTTGCTCTGCTGCTCTAATGCCAGCGCCCGCGATGATAGTTGTCTCAGGCGCTTGGCTTAGGTTGCTGAGGGGGTATTTTGATAAAAAGCTTACCGCCGGCCATTTTTTTAATGGGTCCGACAGCGTCTGGGAAAACTGATTTAGCATTGCAATTGGTGCGCGAGTTGCCTTGTGAAATTATCAGTGTCGATTCGGCGCTGATTTACCGTGGGATGGATATTGGCAGCGCCAAGCCCAGTGCGCAGATCTTGCAAACCTATCCGCACCACTTGGTCGACATCCTGGATCCGGCGCAGAGTTATTCTGCGGCACAGTTTCGTGAGGATGCGCTGCTGGCGATGGCTAATATCACGGCGCGTGGACGTATCCCCTTGTTGGTGGGCGGCACCATGTTGTATTACAAGGCGCTGTTTGACGGCTTAGCGTCAATGCCATCGGCTGATGCTGGCATTCGTGCTGAGCTGGAACAACACGCTGCGGCTGAGGGGTGGGCCGCCTTACATGCTGAGTTGCGCAAGGTTGATCCTGTCTCGGCTGAGCGGATTCATCCCAATGACCCACAGCGCATTATGCGCGCCTTAGAGGTGTGGCGAGTCAGTGGGCAAAGTATGACTGAGCACCGCGTACACCAAGCGTTACAAAAACAAGCATCTAACAACGGCCATTTGCCCTATAATGTTACAACATTCGCTATGGCCCCACAGCAACGTAGTGTTTTACATCAACGTATCGCCCAGCGTTTTCATCTAATGTTGGAACAAGGCTTTATTGCTGAGGTCGAAAGGCTGTGGCAACGTGGAGATTTACATGCAGATTTACCTTCTATACGCGCGGTCGGTTATCGACAAGCGTGGGCGTATCTGCAAGGTGATTACAGCTACGATGAGATGATTGAGCGCGGCATTATTGCCACGCGTCAGCTCGCTAAACGACAGTTTACTTGGTTGCGCAGCTGGGCGGATGTTGAATGGTTAGACAGTTTATCCTGTGACACGCTGTCACACGCCTTGAAAAAGCTGGAACAGCTCTCCATATAGAGTGAACTGAATGGTTATTTTATTTGCCTGTGTGATTGCATAGCGCAAAATTTTTTTATTTTATTGAATTGGAGTACATCTCATGTCAAAAGGGCACACGCTACAAGACCCTTATTTAAACCTCTTGCGCAAAGAACGCGTACCGGTATCCATTTATTTGGTTAACGGTATTAAGTTGCAAGGGCAAATCGAGTCTTTTGATCAGTTTGTTATTTTGCTGAAAAACACTGTGAGCCAAATGGTTTACAAACATGCTATCTCCACGGTTGTGCCGGGTCGCCCAGTACGTTTGCCAAGTGAAGATGATGCAGATAATACCGATTTAGGTAACGAATAGGAGGAGCGCATTTTGATCGATCAGCAACAGGGTGAACGTGCCATTCTCGTGCATTTGGATGGCCGTGCACCTGACGTGCGAGAAGATCCTTATGAATTCCAAGAGCTTGCAGTGTCGGCGGGCGCTGTCATTGCAAGCTTTGTCAGCGTTTCGCTGCATCAGCCCACGGCACGCTTTTTAATCGGCTCAGGTAAAGTTGAAGAACTGCGTCAGTTGGTGATTGCTGAACAAGCTGACTTGGTTATTTTTAATCACACCCTGACCCCCAGCCAAGAACGTAATTTAGAACGTGTTCTAGAATGTCGCGTGCTGGATCGTGTGGGTTTGATTTTAGATATTTTTGCCCAGCGTGCGCAAACCTATGAAGGTAAGTTGCAGGTTGAGTTGGCTCAGTTGGATCATATCGCGAGCCGCCTTGTGGGGAGCCGTACTGATCTAAGTGGTCAGTTGGGCGGTATTGGTTTGCGTGGGCCGGGTGAAACTCAGTTAGAGACGGATCGTCGTTTACTGCGGGTTCGGGTTAAGCAAATTAAAAACCGTCTGGAAAAAGTACGCAATCAGCGTCAATTAGCCCGGCGCAGTCGTCAACGTGCAGAGATACCGGGTGTATCGCTGGTGGGCTATACCAACACCGGTAAATCCACCCTGTTTAACTTGCTGACTGAGTCAAAGGTGTTTGCTGCTGATCAGCTGTTTGCTACCTTAGATCCAACGGTGAGGCGCATTGAAGTGCCTCATTTAGGTGCAGTGACCTTAGCCGATACAGTGGGCTTTATTCGTCATTTGCCGCATAAACTGGTTGAAGCCTTTCGTGCAACCTTGGAAGAGTCGGCTAACGCAGATTTATTGTTGCATGTGATTGATGCGCAATCGCCTGAGCGTGATGAGCAAATTAAGCAAGTGCATACGGTCTTGCAAGAGATTGAAGCAGATGAGGTGCCGATGCTGGAGGTCTACAACAAAATCGACTTGCTCGATAATGTGGAGCCGCATATCCAGCGTGATGAGCAAGGTCGGCCGATACGCGTATGGATCTCAGCGTATAAAGAACAGGGCATTGCCTTGTTGCAGCAAGCGATTGCCGAACTGTTGGAAGACGAAATATATATTGTTACAGTGCGTCTTGCACAACAACAGAGTCGACTGCGTGGCAAACTGTTTGATTTAAATGCTGTCCAGCAGGAAATACATACAGACGATGGTGCGAGCGTACTCAAGCTACGTGTGGCCAAAATGGAGCTGGATCAGCTGCTCAGTCGAGAGGGGATGACCCCTGCTGACTTTTTTGCACAGTATACTGAACACTGATCGCGCTAAAGTTGGCAGCTAACCCTGCATTTTGCGCGATTATTAAATATAATAAAATGCACGTTTAATGTGTATTTATTTTGCCTTTCAAATAGATGGAGAACACTATGGCCTGGAATGAGCCGGGTGGGAACTCAAACAATCAGGATCCTTGGGGTGACCGCAAGCGCGGTGGCCAAAAACAAGGACCGCCTGATCTTGATGAAGCCCTCCGTAAGCTGCAGGACAACCTGAAAAGCTTGTTTGGTGGAAAGAAAAAACCTGGAACAACGGGTTCTGGTGGTGGTTTCGGCTTAGTGGCTGTGGTTTTTGCTGCTTTAGCTGCGATGTGGCTGTACACCGCGGTTTACTCGTTGGATGAACAGGAACAAGCAGTGATCTTGCGTCTTGGTAAGTACCACGAAACTGTTGGCCCGGGTTTGAATATTTACTTCCCGCCAATGGATCGTAAGTACGAGCAGAACGTGACCCGTGAACGTGCTTATACGCGCCAAGGACCAATGCTTACTGAAGATGAAAATATCATCGAAGTGCCATTGACCGTGCAGTATAAAATCAGCAGTTTGGAAGACTTTGTGCTGAATGTGGATAGCCCAGAAGTGAGCTTGCAGCAAGCGACAGAGAGTGCTTTGCGTCACGTCGTGGGTTCCACCGCGATGGATCAGGTGCTGACTGAAGGCCGTGAAGTTTTAGCTGTTGAAGTGAAAGAGCGTTTGCAACGTTTTGTTGACACCTACCGCACGGGTATTACTGTCACCCAAGTCAACGTGCAAAATGCCCAGCCACCACGCGAAGTACAAGAGTCCTTTGATGATGTAATTCGTGCCCGTGAAGATGAGCAACGCGAAAAGAATCTGGCCGAAACCTATGCTAATGGCGTGATTCCAGCCGCGCGTGGTCAAGCCCAGCGTCTGCGTGAAGAAGCTAATGGTTATCGCGATGAAACCATCGCTCGTGCCGAGGGTGAGGCGCAGCGCTTTACTAAGCTGGTCACTGAATACCGTAAAGCACCTGAAGTGACGCGTCAGCGTTTGTATTTAGAAACGATGCAAGAAGTGCTGAGCAACACCAGTAAAGTATTGTTAACCGGCGATCAAGGTCAAAACAGCATGCTGTATTTGCCGCTGGATAAAATGCTCGAAGGACGCACAACGACATCATCACAAACGTCCCGCACCACAGAGAGCACGAATAGCCCGTCTGACAGCAGTGTTGGTTTAAGTGGTGATGCGCTGTCTCGTGACTTACGTGCCAGAGGTAGCCGTTAATGAGTAATAAATCGACATTCGTGTTAGTTGTGGCTGCAGTGATTGGTCTGGTGGCTTGGAACAGTTTTTATATTGTTGAGCAAACAGAACGAGCAGTCTTACTGCAATTCGGAAAGGTAGAACAATCGAATGTGCAGCCTGGTCTGCATGTGAAGATTCCTTATATCAACCAAGTGCGTAAGTTTGATGCACGCCTCTTGACCCTTGATGCACCCACCCAGCGTTTTCTAACGCTGGAGAAGAAAGCGGTGATGGTCGATGCGTTCGCTAAATGGCGTGTGGCTGATGCGGATCATTACTACACCGCTACATCAGGCATTAAGCAAGTGGCTGATGAGCGCTTGGCGCGTCGTCTTGAGTCGGGCTTGCGTGACCAGTTTGGTAAGCGTACCTTGCATGAAGTGGTCAGTGGTCAGCGCGATGAGTTGATGGCGGAAATCACTGCTTCGTTAAATGTGATGGCGCGTAAAGAGCTGGGCATTGAAGTGATTGATGTGCGGGTCAAATCGATTGATTTACCTAAAGAGGTCAACCTCAGTGTGTTTGAGCGGATGAGTTCTGAGCGTGCCCGTGAGGCCCGTGATCACCGCGCCAAAGGTCAAGAGTTGGCTGAAGGTATTCGTGCTGATGCTGATCGTCAGCGTCGTGTCTTGTTAGCTGAAGCCTACCGTGAAGCTGAAGAGATTCGAGGTGAAGGTGATGCAAAAGCGACTGCGGTTTATGCGAAAGCCTATGGTATGGACCAAGAGTTCTATGCGTTCCACCGTAGCTTGATGGCGTATCGTGAGAGCTTTGCTGATAAAAGCGATATCATGGTGCTGTCACCTGATAACGAGTTTTTCAAGTATATGGAACAAGCAAAACCTTAAGCTTGTAGAGTCGGCGCGCGCTACCTTTGTCGTAGCGCGCGCGGTCTAGGTCCTATAAACCTTAGACTCTAGACGCTAGGTGGAAAACCTAGAGGCATGCACAGAATAATCTGTGGTATCATGCGGCAGCCGGGAAACTCCCGGCTTTTTTGCGCCTGTGGTCATACAAAATGCCCAACAGGCCATAGTATTCAGAATGAGGAAGGCGCAATGGCAACGGTAGACCGCTGGCTGCTGCCAGATGGCATCGAAGAAGTACTGCCGCCGCAAGCGGCGCAGATTGAAGCATCCCGTCGACAGGTGCTGGATATGTTTGAGGCGTGGGGCTACGAGTATGTCGTCACACCACATATCGAGTTTCTTGAATCATTATTAACTGGCGCGGGCCAAAAGCTTGATCTGCGTACGTTTAAAGTGACCGATCCGCAATCAGGCCAATTAATGGGCTTTCGTGCGGATATTACACCGCAAGTTGCACGTATGGATGCACACAGTTTGCGTCGTGAAGGCCCTTCGCGTTTGTGTTATGCCGGTAGTGTTGTGCATGCACGTCCACGCTCTTTATCACGCTCGCGCAGCCCAATTCAACTGGGTGCTGAATTATTCGGTGATGCCAGTCCAGCCGCTGATATTGAAGTGATCAGCTTAATGCTGGCCACCCTTGAGCAGGCTGAAATTGCTGATATCCATATGGATTTAGGCCATGTGGGGGTGTATCGTGGTTTAGCCCGTGCTGCGCAGTTATCCACTGAGCAGGAAGCACATATTTTTGATGCGCTGCAACGTAAGGCCATTGACGAAGTCGCTCTGTTGACCGAGCACTTGCCAGATGATTTAGCCGCTATGCTTAATAATCTGAGCCATTTATGTGGCGGTCGTGAAGTGCTGGAACAGGCTAAAACTGTTTTAGCTGCAGCGCCAGAAAGTGTCTTAGCTGCACTGGATCAGCTGATTGTGATTGCTGATGCACTCATACTGCGTTACCCGCACTTGCCGTTCTATTTCGATTTAGGCGAGCTACGTGGCTATCATTACCATACCGGTGTGGTGTTTGCTGCATTTGTACCCAGCGTAGGGCAGTCCATTGCCCAGGGTGGGCGTTATGATGACATTGGCGCAGTCTTTGGTCGTGCACGTCCGGCAACAGGTTTTTCCACGGATTTAAAAACACTGGTTAATTTAGGTCCGCGTCAAGCGGCTGCCTTAACCCGTGGTATTTGGGCGCCAGAGGGTGCACAAGCGGATTTATGGCAGGCCATTTGCGACTTACGCAAAGATGGTCAGCGTGTGGTTCAGGCGCTTCCCGGTCAGTCGGTGAGCGCGGCAGCACAAGCCAATTGCGATCGACAGTTGCTACAGAATTCTTCAGGCTGGCAAGTTCAGCCGCTATAAGTTTACGCCGCAGTTGCGGCCATATTTAGTCGGTTATGCCGACTTCCTATTTGCGCGAAGAGGGCAAAGGTTATGGGTAAAAATGTTGTCGTTTTAGGCACTCAATGGGGTGATGAGGGCAAAGGCAAAATTGTTGATTTGCTGACTGATCAAGCCGCTGCCGTTGTCCGTTTTCAAGGTGGTCATAATGCCGGTCACACCTTAGTCATTGATGGTGAGAAAACCGTGCTGCACCTTATTCCATCAGGTATTTTACGTGAAAACGTTGAATGCTTAATTGGTAACGGAGTCGTGGTTGCACCAGATGCGCTGATGCGCGAAATTACTAAACTGGAAGAGAAAGGTGTACCGGTACGTGAGCGTTTACGCATCAGCCCGGCTTGTACTTTGATTCTTCCGTACCACGTTGCTTTAGACCAAGCGCGTGAAGCATCACGCAGCGAAGGTAAAATTGGTACGACGGGTCGCGGTATTGGCCCAGCCTACGAAGATAAAGTGGCACGTCGTGGTCTGCGTATTGGTGACTTATTTAATGCTGAGCGTTTTGCCGTTAAGCTGCGCGAAGTATTAGAGCAGCATAACTTTATGCTCGAGCATTTCTATAAAGTTGAGCCCGTTGATTACCAGAAAACTCTGGATGAAGCGCTGAGCTATGCTGAAATCCTTAAGCCTTTAATGATCGACGTTACTGCACGTCTGCACACCCTGCGCAAGCAAGGTGCTCGCATTATGTTTGAAGGCGCACAAGGTTCTTTGCTGGATATCGATCACGGTACCTACCCGTACGTTACCAGTTCCAGCACTACTGCTGGCGGTACCGCCACTGGTTCAGGTTTTGGCCCGTTGTACTTGGATTACATCTTGGGCATTACCAAGGCTTACACCACACGTGTCGGCTCAGGTCCCTTCCCAACTGAGTTATTTGATGAAACTGGTGCTTACTTGGCTGAAAAAGGCCATGAGTTTGGCTCAACCACGGGCCGTGCACGCCGCTGTGGTTGGTTTGATGCGGTGATTCTGCGTCGCACTTCAGAAATTAACAGTATTTCAGGCATTTGCTTAACTAAGCTGGACGTCTTGGATGGTTTAGCGACAGTTAAAATCTGCGTGGCTTACCAAAACGCAGAAGGTGTTGAAATTGAAGCACCGACGGATGCAGACAGCTATGACGGTTTAGTTCCAGTCTACGAAGAAATGCCAGGCTGGAGCGAATCCACCATTGGCGCGACCACTCTGGAGCAGTTACCTGCTAATGCGCGCGCCTATATTAAGCGTATTGAACAGCTGATTGGTGCGCCGATTGATATCGTTTCAACCGGTCCTGACCGCAATGAAACTATCGTTTTGCGTCACCCGTACGCGTAATAGCGATGCTTTATGCTGAGTCTGCGCATGCAGACTGGCATAATAAGTCAATAAGAAACCCCGAAAAGTTGGACTGACTTTTTGGGGTTTTTTATTGCGAGATTTTCATTGGCTAGGCGTAGTAAATACTGGCCATAATTGGTTTTGCTCAGTGCTTCACTGCGTTCGTACAGCTGTTGTTGGTTAATCCAGCCATTGCGATAGGCAATTTCTTCAAGGCAGGCGACCTTTAACCCTTGGCGGGTTTCAATGGTTTGTACATAGTGGCCCGCGGCCATTAGCGAGTCATGAGTACCCGTATCAAGCCAAGCAAAACCACGCCCTAGTACTGCGACATGTAAATCTCCGCGCTGTAAATAAGCATTATTAATGTCTGTGATTTCCAGCTCGCCGCGGGCTGATGGGCGCACCTGCTTGGCGATGTTCACCACATCGTGGTCGTAAAAATACAGACCGGTGACAGCATAATTAGATTTTGGCTGAGTGGGCTTTTCTTCAATGGAGAGTGCTTGCCCAGACGCAGAAAATTCGACCACACCAAAACGTTCTGGGTCGGTGACATGATAGCCAAACACCGTCGCTCCTGAGCGTTGTTGTACGGCATGTTTGAGCATGGCAGTAAAGCCGTAACCATAAAAAATATTATCACCCAGAATCAAACACACATGACTCGCGCCAATAAAATCTTCACCAATAATAAACGCCTGCGCCAGGCCGTCAGGCGAGGGTTGTTCGGCATAGCTCAGCTCAACGCCAAATTGTGAGCCATCACCTAATAGTTTTTTGAAGTTGGGTAGATCGTCTGGTGTGGAAATAATGAGTATTTCACGAATACCAGCCAGCATTAGCACCGATAAGGGGTAGTAAATCATCGGTTTATCGTAAATGGGTAGCAACTGTTTGGAGACCCCAAGGGTGATGGGATGCAAACGAGAGCCAGAGCCTCCGGCTAAAATAATACCTTTGGTTGAGTGTCCGTTCATTGCTGAGTCCCTAAGCGTTGACGTTGATAGCTGCCATCTTGTACGTGTTGGCACCAGAGTTGATTATCTAAATACCATTGCACAGTTTTTCTTAAGCCTGATTCGAAGGTTTCTGCTGG
>Ga0265295_1001364_pt1 | contig 43084 bp, 37 predicted proteins | sample Munlansysbiofilm_FD_192503 | JGI IMG/M metagenome (GOLD analysis project Ga0265295, IMG submission 192503) | Leachate microbial communities from a municipal landfill in Southern Ontario, Canada - Methane capture system biofilm | ecosystem: Engineered > Solid waste > Landfill > Unclassified ... | reverse complement strand
CTGATCGTGGACGATTGAGATACAGTAAACCCATCGCTTGCGCGCACCCCCGGCGCGTCCACGATCAGCCTGAAACGCCGTCCACGATCAGAATGAAACAGGCGTCCACGATCGCTGAAATGCGCAGGATTTCTGGCGCAACACGGCCATGCGTTTCAGATTCCACGCCAGGCAGTCCAGGGTCCACTCACCCTTCACCTGCTCCAAGCCGCGCAGCAGGAACTGGCGAAATCCCATGACCGACTTGATGATGCCAAACACCGTCTCCACGGTCTGCTTGCGCAGCGCGTACAGCTTGCGGCCCGTGCGGGTCTTGAGTTTATGCGCCATCTTCTGCAGGGGCGTGGCGTGGGCGTCCAGCGGCTCAGGCTCGGCGAAGCGTTCACGCCAGCCCGGGTGGTGGTCTTCCCGTGCCACCGCGATGTAGGGCTCGATCCCGGCTTGCTCGCAGGCGGTGATATGGCCTTGGCTGCAAAAGCCGGTGTCCGCGAGCAGGTCGGTGACTTGGCCCAGGGGGGCGGGCAGCGTGGTGATCGTTTGGAGCATCGGCTTGACCTGCTCCATGTCGTTGCCGGCCTGGGTGAGGCCCGTGGCCACGACCAGCAGGCTCTGGGCGGCCACCGCAGCCTGGGCGTTATAGCACTGCTCGAAGCCGCCCCCGGCCACCTTCATAATGCGCGATGCTTCGTCCGTCAGATTGATCTGGTCGGACGGGCACGGGCCCGCCACCGGGGGCTGGGGCGGTTTGCCCCCCGGCTTCCTGCCGGTTTCCCGTTCTCGCGCCTCGCGTCTGGCCAGCTTCTCCTGGTAGTCGGCCTGCTCGCGATCGAAGCGCTCGCGGGCGCGGGCCTCGATCTTGGCTTTGGCTTGTTCCATCGCGGCCAGCCGGTCTTGCCGGCGCTTGATCTCGTCGGGCAGATCGATGCCGTCTGGCAGGTCGGATTGGTCGGACTTCTCGGCCTGCTCGAGCAGGTCTTGCACTTCGGCCTTGAGTTGCACTTCGAGTTGCAGGGTGTGGCCGTGCGAGAGGGCGCTGTGGCGCGAGGCGTTGGCGTGGATCTTGGTGCCGTCCAGGGCGACCGTGGCCAGCTTCTGCCCGCGATAGAGCACGTCGCACTGGTACTCGGCAATGATCAGCGCCAGGCGGTCGATCTCGGCCGGAAAGTCGCGCAGCTCGATGCCGCGAAAGTTGGTGAGCGGGATATCCGACGCCCGGTCCGGCTCGCCGCGCCGCTTGTTGATCTCGGCCTCGATGGCGCGCATCTCCTTGTAGGCGATGACCAGGAAATTGCCGGAGCCGCATGCCGGATCGAAAACCCTGATCTTCGCCATACGCTTGCGCAGATTCAGCAGCATGCGTGCGTTGTCGCCCGCTTCGGCAAGCTTCGCGCGCAGCTCATCGAGGAACAGCGGGTTCAGCACCTTGAGGATGTTGGGAACGCTGGTGTAGTGCATCCCCAGCTCGCCGCGTTCCTCGTCTTCGGCGATGGCCTGGATCATTGAACCGAAAATATCCGGGTTGATTTTGGTCCAGTCCAATCCGCCGACATGCAGCAGATAGGAACGTGCGATCCGGCTGAATCGCGGCACCTCGCTGCTGCCCGCGAACAAAGCGCCGTTGACGTAGGGGAAGTCTTCGGCCCAGCGGGGAATCTTGGCGGCCGCCCGGTCCTCGGGCTTGGTGTTCATGGCGCGAAAGAGCGTGGCGATGACCTCGTGCGTGTTGGATGAGTCCCTGGCGCTCATCTGCGCGACGGTTTCGGTAAAACGCCCCTTGCCGACGAAGATATCGGTGTCCTCGGCGAAAAAGCAGAAGATCAGCCGCGCCATGAAGTGATTCATGTCGTGACGGCGCTCCGCCGTGCCCCATGCGGGGTTGTCTTTCAAGAGTTCGACATACAGCCGGTTCAGGCGGCTGGTGGCCCGGATGTCGAAGGCGTTTTCGCTGATCTGGCGGACGGTGCTGATGCCCGCCAGCGGCAGGAAGAAGCCGAAGTGGTCTGGGAAGTCCTTAGTAGGCGCAGGCGCTGGATGGTCGTGGCTTTGTTCCCGAAGGCTTCAAGGAAGGCGTAGGGGAACTCTGCGGGGTCGAAAGGCTGCTCCGCGAGGTCGGTGATGGCTTGTTCGATTTCTACGGCGTTCATGGACGGGGGCGCGTTATGCACCCTTCCAAGGGTTGATGACCGTCACGCCGGCCGCTTCAAAGGGCGATGTGTCGCGCGATGCCACGATGAAGCCCCGCGATGCGGCAATGGCCGCGATGTAGCCATCTGGGGTCGGGAAGCCACGCCCGCCGCTCTTGGCCGTCACGGCCAGGTCGGCGTAGTGGCGCGCTGCATCCGTATCGAATGGCAGCACCCGATCCTTGAACAGTTCCAGCAGTTCGTTCAGGGCGCGATCGAGCAGGTTCTTGCGCTTGCCTGCCGGCAGCGCCCGGATGCCAAACAGCAACTCGGCCAGCGTCACGCTCGACAGATACAAGGTTTCCGCCGCCTGCTCGTTCAGCCAGTCCCTTACGGCCGTGTCTGGCTCCGGCTTCATCGCCTCGGAAACAACGTTGGTATCCAGGACGATCATTCAGTCGAAACGCAGCGGTTCGGCCGGCGTCTTGTCGCGCACACTCTCGAAGACGGCGAAATCTTCATTGCTCAGTGCGATCTTGCGGCCGATGGCGGCCAGGGCGTCGCCTACACGGACGCGGCTCGAAGGTTTGACCGCGGCCGCCAGAATCTCACGCACCTCCGCTTCCGTGCTGCGGCCGTGCTGGGCCGCACGCACGCGCAAAGCGCGATGCACGTCATCGGGCACATTCCTTACCGTCAGGATGGCCATGATTCAAAACTCCTCATTTGCTTTCCATGACTGCAATCATAGATAAATGCAGTCACCCGCGCAAGCGTCAAGCTCCGCGCCCCTTCCTGCCCTGGCGTCCCGTCCTCTTGGCTTCCATCTGCGCCCGTATCCGGGTCTCGCGCAGCTCCAGCTCGGACGGTGCCGACTTCTGGGCCCTGGCCGGCGTCGGGGCCGAGGTTGTCGGCACTTGCGAAAAGGGCGGTGTGGATGCCATGCGGCGGCGGGTTTGCCGCCCCATAGCCGAAGCTATGGGGCAAAAAGACGCTGCCGCAGGGCGCCGCACCGCCCTTTTGCAGCCCGCGATCCTCAAGTCCGACAGACTCCTAGCGGCCTCCGAAGGAGGCGCGAAGCGCTGTTCTCACTTTTCCCGCCTTGGCGCGCGAACCCTCACCCCAACCCTCTCCCGCAGGGAGAGGGAGCCGATCTGCGCCTTCGCGGACTTGTTGGAAAGTCGGCAGGGGCCTCCGAAAGGGACGCGAGGCGCAGTTCTCACCTCGCCCACTTGCTGGGGGAGGTTGGGAAGGGCGCGCACCTGCCTACAGGCGCAGGCGTCATATTCCTTGCGCTGCCTTTACTCTCGCAACGTCAAGTAGCGCAATGCGCTCTTGGGCAAGCTGCCGCCGCCCTTGGCGCCTTCGCACGGCACCGCAAATTCCACCCGTTTGCGTCCGGCCCGCTTGGCCTGCAGCAGCGCGGCGTCGACGCGCTGATAGACCGCAGCGAAGTCTTCGCCCGGACGCAGCTCGGCCAACCCGGCGCTGAAGCCCAGGGGAATGCGCCGCCCTGCGTCATCCTGCACCAGGGTCTGTTCGCTGAACGCCCGCAGCAAGCGCTGCACCACGACGAGCGACTGCTGCACCGGGGTGTCGGGCAGCAGCAGCATGAATTCCTCGCCGCCCATGCGTGCCACGCGGTCGCTCGGCCGCACCAGTCGCTTGGCTAAAGCAACCAATGCCTTGAGCACGGCGTCGCCGGTGTCGTGGCCGTGGGTATCGTTGACCGCCTTGAAGTGATCGAGGTCGAGCAGCGCCACGGTGAGCGGCTGCCCCTGGCGCGCCAGGCGCGCTTGCATGCGGCTGAACTCGGCGTCCAGCCCGCGGCGGTTGAGCGCGCCGGTGAGCGGGTCTTCCTGCAATTGCTGGCTGACCTGCTCCAGTTCGCCTTCGAGCGAGCGGATGCGTTCCTGCGCCGCCTGCGCCTGCCGCTGCGCCTCGGCCAGATGCACGCCAAGCTCGCCGCTGCGCTGCTGCATATGGCGGCTGTCGTCGAGCACCTCCTGCACCAGCACGCGGATTTCGTTCCATTCCTGGCTGTGCTGCAGCTTTTCCAGGCGATCCTCCATGCGCGCGTTGTATTCGCCGCCCTCTGCAGCGTAATCGCCCAGCTTGCGCACCAGCAGGTCGATCAGCGCCTTGGCGGTGTGGTGCGCGTCTTCCTCGCTCTTGCGCAGCACGCTGTGGCGCACCAGCAGATCGCGCACGGCGTTCTGCGCCTGCTCGATGCGCTCGGGTGCGAGCGGCGGCTGCAATTCCTCGCGGATGGCCGCGGCCTGCACCCCGACCCAGGCCTGCGGCGCCAGATCGCCGAGATGTTCCAGCAACAGTCGCACCAGATCGGCCAGACCGTCGCGCACCGCGTCCTCGGTGGTTTGCTCCCGGTCGATGGCGAGCCAGACTTCACGCGCCCGCTGGCTCAGGTCGGTGGCCTGCGCGTCGGTTTGCGCCGCCGCCATCAGCCCGTGCAGCAGGCGTTGCGCGGGGCCTTGCGCGCAAAACGGCTGCACGCCGAATTTGAGGGTCTGCAACCAGAGTTCGCGCCACGCGTTGCCATCAATTGGCGTTTCGGTATCGCGGATTTCGATGGGGGCGGAGCCGCTTCGACTGCCACTGCGAGCGGGCAGCGCGCTCCAGCGATCGAGCAGTTGCTCCAGCTCGCGCCACTGCGCCTGCGGCGTGGGCAGGGCGGCGAGGTGTTCGATCTGCTGGCGCTTGTGCAATTGCGACAGCCCGCTTTGCGAGCGCTCCCATTGTTCGAGCAGCCGCGGCAGCACACGGCCCCAATCCGGGGTTGGCGGCTGCAGGGACGGGGACGCCTCGCCGCGGTGCAGACTGTCGAAAACGCGGCGGTAATTGTCCGGGGTGGGGGGCAGATTGAGTTCGAGCAAGCGCTTGAGGGTGGCGCGCGCCTGATCGGCGATGGTCGACATGAACAGGAGGACGAAGAGAGTTTGACCGCAATCGTATTGCAGGCGGATCAAGGCAAATGTAAAGACGGCGGCTCCAATAATGGGGGGGACTCATTCGCCCCGGCCCCGGCCTCCAGCCGCCATAGCCAGGCGAGCAGCTCGGCCACGGCGGTGTAGAGCGCCGGGGGAATCTGGCTGTCGAGGTCGACCGCCATGAGGAGCTGCACCAGTTGCGGCGATTCGTGCACATACACCCCCGCCTCCTTTGCCCGATCGATGATGGCTTCGGCCACCCACCCCTGGCCCTTGGCGACGACTTGCGGCGCCCCGGCGGCGTCGGCGTCGTAGCGCAGCGCCACGGCCTGCGGCAACGCGGCGGGACGGGGCACCTTGGGAGTCTGTTCGGCGCTCAAGTGGGCTCTCCAGCGCCAGTCTGGCCAAGCTGCACCCGGCCGACCTCCAGCCCGGCCGATTGCAGCGCCGCGCGCAACTGCGGCAGCGCGGCGTCGATGCGCTGCTGCGCCTGCGGGCTGCGCCGCAACCACAGATCGAGCCGGTTGCCATTGAGCCGCAACCGGGCCTGCACCGGGCCGAGCTGCGGCAGTTCGAGTTCGACCTGGGTGCTCCATGCGCGCTCGGCGACGGGGCCTGGTGTCGCGTGGCCTTCGGGGTCGGGCCGCAGGCTCCAGCGCGCGCTCTGACCCGGCCACAACAGCCCCTCCCAGACGATCTGCCCCTGCATCAGGGTCTGCAACTGTTGCTGCACCACGCCATGCAGTTCGGCGGGCAGGCGCGCGGCCAGTGTGGCCGGATCGCTCGCCGCCTGTGGCCCGGTCTGCACCGCGTTGTAGGCCGCCAGCGCCGCATGGCGCACGGCGGTTGCGGCCTCGGCGGGGGGCGTTGTCATCAAAGTCGCGGCTGCCGCGCCGGTCGGCGCCGTGCCCGGCTGGGCACCGTGCCCGGGGCCGGGGCCACGCGCCGCCGCATCGGCAGTGGCCGCTGCGGTCTGCGGCGTGGCGGCGGTTTGGGCTGCGGTTTGCAGCAGGGGCGAGAGCCTGCCCTGCGGCTGCGTCAGCAAGGCCGACAGCGGCTGCTGCCCCTGTGCCCAGGCGCCCAGATGGCTTTCGTAGAACAACCCGCTTTGCTGCAGCGCGCTGGCAAGCTGTTGCGCGGCCTGCTGGAGCGGCTGGGCGGGATTGGGCCAGACCGGCGTGGCCGCAGACGTTGCGGCGCGGGCGTCGGCGCCCGCGACGCCGGGATTCGCGGACGAGGCGCTTGCGGTTGCCTGCATCTGTTGCAGCAGACCGAGCAACTGCCCCGGACCCGACAACTGCGACTGCGCGGACGTCTGCGCCGCCTGCTGTGGCGCAAGCAGAAACTGCGGCTGGCCGTTCCGCGATCCGAGGTAAATGAGCGGCAGGCGCGCGCCCGGCTGCGGCGCGGCGCCGGGCAGGGTCGCGCTGACCAAGGCATTGCCCAGCCGCAGCAGCACCTGGGTTTGCAGCCGTCCATCGGCGGCAGCCGTCAGGCTTGCTGCACCGGGCTGCGCGGTCTGCACCTGCACCACCTCGGCCTCGAAGGTTGTGCCCGGCGCGGCGGCAAACGCGGTCGGTTCGGCACGTGCCGCGCCTGCACTCCCTGCGGGGTTGACCGAGGCAGCGCCGCTGAGGATTTGCGCCGGGTTCATGGTTTCAAACGGGTCTCGACGAGCGTTCAAACGGGCTTCAAACGGGCTCCTGCCGCAGGTGGATGATGAGCTCGGCCTCGGCCTCGCTCAAACCGCAGCGCTCGGCAATCTCGCGCACCGGCAGGCCCTGACGCGCCAGCGCGCGCACCTGCTCGCCGACGGCCTCTGCAGACGGCATGGCGGGCGGTTCGTGCAGCACGGGCAGATCGGCGGGCTCGGCCTGTTCAGGCGCCGGTGCGGAGGGGTGTTCGGTCAGCGGCGGTTGAGCAGCAGGCGCAGGGGCGGCTTCTGCGCGCACCGGCAGGGTGAACAACGCCGAAGGGGGCGGTCTGGCGGCGTCGCGTTCGTGCTCCAGGGTCTGGATGCGCAGTTGCAGACCGTGAACCTGATCGCGCGTGGCCGCCAGCAGGTCGAGCAGGCGCTTGAGGGTGAGGGTCAGCGCGATCTGCAGCGCCACGATCAGCGCAGCGAAAACCAGAAGGATCAGGGTCATGATGTCGGCAGCGGCAATGGAAGAAGGTCAGAGGGTGTGAATGAATCCGGCGTGGCCGAGCAGCGCGTCCAAACGCCCCCGATCAAGGCGCAAAGCACAGCCGTGCCCGTCGGCACGGCGCGCATTTGCAACGCCGAGCAGGGGTGTTTGAGCGCGATGAGCGGACATGGCGGATTTGTTCACACCTTCTTAAGCACGGTCGTCGATGTGTCGCCCGCGGGTGGCATCGGGATCGGGCGCTTGGGCCGGCTGCGTTTCTGGTGTTGCGGCAGGCGCCGAGCCGGAGGAAGGGCGACTGGCAGAGGGCTGACGCCCACCAGGGGAGTCGCGCCGCCCCCGCCCACCGCCGTCGGGCAGGCGCGGAACCGGATCGTAGGGGCCCACCGGGTTGATCGTCGCATCAATCATCTTCACCTCCTGCCAGACTGTGCCGGATGCAGATCGAGCCAACCCGCCTCAAGACTCCCCACCCCAACCCTCCCCACGAGTGGGGAGGGAGAGAACACTCCTCCCCCACGCCGTGGGGGAGGCTGGGAGGGGGAGACGCCCACCCCAACCCGTCCAAGGGCTGGCTTGCAAGCCAGCCCCGTTGCGGCGGGGCAAAGCCAAGCAGTTGGCTTTGCCTTTTCCGCCTCCACCCCCACGAGTGGGGAGGGAGAGAACACTCCTCCCCCACCTCGTGGGGGAGGCTGGGAGGGGGATTCGTTCGGCATTTCCCTCAGTGCGCGAAGTAGCTCTGCAGCCGACCTTCGATGATGCGGGGGTTCTCGCCCTCGGCAATCGCCACCAGGCCGGCCACCTGCATTTCCTGCAACAAGGCACGATTGTGCACGATGGACTTGAGCTTGTTGGCCACCGGCAGAAAAAACAGGTTGGCCGAGCCCACGCCGTACACCGTGGCGACGAAGGCCACGGCAATGCCGCCGCCGAGCTTGCTCGGATCGGCCAGGTTTTCCATGACGTGAATCAGGCCGAGCACCGCGCCCAGAATGCCCACCGTCGGGGCGTAGCCGCCGGATGATTCGTACACCTTCGCGGCCTGGGTGTCGTGATGCTCGATGGCGCCGATTTCCTGCTCCAGGGTGGAGCGGATTTTTTCCGGGTCGGTGCCGTCCACCAGCATCTGCAGACCTTTTTTCACGAACGGATCGGGCACCGAATCCACCGTGGCCTCCAGCGACAGCAGGCCGTTCTTGCGCGCCGTGTCGCTCCATTCGAGGATTTGCCGGATCGCCGCCTGCGGATCGCCCTTGGGCGGCAGCACGATCCACGGCAGAATCTTGAGCGATTGGATGAACACCTTGAGCGGATACTGCAGCATGACCGCGCCCGTGGTGCCGCCGATCACGATGAGAAAGGCCGTGCCCTGGATGATGGAGCTGACATGGCCGCCTTCGAGCAACTGTCCCAGCAGGATGGCGCCCACCGCGACCACGATGCCGATAACGCTCAGAATATCCATGAATTTCCCCGTCGCTGTATGGCTTGTCCGTTGGGCTTGTCAGGGCGTCGCACGGCGGCTCGCCCCGGCTGCGGGCCGGTGGTGCGCCCGCAGCCGCGCGCGCAGCCGCATGACCGCCTGTTTCATGAGCTGGCTGACCCGCGACTCGCTCACTTCGAGCACCCGCCCGATGTCCTTGAGCTGCAGGTCTTCCTGGTAATACAGCGACAGCGCCAGCTTCTCGCGCTCGGGCAGATCGGCAATGGCGGCCTGCAGATCGCGCTCCAGCTCGGCGTCCTGCAGCAGTTCCTCGGGCAGCAGGCTGGCTTCGTCGGCCTGGCGGTCGGCGTAATCGCCGCCGTCGTCGTGCGTGAGGTCTTCGAGGTAGACCAGTTGCATGCTGGTCTCGGCCAGCGCGTCGTAATACTCGGCCAGATCCCAGCCCAGGTGCGCGGCGAGCTCGCCGTCTTCGGGATGGCGGCCCAGGCGCTGGGTGAGCAAGGCTTCGGCGCGCTCGATCTGGCGCTCCTTGGCGCGGCTGCGGCGCGGCAGCCAGTCGAGCCGGCGCAATTCGTCGTAGATCGCGCCGCGGATGCGGATGGCCGCGTAGGTGGCGAATTGCGCGGGCGACTGCATCTCGCCGCGGTCGATGGCATCCCACAGCCCCATCATGCCGGCCTGTTCCAGGTCGGAGAAATCGATCGAGGCCGGCAGTTGCGCCGCCATCTGTCCCGCGATGCGCCGCACCATGGGCAGATGCCTGGCAAGGCGCTGCTCGCGGGTTTCGGGGGCGGGGTAGAGGCCGGGTTTCATCCGATCGAAAGCCATGTCCTGGGTACAGCGCGTCAGGCGGCCTGCTCTGCCCGCAGCCACTGCTGCATGAAGAATTCGATGCGCCCGCTCGGCCCGTGCGGCAGCGGCCAGTTTTTCACCCGCGCGGCCAGCGCGGCAAAGGCGACGGCCGACGCGCTTTGCGGCGCCGATTCGACCACGGCGCGCTGGCTGCGCACGGCTGCGCGCAGCGCCGCGTCCAGCGGAATGCTGCCCAGCAGGTCGAGCGAGACGTCGAGATAGCGGTCGGCCACGCCGGCGATCTTGGAAAACAGCGCCTGCCCCTCGCGCGCATCGCGCACCATGTTGGGCAGCAGGTGAAAGCGCTTGAGGCCGTACTGCTTGCTCAGCACCTTGATGAGCGCGTAGGCATCGGCCACCGAGGCGGGCTCGTTGTTCAGCACCACGATGAGGTCCTGCGCGGCGCGGCTGAAGGTGAGCACATCGCCCGCGATGCCGGCGGCGCAGTCGACCAGCAGGTAGTCGAGCGGGATGTCCAGGCTGCTGACCGCGTCGATCAGCCGCGACTGCGTGGCGACGTCGAGCGACGCCATCCCGGCCACGCCGCTGGAGGCGGGCAGCACCAGAATGTCTCGCGGCCCGCGCACCAGCACGTCGCCGAGCTGCTTCTCGCCCGACAGCACATGGCTGATGTTGTGGCGCGGCGTCAGGCCGAGCAGGATGTCGATATTGCCCAGCCCCAGATCGGCGTCGAACACCATCACCCGCTGGCCGCCGCGCGCCAGGGTGATGGCCAGATTGGCGACCACATTGGTCTTGCCCACCCCGCCCTTCCCGCTGGCGACGGTGATGACCTTGGTCGGGGGGCGCTGCAGGCGGCGCAGTCCTTCGGCTTGATCCATGATGGCGTCTTTCTGTCGGGTCAAGCGCAGCGGGCGGCCGTCGCAGCGGCCGGGACGGCAGCGAGGGCGGGGGCGGAGTCGAAACGGGTCACGGGGTCGTGTTCGAGCAAAGCCGTGATCTTAGCCAGCGAGGGCACATGCAGGTCTTCGGGCACGCGCTGGCCGTCGGTGTAGAACCACAGCGGCACGCTGCTCTCCACCAGCCATTGCAGCGCTGCGCCGAAGCTCGGGCTTTCGTCGAGCTTGGTGAGAACGGCAGCAGTCACCGGCAGTCGGCGGTACAGCGCCCAGAGTTCGGCATAGGCCGAAGGCGCCAGCCCGGCGCCGACCACCAGCAGGCGGGTGACGCTGTCGCCCAGCGCCTGCAGCCACTGCATCTGCTCGGCCATGCGCACGTCGCGCGGGCTCAGGCCGATGCTGTCGATCAGCACATAGCGCCGGTCGGCGAAGTCGCGCAGGTGTTGCTGCAATTCCTCGCCGTCGCGGGCGACGGCCACCGGCACGCCGAGGATGCGGCCGTAAATCTTGAGCTGCTCCACGCCGCCGATGCGGTAGGTGTCGGTGGTGATGAGCGCCACCGCCGCCGTGCCGTGACGCAGCACCAGGCGCGCGGCGAGCTTGGCAATCGTCGTGGTCTTGCCCGCGCCGGTGGGACCAACCAGGGCGTAGATGCCCGCAGCCGACACCGGATCGGCCGCCACCTGCAGTCCCTTGCCCAGATACGCGGCCAGCGCGCCGCGCAGGTTCAGCGCCTGGCTGCCGAGCTGCCGCGCCCGCGCGGTCGAGAAACCCAAGGCCTGCAACTGCTCGCCCACGGGGGTCAGCGGCCCGGCGTCGGCCAGACCCGACATCTGCGACTCGATCCACTGCCGCAGGTCCTGCAGTTCGTGCCGCATGGCGCCGAGCTCGTCCTTCGGTTCGGCGTGGCGATCGGGCCCGGACGGGGGCGAATCCGCAGCGCGGCCGACAGGCTGCGCGGCAAGCGTCGGCGCGGCGGCCAGCGCGGCGGCGTCCTTCTGTTCCAGGGTGATCGGTGCGTTCAGCGCGGCGACGCGCGCCACGGCGGGCAAGGGCAGGTCGTCGGAAGGTTTCTGAGGAGCGCGGCCCTCCCCCTCCCAGCCTCCCCCACGCGTGGGGGAGGGGTTGACCTGCGCAGAACGCGGTTCGCCCCCTCCCCACTTGTGGGGAGGGTTGGGGTGGGGAGCCGTGGACTGCGCCGTCACCGCCGCAGCCGCGACCTGCGCCGCCGCCTCGGCCTCCTGCTCCTCCGACGGAAACCGGCTGGCGTCGAAGTCCACCGCCGCCATCAATTCGACGCCGCCGACGATTTCCCGATTCGACAGGATCACCGCATCGGCGCCGAGATCGTTGCGGATGCGGGTGAGCACCTCGCGGGTATTGGTTCCGGTATAGCGTTTGATTTTCACGATTCACACTCCAGCATTACGCCCCCAGCGTGGCGGTGATTCTGACCTGCTTCTGGTCGGGAATTTCAGCATAGGACAGCACGCGCAGCCGCGGCGCGCTGCGCGCCAGCAACCGGGCGAGAAACTGCCGCAGCGGTGCGCTCACCACCAGCACGGCGGTGGCGCCCTGCGCTTCCATGCGCTGCATCAGATCGCGCGCCCGGTCCATCAGGCGCTGCGCCAGACCGGGTTCGACCGAAGGTTGCTGTGGGTCGGCGCGCAGGCTGGAAAGCAGAATCTGTTCCAACTGGCCGTCGAGCACCGCGGCGGAGAGTTCCTGACCGTTCGGCGACAGGCTCTGCACGATGAAAGCCCCCAGCGCCAGCCGCACGCGGGCGGTGAGCTCATCGGTGTCGCTCACCTGCGCGCCGTGCTCGGCCAGCACTTCGGCGATGGTGCGCATATCGCGGATGGGCACGCCCTCGCTCAGCAGGTTCTGCAGCACCTTGCGCAGCCGGTCGGCGGAAATGAGCTTGGGCACCAGGTCTTCGACCAGCTTGGGCGAACGCTTGGACAGGTGCGCCAGCAGGCCTTCGACTTCCTCGCGCCCCAGCAGTTCGGCGGCGTGGGTCTGCAGCAGGTGGTGCAAATGCGTGGCCAGCACCGTGCTGGGATCGACTACCGTGTAGCCCAGCGCCTGCGCGCGGTCGCGCTGTTCCTTGTCGATCCACACCGCGGGCAGGCCGAAGGCCGGATCCTTGGTCGGCGTGCCCTGCAACTCGCCCATCACCTGCCCGGGGTTGATGGCCAGGAGCAGGTCGGGAAAGATTTCGCCGCTGCCCACGTCCACCCCCTTGAGCGCGATGCGATAGCCGCCGGGCCGCAGTTCGAGGTTGTCGCGGATATGCACCGAGGCGACGAGAAAGCCCATCTCCTGCGCGAACTTCTTGCGCACCCCGCGGATGCGCCCGAGCAGCTCGCCGCCCTGGTTGCGGTCGACCAGCGGAATGAGGCGGTAGCCCACGTCGAGCGAGAGGGTGTCCACCGGCTCGATCTGCTCCCAGCTCACCTCTTCGGGCTCGGCGGGCGCCGCGACCTCGGGCGCGGCCTGCGCCTGTGCGGCGGCCTGCTTCTGCCTTTTGAGCTGCCACCAGAGCACGCCGCCGAGCACCGCCGCCGCGCCGAGAAACGCCAAGTGCGGCATGCCCGGCACCAGCCCGACCAGCCCCAGAATGCCGGCCGTGATGCCGAGCACGCGCGGCTGATTGAACAACTGCCCGAGCAGTTGCCGCCCCACGTCCTGGCCGGTGGACACATTGCTGATGACGATGCCCGCAGCCATCGAGATCACCAGCGCCGGTATCTGCGACACCAGCGCATCGCCGATGGACAGCAGGGTGTAGTTGTGCGCGGCATCGCCCAGGCTCAGGCCGTGCATGAACACGCCGATGACCAGGCCGCCGATCAGGTTGATGAACAGGATGAGAATGGCCGCCACCGCGTCGCCGCGCACGAATTTGCTCGCGCCGTCCATCGCGCCGTAGAAGTCGGCCTCTGTCGCCACCTCTGTGCGGCGCCTGCGCGCTTCTTCCTGGTCGATCAGGCCGGCGTTGAGGTCGGCGTCGATGGCCATCTGCTTGCCCGGCATGGCGTCGAGGGTGAAGCGCGCGCTCACTTCGGCGATGCGCCCCGCGCCCTTGGTGATGACGACGAAGTTGATGACCACCAGAATGGCGAACACGATGATGCCCACGGCGTAATTGCCGCCGACGACGAACTTGCCGAACGATTCGATCACCGCGCCGGCGGCGCCCTCGCCGTTCTGCCCATGCAGCAGAATGACCCGCGCCGCCGCCACGTTGAGCGACAGCCGCAGCAGGGTGGTGAACAGCAGCGCGGTGGGAAAGGCGGCAAAGTCCAGCGGCCGGGTGAGATACAGCGTGACCAGCATGATGATCAGCGACAACACGATGTTGAAGGTGAACAGCATGTCGAGCACGAAGGTCGGCAGCGGCACCACCAGCATCATCAGGATGAGCACCACCAGAATCGGCGCGGCAAGCAGGCGCCAGTCCATGCGCTGCAGCAGGCTGCGCCAGGCGGTCAGGGTCGATGCGGAAGAAGAAGTCGCCATCTCGGTTTACTCGTTCACGGCAAAGTCGGCGGGAATTTCCCAGTCGATCGGTTCAACCACCATTTGCGGCGCAGCGCGCAACTGAAATACATAGGCCAGCAGCAGCGCCACGGCGTTGTACAGCGCCACCGGTATCTCCTGCTCCAGTTCGGCATGGTGGAACAGCGCGCGCGCCAGCGGCGGCGCCTCGACCACGGGCACGCCATGCTCGGCGGCGATTTCGCGAATGCGCGCAGCCACCAGGTCGGCGCCCAGCGCCAGCACCACCGGGGCGCGGTTCCTGCCCTCCTTGTAGGCCAGCGCCACCGCGTAGTGCGTCGGGTTGGTCACCACCACATCGGCCTTGGGCACCGCGGCCATCATGCGCTTGCGCGCGCGTTCGCGCTGCAGCTCGCGCATCTTCTGCTTGATCTGCGGATTGCCTTCGCTTTCTCGCATTTCGTCCTGCATATCCTGGCGGCTCATCTTGAGCTGCTTGTTCATCTGGAACAACTGCCACGGCACGTCGACTGCGGCCACCAGCAGCGTGCCCGAGGCCATCCACAGAAAGGCGCGCGCGGTGATCTGGCCGAGTTGCGTCTGCGCCAGTTGGGGCTCCACCTGCAGCAGACCGAGCAGCGCGCCGCGCTCGTTCCACAGCACCATGCCGCCAATCACCGCAATCACCACGGCCTTGAGCAGCGCCTTGGCCAGCTCACCCAGGCCGGTGAGGGAAAACAGGCGGCCGATGCCCTTGACCGGATCGAGGCGGCTGAAATCCGGCACCAGCGCCTCGGTGCTGAACACCCAGCCGCCCAGCGCCACGCCGCCGGCCGCGCTGGCCACGAAGGTCAACAACAGCACCGGCGCCAGCACGAAAGCCCCGAGCACCAATACACGGCCTGCGGCCTGCAGCATGGCTGTGGAATCTTGAGAAGCGGCCGCCGAAACGGTCAGCCCGGTCTGCAGCAGTTCGCGCCCCATGTCGTAGAACCATCCCCCGGCAAGGTAAATCACCGCCGCCATGCCCAGCAGCAGCAGACTGGAGGTGAGATCGCGCGAGCGCGCCACCTGCCCCTTCTCGCGCGCCTGCTGCTTGCGCTTTTGCGAGGCGGGTAATTCCTTTTCCTGGGCGCTGTCTTCGGCCATGTCCTGCTCCCGCGCTCAAAGCGCCCCGCCCTGCCGCAACACCTGGCCAGACAGGCTCAGGCCCACGTCGACCAGATGCTGCACCACGTTCTGCATCACCGGCATGACCAGATACAGCGCCAGAAAGCCCAGGATGAAAAACAGCGGAAAGCCCACGGCGAACAGATTGAGCTGCGGCGCCAGCTTGGTCAGCACGCCCAGCCCCAGGTTGGCGATGAGCAGCACCCCGATCACCGGCGCGGCCAGCGCCAGCCCCAGGCTGAAAATCGCGCTTCCGCCCTGCTGCGCCAGCGCCAGCCAGGTCTGCGCGGCCAACCCCAGATTGGGGGCGACCGGCAGCAGGGTGAAACTGCGCGCAATCACGGCCAGCAGGATGAGGTGGCCGTTGACCGCCAGGAACAGCAGCAGCGTGACCATATTGAGAAAACTCGCCAGACTGGTGACCTGCACGCCCTGCACCGGGTCGAACAGCGAGGCGAAGCCCATGCCCATCTGCAGGCCGACCACGCTGCCGGCAAACATCACCGCGCTCAGGATCAGGGTCATCGCCAGGCCGATGGCCCCGCCGATGAGCATCTGCTGCAGCAACAGCATCCACGCCGTGGCGGTGCCGAACTGCACCGGCGGCATGGCGGGCAAGGCTGGCGCGATGGCCACCGCGATGAGCGCCGCCAGACCGACGCGCGCCAGCGTGGGCAGGCTGCCCATGCTGAATACCGGCGCCAGCGACAGCATGGCCAGCACCCGCACGAAGGGCCAGAAAAACGCGCCGATCCATGTCTCGATCTGGGTGCTGGTGAAATGAATCATGACCTTGCAAGCGCGATCAGCCGCCGTTGAGCAGATGCGGAATGCTCTGGAACAGACGGATGGTGAAGTCCATCATCACATGCAGCATCCACGGCCCGGCCAGCACCCCGGCCAGCCCCATGGCCAGCACCTTGGGCACGAAGCTCAGGGTCATTTCATTGAGCTGGGTCGCTGCCTGGATCAGACTCACCACCAGACCGACGACCAGCGCCACCCCCAGCAGCGGCAGCGCCACGAGAAACGTCACCCACAGGGCTTGCTGGGCGAGGGTGGTAATCGATTCGGGCGTCATCTCTTGGCCTTTTCAATGAACAAAGCTCTGCATCAGCGAGCCGATCACCAGTTCCCACCCGCCCACCAGCACGAACAGCATGAGCTTGAGCGGAAACGACACGGTGACGGGCGACAGCATCATCATGCCCATCGACATCAGCACCGCGGCCACCACCATGTCGATGATCAGAAACGGGATGAAGATGACGAAGCCGATCTGGAAGGCGGTCTTCAGCTCCGAGGTGACGAAGGCCGGGATCAGCAGGGTCATCGGCGTGTCGGCGGGCTTGTCCAGCGCCTGGTGGCCCGAGAGCTTGACGAACAGCGCCAGGTCTTCCTGCCGCGTCTGGCCGAGCATGAAGCTGCGCAGCGGCGCGCTGCCGGCCTGCAAGGCCTGCTGCATGGTGATCTGGTTGTCCATCAGCGGCTTGATCGCCACGTCATTCACCTGATTGAGCACCGGACTCATGACGAAAAAGGTGAGAAACAGCGACAGCCCGATGATCACCTGGCTGGGCGGCACCGTGGTCGTGCCCAGCGCCTGCTTGAGCAGCGACAGCACGATGACGATGCGGGTGAACGCCGTCATCATCAGCAGCATGGCCGGCAGGAACACCAGCGCGGTCATGAACAGCAGGGTCTGCACGCTCAAGCTGTATTCGGTGCCGCCTCCCGCTGCGGGTGTAGAGGTAAAGGCGGGCAACACCTGCGCGCTCGCCCACAGCGGCACGAGCAGCAAGGCGGCCGCCAGACCGCGCGGCAGCCAGCGCAACGCAGACCGCAAGGTGGAGCGGATCATGGCCTGGCCTTCCCGCGCTGTTCGACGGCGCGCCGCAGCCAGTCGGGGAAGCTCGGCGGCAGCGCGGCGACCAGACCCTGCCCGGCGGATGGCGGCTGCAATTCCACGGGCGTACTCAGCACATGCAGACAGTTCAAGCCCTGCGCGCTCGATCCCAGCAGCAGTTGCTGTTCTCCCACCTGCACCAGCAGCAGACGCTCACGCGGCGCCAGGCTCAGCGTGGCGAGCACCCGCATCGGCCCGCCGGGCGTGCGCAGCCCGGTCTGAAAACGCTTGAGCAGCCACAGCGCGGCCACCAGCACGACGATGACCACGACCAGGCCGCCGAACACGCGCAGCAGTTCAGTCCAACTCAGCGGATCGGGCAAGGCGGAGGGCGACATGGCGGCGACGATTTCCTGACGTTTGCACGTCCTGCCGTCGGTCGATTGACGCCATCGTGGGGCGAACCCCCTTTTGACCTGATCTCGACCCGTCATGCGGCAGGACTTCTGCCGCTGTCATTGCAATCCGCGGGCCAAGGGCGCGCTTCACGCAGAATGCACTTGTTTCATCATCGAAAGACAGACATGCGACTGATCGGCAACATCCTGTGGTTCATACTCGGTGGCTTCGTCATGGGCCTGGCCTGGTGGTTCACCGCGCTGATCTGCGCCCTCACCCTCATCGGCATTCCCTGGGCGATTGCCGCGTTTCGCATCGGCGCCTTCAGCTTCTGGCCCTTCGGTCGCAAAGTGGCCGACAAACCGGCGGGCACGCTGGGCGGCGGTATCAGCGCCCTGGGCAATCTGATCTGGGCCATCCTGTTCGGTTGGTGGCTGGCGCTGGGACACCTGGTTTCGGCGGTGCTGTGCGCCCTCACCCTCATCGGCCTCCCCTTCGCCCTGCAGCACATCAAGCTGGCCGGGCTGGCCTTCTTCCCCTACGGCAAGGAGATCGTGCCGATTGCGGACTGAGAAAAACAAGCGCATCGCCCTCCCCACCCCAACCCTCCCCACCCGTGGGGAGGGAGTGTTCTCACCTCCCCCACTGCGTGGAGGAGGCCGGGAGGGGGGTGCCCTGCTGGCTGCGATGGCGCCGCTCTCAGCCCCGACCGATGCCGTAGTAGCGCAGGCCGCAGGCGCGCACGAACTCCGGGTCCCAGATATTGCGGCCGTCGAACACCACGCGGTCGCGCAGCGCGCTCGCCAGCGTGGCGAAATCGGGCGAGCGGAAGGCGTGCCACTCGGTGACGACGGCCAGCGCGTCGGCCCCGTTCAGCGTGGCGCGGGCATCGGCGGCGAACTCCAGCGCGGGATGCTCAGGCAGCAGACTCCGCGCCATGCTGACTGCCACCGGGTCCCAGGCGCGCACCCTGCTACCCGCCTGCAACAGGGCGCTGATGAGGTCCAGACTGGGCGCATCGCGCATATCGTCGGTATTGGGCTTGAATGCCAGCCCCCACAGCGCGAAGGTCTTGCCGGCCAGCTCACCTTGATAGTGGTCGCTGATTTTCTCGAACAGGCGCAGCTTTTGCCGCTGATTCACCGCATCCACCGCCTCCACCAGTTCGGCGTGCAGGCCGAGTCCGCGGGCGGTGTGCGCCAGCGCCTTCACGTCCTTGGGAAAGCAGGAGCCGCCATAACCGGCCCCGGCATAGAGAAAATGGCTGCCGATGCGGTGATCCACGCCGATGCCCTTGCGGATCTGCTCGATGTCCGCGCCCACCGCCTCGGCGATGCGCGCCAGTTCGTTCATGAACGAGATGCGCGTGGCCAGCATGGCGTTGGCGGCGTACTTGGTGAGTTCGGCGCTGGCGGCGTCCATCACCATGATTTTTTCGTGATTGCGGTTGAACGGCCGGTACAGCTCGCGCATGGTGGCGATGGCCTGCGCATCGTCGCTGCCCAGCACGATGCGGTCGCCGCGGGTGAAGTCCTCGATGGCCGAACCTTCCTTGAGAAACTCCGGGTTGCTCACCACGCCCAGGCGATGGTTCAGCCCGCGTTCGGCCAGCGCGGTTTCGATCAAGGCGCGCACCTTGCCAATCGTGCCCACCGGGGCGGTGGATTTCTGCACCACGACCAGCGGCCCGGTCATGGCACGCCCGATTTCGGTGGCGGCGCCTTCCACCTGGGAAAGATCGGCCCGGCCATCGGGCAGCGACGGCGTGCCCACCGCGATGAAACACACCTGCGCACCCGGCAGCCCTTCGGCGATGCTCGGGCTCAGGGCGAGGCGGCCCTGTTCGATGTTGCGCCGCACCAGCTCGCCCAGGCCCGGCTCGTAAAACGGCACCTCGGCGCGGTCGCGCAGCGCCGACAGGCGGCCCGGATCGCGCTCGATGCAGGTGACCTGATTGCCCACGTCGGCAAAACACGCCGCGGTCACCAGACCCACATATCCCGCTCCAATCACTGTGACGCGCATACCCGGCTTTCTCGTAGTTTCATGATGGGGTGCTATTTTGCCGGAAGCATTTGATCGGCTGCGTGACGGGTTTGCATTCGGTGCGAAGGCTTGCATCTGCATACCCGGCCGACTTGATGCGCGTCAAGCGCTATGCTGCACTGCGACATTCAAATGGAACGATCTGTGAAGGAGATGCACCATGAGCGAACTCCAGCCCCGGCGCCGCGTGCCCGGAAAGTTGCATACCACCCCATCGCTATCGGCCAAGGCACCGGCTCCGCAAAAATCGACGCTGCGCGCAGCGACGGCGATGCCGCCAGACCAGACGAGTGTCGATGCCGCGTCCCCCACCCCCATCCCTACCCCTTCCACCCCCACCACCCCGGCCACGCCCCGCCCCATCCCCCTGCCCCCAGCCGACGCGCTGACGCTCGTCCCGCCAGACCGCGATCAGGCCATGCGCGAACTGATCGACCGGACGCTGCACGCCTTCACCGCCCGAGCCACGCTCGGCCTGTCGCCCACCGCCCTCGCTCTGGCCTTTGCCGACTGGGGCATGCACTTGGCGGCATCGCCCGGCAAGCAGGCCAGCCTGGCGGTGCTCGCGCTGGAGATGCGCAGGCAATGGCTGCGCTATGCCGCCGAGCTGGGCGCGCATGCCCTGCGCGCCGATCGCACCCCCTGCCCGGACTGCGTCGCGCCCACCCCGAACGACCGGCGTTTTTCCGCCGCCCAATGGCAGCAGTTTCCGTTCAACCTGCTGGCGCAGCGATTTTTGCTGTTCGAACGCCTTACCGCCGCCGCCGCCCATGATGTGCGCGGCGTGTCGCCGCATCACGAGCAGGTGGTCGCCTTCATGGCCCGGCAGTGGTTGGACATGCTCTCGCCCGGCAATTTCTTCTGGACCAACCCCGAAGTGCTGGAGCGCACCGTCTCCAGTGGCGGCAACAATCTGGCGCAGGGCCTGCGCAACTGGATCGAAGACGCCCAGCGCGCGCTCGACAAACGTCCACCCGCAGGCGTGGAACAGTTCCGCCCCGGCCACGAGGTCGCCGCCACACCGGGCGAGGTGGTGCTGCGCAACCGCCTGATGGAACTCATCCAGTACAGCCCGACCACGCCCACGGTGCAGGCCGAGCCGGTGCTCATCGTTCCGGCGTGGATCATGAAGTACTACATCCTCGACCTCTCGCCGCACAACTCGCTGGTGAAGTTCCTGGTCGATCGCGGCCATACGGTGTTCATGCTGTCGTGGAAAAACCCGGGGCCGGACGAGCGCGATCTCGGCATGGACGACTACCTGCGCCTGGGCCCCTTCGCCGCGCTCGACGCGGTGACTTCCATCCTGCCCGGGCGCAAGGTGCACGCCACCGGGTATTGCCTGGGCGGCACCCTGCTGTCCATCGCCGCTGCGGCGCTGGCGCGGCGCGGCGACGAACGCCTGGCCAGCGTCAGCCTGTTTGCCGCGCAGACCGATTTCACCGAGGCGGGCGAACTGAGCCTGTTCATCGACGAGAGCCAGCTCAGCTTTCTCGAAGACCTGATGTGGTCGCAGGGCTACCTCGACACCACGCAGATGGCCGGCACTTTCCAGATGCTGCGCTCCTCCGACCTGATCTGGTCGCGCATGATGCGCGACTACCTCATGGGCGAGCGCGCGCCGATGAACGACCTCATGGCGTGGAATGCCGACGCCACCCGCATGCCCTACCGCATGCACAGCGAATACCTGCACAAGCTCTACCTGCGCAACGCGCTGGCCGAAGGCCATTACGCCGTCGATGGCCGCCCGGTGGCGGTGGAGAACGTGAGCACGCCCTGGTTCGTCGTCGGCACCGAAACCGACCACGTCGCACCGTGGAAGTCGGTCTACAAGATTCACCTGCTGGCCGACTCCGAAGTGACCTTCGTGCTCACCAGCGGCGGGCACAACGCCGGTATCGTCAGCGAGCCCGGCCACCCGCATCGCCACTACCGCTGGGCCGTGCACCCGGGCGGCCGCCCCTACACCGACCCGGCGCACTGGGTGCGAGTGGCGCAGGCCGAAGAAGGCTCGTGGTGGCCGCGCTGGGAGCAATGGCTGGTCGCCAAGGGCAGCGGCCAACAGGTCGCGCCGCCCGCCTGCGGGAGCGTGGACTACCCCCCGATAGCCGACGCACCCGGCGAGTATGTGCTGCAACGCTGAAATCCCTTTCACGAGACTCCGCCATGACCGACACGATCTGCAACCGCACCTTCGACGACATCTCCCTGGGCGATACCGCCACGCTGCAGCGCACCCTGACCCAGGCCGACATTTCCACCTTTGCCGTGCTGTCGGGCGATGCCAACCCTTCGCACGTCGATGAGGAATTCGCCCGCAGCACGCCGTTTCACCAGGTCGTCGCGCACGGCATGTGGAGCGGCATGCTGCTGTCCAACCTGCTCGGCACCGAATTGCCGGGGCCGGGCACGGTGTACGTCGATCAATCGCTGTCGTTCGAGCACCCGGTGGTGTTGGGCGATACGGTCACCGCCTCGGTGACCGCGCGCGAGAAATTCGCCGACAGCCACCAGATCCGCTTCGACTGCCGGGTGGTCAACCAGCGCGGCGAAACCGTCGCCTCCGGGCATGCCCTGGTGCAGGCGCCGACGCAAAAGATCTGCCGTCCGCGCACCCGTCTGCCGCAACTGCATCTGGTCGACCCGGGCCAGCGTCTGCTCGCGCTGGTCTCCAGGGCGCACGAGGGCTGCAAGGGACTCAAACCCATGCGCGTAGCCGTGGTGCATCCAGTCAACGAAATCTCGATCCAGGGTGCGATCGACGCCGCCCAGGCCGGGCTGATCGAGCCCGTGTGGGTCGGCCCGGAAGCCCGCATCCGCGCCGCGGCGGACGCCGCCGGAATCGACCTCTCGCCCTGGCAACTCCTGTCCACCGAACACAGCCACGCCGCCGCCGCGCTGGCGGTGGAACTGGCGCGCAGCGGCAAGGTCGGTGCGCTGATGAAAGGCGCGCTGCACACCGACGAGCTGATGCACGCCGCCTTCGACGCCCAGACCGGCCTGCGCACCGCGCGTCGCGCCAGCCATGTGTTCGTCATCGACGCCCCCGCGGCCGACCGCCTGCTGTTCATCACCGATGCGGCGATCAACATCGACCCCGACCTCGACACCAAGCGCGACATTGCGCAAAACGCCATCGAACTGGCGCAGGCGCTGGGCATCGCCACGCCGCGCATGGCCATCCTGGCCGCGGTGGAAACGGTCAACGCCAGCATGCCCGCCACGCTGCACGCGGCCGCGCTGTGCAAAATGGCCGACCGCGGACAGATCACCGGCGCCATCCTCGACGGGCCGCTGGCCTTCGACAATGCCATGTCGCTGGCCGCGGCCAAGACCAAGGGCATCGACTCGCCGGTGGCCGGTCTGGCCGACATCCTGCTCACGCCCGACCTGGAGTCGGGCAATATGCTGGCCAAGCAGCTCGAATACCTCGGCGGCGCCACCATCGCCGGGCTGGTCATCGGCACGCGCGTGCCCATCATCCTCACCAGCCGCGCCGACGGCGTCGAAGCGCGCCTGGCTTCCTGTGCCCTGGCCGTGCTGCAACGCCAGGCCCTGCTCAAGGCCGCGGGACAGATCGACGGCGCCCACGACTGAGGACAAGACTCGCCATGCCCGCCCCCACCCTGCTCTGCCTCAACACCGGCTCCGCCAGTCTGAAATTCGCCCTGTTCAAATGGGATGACTGTCACGGACCCCGCTTGCCCGAAGCCCTGCTCAGCGGCGAGATCGACAGCCACGACGGCCAGGCCACGCTGCGCTGGACCGACGCGCAAGGCCAGCCCCACCGCACCGCCTCCAGCGATCCCCGAGGCGACATCGCCGCCGAGGTCGACACCCTGCTCGATCAACTCATCATCCCGGCGGGCTGCGGCCCCATCGCCGCGGTGGCGCACCGCATCGTGCACGGCGGCACCACCTTCACCACGGCGCAGCGCATCACACCCACCGTGCGCGCCGCGCTCGACGCGCTGCGCAGCCTCGCTCCGCTGCACCAGGGGCCGGGGCTGGCCGGGGTCGACGCTGCCAGCGCACGGCTGCCCGAGGTGCCGCAGATCGCCTGTTTCGATACCGCGTTTCACGCCACGCAGACCGATCTCGCCCGCCGCTACGCCATCCCGCGCGAGTGGCACGACAAAGGCTTCAAACGCTACGGCTTTCACGGCCTGTCCTTTGACGCCATCACCCACAAGCTGCCGCCGCTGCTGGGCGAACGGGCACAAGGCGCGGTCATCGTCGCGCATCTGGGCGGCGGCTCCAGCCTGTGCGGCCTGCGCGGTCTGCGCAGCGTCAGCACGACGATGGGCTTTACCGCGCTCGACGGCCTGGTCATGTCCACCCGCTGCGGCGCCATCGACCCCGGTCTGGTGCTGCACTGGATCACCGAAGAACATCTGGACGCAGGGCAGCTCACCGCCATGCTCTACCACGACAGCGGGCTCAAAGGCGTCTCCGGCCTCAGCGGCGACATGCGCACCCTCGAAGCCAGCGCCGAGCCCCAAGCGCAGCAAGCCATCGCCCTGTTCACCGCCAGCGTGACTCACCACATCGGCGCGCTCGCCGCCGATATCGGCGGGCTCGACGCCCTGGTGTTCACCGGCGGCATCGGCACCCACAGCGCCCGCGTGCGGCAGGAAGTGTGCAGCGCCCTCTCCTGGCTGGGCCTGCGCCTGGACCCGCTGGCCAACGCCGCGGGCCAGGCCTGCATCACCCACGGCGACAGCAAGGTCCCCGCCTACGCGCTGCCCACCGACGAAGAAGGCGTCATGGCGCTGCAGGCCGCGGCTCTTCTGGCTGTCTGACAAAACCGGCAAGCAGCCTACGGGCAAAGGCCGCGAAACCAGGCTTGGAAAACGGCGAAGTGCCCTGGCGAAGCGCTGAAAATCCCCCTCCCGGCCTCCCCCAGCAAGTGGGGGAGGTGAGAACAGCGCTTCGCGCCTGCTTCGGATGCCCCTCCCAACCTCCCCCACGAGTGGGGGAGAGATAGGCCCCCTCTCCCTCCGGGAGAGGGTTGGGGTGAGGGTTCGCGCGCCAAGGTAATACCCCTCGCTGCCCAGCCGCCTCAAGGATGCGCCTCCCAGCCTCCCCCGCCCGTGGGGGAGGAGTTCTTCCGCGACGATCCGAAAGGAGGTCTCAATTCTGCGTCTGGTTGAGCGTCTGCAGGGTCTGAACCATCGCCGCATATTGCGTGCTCAGCGTGGCCCAGGGATCGGTGCCGCTGCCCTGATCGGTCAAATAGACGTAGCCGATGCCCTGCTGATACAGGCTGCTCAGCGTGGCGGTCTGCACCTGCGGCAGATCGCTCAGCCTGAGGGCAAGGTAAGCGAACTTCTGCGGCGAAATACTGCTCAGGCTCACGGGGATGGGCAAGACCTGCGCATCGGCGCTTTCGTGGATCACGGTGATGTCGGCGACGGCGGCAATCGCACTGTCGGGATAGGCGCCCGGATTGATGGCAACCAACGCGGGCTTGCCGCTGGACGGCTGGATGTCCTGCCGCACGGCCGCCGCGGCATTGGCGTAATAGCTCGCCGTATCAGCGTGAGTGGAAACCTCGTCGAAAAACACGCCATCGACGCCGTAGCACTGCGCATAGGTCTGCACGTCCTGCTGCACCAGAGCCGGATCGCGCTGGCCGTAACTGGTGTGCACATAGCCCAATACGGTCACGCCAGCCGCATGCAGCGCCGCGATGCCCTGCGTGAAGGCGCTCAGCGTGGGCGCTGGCGGCGTGGAACAGGCCACCGGCCCGTTGCTCGGATTGATGATGGCCACCGTGGGCACGGCAGCGGCCTGCGCCGCCACTTCCGCCCACGCCGGGTTGGTCACCGTGGTGCGGGTCGCGCCACTGCCGCTGTAGACCAGCGGATAACCGTACAGCGGGACCAGCACGCCCATCGGCGCGGTGCGGGCGACGACGCTGCCTGCCTGAGGTTGAGCAGTCGAATCGGTCGTGAGCGTCGCGCTCCCGCCTCCGCCGCACGAAGACAGCATCCCAGCCATCAGCAGAGCCGACAGCCAGCTTCTTGCTTTGAATCTCGCCATACACCCCCCTTTGTTTCGATTCTCGCACGCGCCAGAGTCAAAAGGATCGGGCTTGGTCAAAGCCGCCTCAGGCCGAGCGACCCGCGCGCTTGCGCTCGTTCTCGGTGAGGTAGCGCTTGCGCAGGCGAATGCTCTTGGGGGTGATTTCGACCAGTTCGTCGTCTTCGATGAATTCCACGCCGTACTCCAGCGTCAGGTCGATGGGCGGGGTGATCTTGATGGCGTCTTCCTTGCCCGATACGCGGAAGTTGGTGAGCTGCTTGGTGCGGGTGGCGTTGACCACCAGATCGTTGTCGCGGCTGTGGATGCCCACGATCATGCCCTCGTACACCGGATCGCCCGCCTTGACGAACATGCGCCCGCGGTCGTCGAGCTTGCCCAGGGCGTAGGTGAAGATCTCGCCGTCGTCCATCGAGATCAGCACGCCGTTCTTGCGCCCGGCAATCTCGCCCTTGTGCGGCTCGTAGCCGTCGAAGATGTTGGAGATCAGGCCGGAGCCGCGGGTCAGGTTGAGGAATTCGTTGGTGAAGCCGATCAGTCCGCGCGCCGGAATGCGGTATTCCAGGCGCACGCGGCCGCGACCGTCGGGCTCCATATTGACCAACTCGCCCTTGCGTTCGCCCAGCGCCTGCATCACCCCGCCCTGATGCTGTTCCTCGATGTCGACTGTCACCAGCTCGATCGGCTCCTGCCGCACGCCGTCCACATCCTTGAACACCACGCGCGGCTTGGACACCGCCAGCTCGTAGCCTTCGCGGCGCATGTTCTCCAGCAGAATGGTCAGGTGCAGCTCGCCGCGGCCCGAGACCTCGAACACGCCGTCCTCGTCGGTCTCCTTCACCCGCAGCGCCACATTGCTCTGCAGCTCTTTCTGCAGCCGGTCCCAGATCTGGCGGCTGGTGACGAATTTGCCTTCGCGGCCTGCGAGCGGGCTGGTGTTGACGCAGAAGTTCATGGTCAGCGTCGGCTCGTCCACCTTGAGCATGGGCAGCGGCGCGGGGTTGAGCGGGTCGGTCACGGTCACGCCGATGCCGATGTCGGCAATGCCGTTGATCAGCACGATGTCGCCGGGGCCGGCTTCGGTCACCTGCACGCGGTCCAGCCCCTGGAAGGTCAGCACCTGATTGATGCGCCCCTTGAACGACTTGCCCTGCGGCCCTTCCATCACCAGCACGTCCATGCCGGGCCTGATCGTGCCGGCGTTGATGCGCCCCACGCCGATGCGGCCGACGAAGTTGTTGTAGTCGAGCGCCGAAATCTGCAGTTGCAGCGGCGCTGCCGGATCGCCGCTGTGCGGCGGCACATGCTTGAGGATGGTGTTGAACAGCGCCGACATGTCCGGGCCCCACTGCTGCCCCGGCTCGCCCTCTTCCAGCGAGGTCCAGCCGTTGATGCCCGAGGCATAGACCACGGGAAAATCGAGCTGCTCGTCGGTCGCGCCGAGCTTGTCGAACAGGTCGAAGGCGGCGTTGACCACGGCATCGGGCTTGGCGCCGGGCTTGTCCACCTTGTTGACCACGACGATGGGCTTGAGCCCCAGCGCCAGCGCCTTCTTGGTGACGAAGCGCGTCTGCGGCATCGGACCTTCCTGGGCGTCGATCAGCAGCACCACGCCGTCGACCATGCTCAGCGCGCGCTCCACTTCTCCGCCGAAGTCGGCGTGGCCGGGCGTATCGACGATGTTGATGTGCGTGCCCTGCCAGCTCACGGCGCAGTTCTTCGCCAGGATGGTGATGCCGCGCTCGCGTTCGATGGCGTTGTTGTCCATTACCGTGTCCACGACTTTTTCGTGTTCGGCAAAGGTGCCCGACTGGCGCAGCAACTGGTCGACCATGGTGGTCTTGCCATGGTCGACGTGGGCGATGATGGCGATGTTGCGGATGGATTTGCTCATGGGGTGGCGTCCTGATGGAGAGATTCGGCGAGAGATTCGATTCGGGGTTGTGAAATGGGGGGCTGTGTGGCAGCGTTTTTGATGGCAGCGTTCTTGACCGGCGCGAGTTCGTCGAGGCACAGCAGGCGGCGCGGAGACAACACGCCTGCCTCCCACGTGCCAACGCCCAGCAGCACCGCCGGCTCACCCGCCGCCAGAGGCCCGTAAACCCGCACGTCTTCGCCCGGCGCAGCAGGCTGGTCCGGCGACAGGCCGCTCAGGCGCGCGCCGTGCAAAAACCGCTGCGCCGAGGCCAGGTCGAGATTCTGGCGTGGCGAGGACTGCAGCAGCACGTCGGTCGGCAGCAACCGCTCGCGCAGATCGGCAGGGGCCAGCGCCTCGACCTCGTCCAGCGTCAAAGCCTGCTCCAGCGAAAAACCGCCGCTTGCGGTGCGGGTGAGCGCCGCCAGATGCGCGCCACAGCCTAACGCTTCACCGATGTCACGCGCCAGCGCGCGGATGTAAGTGCCCTTGCCGCAATGCACGGCCAGCGTCAATCGGTCGTCCTGCAAGGCCAACACGTCGATCGCATGGATCTGCACCGTGCGCGCCGTCACTTCGACGGCCTGCCCCGCCCGGGCGTAGGCGTAAAGCGGCTTTCCGTCACGCTTGAGCGCGCTGTAAACCGGCGGTGCCTGGGTGATTGCGCCGATGAATCGTGGCAGCACGGCATCGATCTGCGCCCGGCTGCTCTGCACGGCGCGGCGTTCGACGATTTCGCCTTCGGCGTCATCCGTCGTGGTGCGCACGCCGAGCTGCAGCACGGCGACATAGCGCTTGTCGGCTTCGAGGTGGCGCTGGGCGAACTTGGTCGCCGCGCCGAAGCACAGCATGAGCAGGCCGTCGGCCAGTGGATCGAGCGTGCCCCCATGCCCGGCCTTCGCTGCGCGCAGGCGTCGGCGCACGCGAAACAGGGCCTGCTGCGAAGTCAGTCCGCGCGGCTTGTTCAGCAGAAGCACGCCGCTCACCGCCTCCCAGGGCGTTTTGCTTGAATTCATCATGGGGCAAACCCGCGCGCGCCGCGGCGGGTCAATCGTCTTTGGCCTGGTGCGAGACAGCCTGCTTGATCAGCTCGTCCATCTCGGCGGCCTTCTCGGTCGTCGGATCGAACAGGAAATGCAGCGTGGGCACGGTGTGGATCTGCAGGCGCTTGAACAGCAGGCTGTGCAAATAGCCCGCCTTGTCGCTGAGCAACTGGCGCGCCGTCTCGGGCTCGGCGCCGATCACGCTGAAATACACCTTGGCATGGGCGTAGTCGGGCGTGAGCTGCACGTCGGTGAGGGTCACCAGGCCGAGGTGGGGGTTGCGCAGCTCGCGCTGGATCAGCTCGGCCAGATCACGCTGGATCTGGTCGGCGATGCGCTGGGTGCGGTTGGGCGTGGCGCGTTTCATCTCTGTCTGACCGCGGCGTCCCTTACAGGGTGCGCGCCACTTCCTTGATTTCGAACACTTCGAGTTGATCGCCCTCTTGAATGTCCTGATAGTTCTTCAACGACAGACCGCACTCGAAACCTTCCTTGACCTCGCGCACATCGTCCTTGAAGCGCTTGAGCGAATCGAGCTCGCCTGTGTGGATGACCACGTTGTTGCGCAGCAGGCGCACGTGCGCGGAGCGGCGCACCAGGCCCGACAGCACCATGCAGCCCGCCACCGCCCCCACTTTCGGGATGCGGAACACCTGACGGATCTCGACCAGACCCAGGACTTCTTCCTTCTTCTCGGGCGTGAGCATGCCCGACATGGCCGCCTTGATCTCGTCGACCGCTTCGTAAATGATGTTGTAGTAGCGGATATCGATACCGTTGGCCTCGGCCAGCTTGCGCGCGCCGGCGTCGGCGCGGGTGTTGAAACCGATGATCACCGCGTTCGACGCGATGGCCAGGTTGACGTCGCTCTCCGAAATGCCGCCCACTGCCGCATGCACCACCTGCACCTTGATCTCGCTGGTCGAGAGCCTGGTGAGGGCGTGGATGAGCGCTTCCTGCGAGCCCTGCACGTCGGCCTTGATGATGAGGGGCAGATTCTTCGCGCCTTCGTCCATCTGCTCGAACATATTCTCGAGCTTGGCCGCCTGCTGCCGGGCCAGCTTGACGTCGCGGTACTTGCCCTGGCGGAACAGCGCGATTTCGCGCGCCTTGCGCTCGTCGAGCAACACCATGATTTCCTCACCGGCGCTCGGCACCTCGGTCAAGCCCTGGATTTCCACCGGGATCGACGGCCCGGCCTCGGTGACCGGCTTGCCCATTTCGTCGAGCATGGCGCGCACGCGGCCATAGGCCGCGCCGGCGAGCACCACGTCGCCGCGCCTGAGCGTACCCGACTGCACCAGAACCGTCGCCACCGGCCCCCGCCCCTTGTCGAGCCGCGATTCGATCACCAATCCCTTGGCCGGCGCATCGACCGGCGCTTTCAGTTCCAGCACTTCAGCCTGCAGCAGAATGTTTTCGAGCAGTTCATCCACGCCCTGGCCGGTCTTGGCCGACACGGGAACGAAGGGCGATTCGCCGCCATAGGCCTCGGGCACGACGCCTTCGGCAATGAGCTCCTGCGTCACCCGTTCCGGATTGGCGTCGGGCTTGTCGATCTTGTTCAGCGCGACGACGATGGGCACCCCGGCAGCCTTGGCGTGGGCGATTGCTTCCTTGGTCTGCGGCATCACGCCGTCGTCCGCGGCCACCACCAGAACGACGATGTCGGTCGCCTTCGCACCGCGCGCGCGCATCGCCGTGAACGCCTCGTGGCCCGGGGTATCGAGAAAGGTAACGATGCCGCGCGGCGTTTGCACGTGATAGGCGCCGATGTGCTGGGTGATGCCGCCGGCCTCGCCTGCCGCCACCTTGGCGCGTCGGATGTAGTCGAGCAGCGAGGTCTTGCCGTGGTCGACGTGGCCCATGACCGTGACCACCGGCGCGCGCGGGAGTTGTTCCGCGTCGGCCTGCGCGCCTTCACCGCCTTCGGTGAGAAAGTTCTCGGGATCGTCGAGCTTGGCGGCAATGGCGATATGGCCGAGTTCCTCGACCACGATCATCGCGGTTTCCTGATCGAGCACCTGGTTGATGGTCACCATCTGGCCGAGCTTCATCAGGCTCTTGATGACTTCGGCGGCCTTCACCGCCATCTTGTGCGCCAGCTCCGCCACCGTGATCGTCTCGGGCACGTGCACTTCGCGCACGATCATCTCGGCAGGCGCGGCCTGCACGGCCTGGTCATTGCGCCCATCGGTGCGCCCGTCATGGCGGCCGCCGCGGCGTCCCCCGGTGGTCTTCGGCCCACGCCACCCTCCCGGCGCTCCCGTGAGATTGCCGCGGGGCTTGATCGCCGCACCACGCTTTTTCGCGGCATCGTCCGCCCAGGACGACGACAGCTTTTCGGACTTGACCTGCTTGTCGTCCTTTTTCACCGCACTGCCGGGCGCTGCCGCGCTGGTCGCACCCGGCGTTTTGGCGGCGCCTGCAGCCGGCTTGTGGATCGTGCCCTTGATCGTCCCGCTCGCGGGGGCGGCTTCGGCGGTCTTGACCGCAGGCTTGTCGGCGCGCAGCACGGTGCGCGGTCGCGCCATCATGTCGCGTATGGCCGCGGCCTCCGCCTCGGCAGCCTTGCGGCGCTTTTCGATCTGCGCCAGCTTGGCCGCCTCTTGCGCATCCTGCTTGCTCTGCGCGGCGGCGCGCTCGGCTGCCGCGGCCTGCGAAGCAACAGACGATGCAGACGACGCCTCGCTGGCCTGCCGTGCCTGCATGTCTTGCGCTTGCGCGCCCGACTCGGCCGTGACGCCCGCGGGCTGCTGCACCTTGGCCGCGGCCATCTTGTCCGCTGACTGATGCGCGGCCTGGGCCTCGCGGGCAGCCTGGGCTTCGCGCTCGGCCTGCTCGCGGGCTTGCTGCTCCTGGCGCTCCTGTGCGGCCCGCCGCTCCTGCTCGGCCGCGCGCTGAACCGCCAGTTCCTCGGCCTGACGCGCCAGCAGATCGGCCTGACGCTGCGCCTCGGCCTCGCGGCGCAGCAGCTCGGCGTCGTCCACCACCGGCGCCTCCGGCTCGGACAGGGCGTGGGCCTCGGCGCCCATCGCGGATTCGTCGCGCTTGACGAACACGCGCTTCTTGCGCACCTCCACATGAATGGTGCGCGCCTTGCCGGTGGCATCGGCCTGCTTGATCTCGCTGGTCTGCTTGCGGGTCAGGGTGATTTTTTTCCGCTCTCCGCCGGGCGCGCCGCCGTGCGCCGCGCGCAGGTGCTCGAGCAGGCGGGCCTTGTCGGCCTCACTGATGACATCGTCTGCCGCGCGCGCCCCGACTCCCGCCTGTTGCAGTTGCTGCTGCAGCAGGTTCAAGGGTTTGCCGAGTTCTGCGGCGAGTTGTGAGACGGTATGACTGGCCATGGAGGGTGTGTCCTAGTGCGGCTTGAAATGTTTGAAGTGCGGGCGTCAGGTGTGAATGGACTCGGGGAATCGGAGACTCGGCGAATCAGGCGTCGAACCAGTGCGCACGCGCCTTCAGGATGAGATCGGCAGCCCGCGCCTCGTCGGTGCGGAGTATGGCGGTCAGCTCGTCGGTCGCCAGATCGCCCAGATCGTCCAGGGTCATCACCCCGGCCTCGGCGAGCAAGGCCAGATCGTCCGCGCTCAATCCATCGAGCGCCTTGAGCGCCGGATCGACTTCGTCGAGCTTCTGCTCGCGCACGATCTCCTGCGTCAGCAGGGCATTGCGGGCGCGCTCGCGCAATTCGTTGACGGTATCCTCATCGAACGCCTCGATTTCGAGCATTTCGTTGATCGGCACATAAGCCAGCTCTTCGAGGCTGGTGAACCCTTCGGCGATGAGAATGTCGGCCACTTCCTGATCGACGTCGAGCTTCTCGACGAACAGCCTGCGCATTTTCTCGATTTCCTGGGTGTTGCGGGCAACGGATTCCTCGGCGCTGAGAATATTGATTTTCCACCCCGTCAGCTCGGAGGCCAGGCGCACGTTCTGCCCGGTGCGGCCGATGGCCAGCGCCAGGTTTTCCTCGTCCACGGCCACGTCCATGGCATGCTTTTCCTCGTCCACGACGATGGATGAGACATTCGCCGGCGCCAGCGCGCCAATGACGAACTGCGCGGGGTCTTCCGACCACAGCACGATGTCCACGCGCTCGCCGCCGAGTTCGTTGGTCACGGCCGTGACGCGCGAACCGCGGATGCCCACGCAGGTGCCGATGGGATCGACCCGGCGGTCGTGCGACACCACGGCAATCTTGGCGCGCACGCCCGGCTCGCGGGCGCATGACTTGATTTCCAGCAGCCCCTGCTCGATCTCGGGCACTTCCAGGCGGAACAGCTCGATCATGAATTCGGGCGCGGTGCGCGAGATTTCGATCTGCGGGCCGCGCGCAGTGCGGTCGATCTTGGTGATCACCGCACGCACGCGGTCGCCCACGCGCAGGTTTTCCTTCGGAATCAGCTCGCTGCGGCGCAGGCGCGCATCGACCTTGCCCGATTCGACGATGAGATCGCCCTTGTCCAGGCGCTTGACCGTGCCGTTGAAAATCTTGTCGTTGCGCGCCAGAAAATCGTTGAGGATCTGCTCGCGCTCGGCATCGCGGATCTTCTGCAGGATGACCTGCTTGGCGGCCTGTGCCCCGATGCGGCCGAAGGCGATGCTCTCGATCGGCTCCTCGATGTAGTCGCCCACCTCGATATCGGGAATCTGCTCGCGCGCCTCGAACAGCAGGATCTCGCTGTCGGGAAGCTGCAGACCGGCCTCGTCGGGTACGACATGCCAGCGGCGAAAGGTTTCGTATTCGCCCGTTTCACGGTCGATCTGCACCCGCACATCGGCCTCGCCTTCGTATAGCCGCTTGGTAGCGGAAGCCAGCGCAGCCTCGACGGCGCCGAAGACGACATCGCGGTCGACATTCTTTTCACGCGCCAGGGCGTCCACCAGCATCAAAATCTCGCGACTCATTTTCGACCACTCCCAAAATCGACGACGGGCACCAGACGCACCTCGCGCACCTCGGCCAGACTGAAATCCATGACGGACAGAACATCCTCACCCTCGCCCGCAGCGGCAGCGGGCGCCGCAGCGGCTTTGGCCTTTTCCTTGGCCTTTTTCTTCGCGGCGCCGGGCTTGCGCCCGGCATCGGCCTCGGGAGGCGACAAGGCGATGGAAAAACGACCCGGCGCATCGTCCTGCGCCCGCTCGATCAAGACGCCGCGGTATTTCTTCCGCCCCTGAAACGGCACGCGAAGGACGACATCGACTTCCAGACCGGCAAAACGCACAAAATCCTCCGGCCTGCGCAGCGGCCGATCCAGCCCCGGAGAGGAAACCTCCAGGCGGCCATAGTCCACGTTCTCCACCTCGAACACATACTGGAGCTGGCGCGTCACCCGCTCACAGTCCTCCACGGTCACTGCGCTGCCGTCGGCATGATCGATGGTCACGCGCAGCAGGCCTCGCGGCAGGTGCTCCACCTCCACGAGCTCCAGCCCGAGGCCGGTCACGGCAGATTCGATCGCAGCAGCGCCTCCAACATTCATCGTTTCAACCTCGAAATTTCCTCGCATCAAGCCAACGCGCAAAAAAAAAGGGCGATAAAGTCGCCCGAGTATTGCTCGTTGCAGTTGCAGCGCACGCGCCGCCATGTCTTTCAAGCGCTCACGTCTTTCAAGCACTCACGTCCGTCGCCTGCAACCAACCGATCATCCCGCCACTTCACGACATCGCACCGTGCGCAACAGTGGCTCAATGTGGTTATCTCGCCATACTTTCTTGCAGCCGACAAAAAAATGGATTATAGGGATGTTGCCTGCTTTTGGCAACTGCGCCCACAGCCCTGCACCGCAATGCCTGCCATATGGACCTGCCATACGGATACGGGAATACGGGCGCGGCTCGTCCCACGCCGACCCTTGCTTGCCGACCCTCTGCCCATGCCGTTCTTCCTTCGCCGCCCGAGCCCGAGCGTCAACCTTGCGCTGCAGGGCGGCGGCGCGCACGGCGCGTTCACCTGGGGTGTGCTCGACGCACTGCTCGAAGACGGCCGCATCGACTTCGACGGCCTGAGCGGAACCAGCGCCGGAGCGATGAACGCCGTGATCCTCGCCGACGGCCTGCTGCGCGGCGGGCGCGACGCCGCACGCGAGCGGCTGGTGCAGTTCTGGTCGGGCGTGGCCGCGAGCGTGCCGCTGGGCATGGTGATGCCGGTGGGCAGCGGCGACGACGCCGCACTCACGCCCGCCGCGCGGCTGATGCTGCGATGGGCGCAGTTCGTCTCGCCCTACCAGTTCAACCCGCTCAACCTCAACCCGCTGCGCAAGCTGCTCGGCGAGATGGTCGATTTCGAACGGCTGCGCCGGGCCGACGCGCCGCGCCTGTTCATCGCCGCGACCCGGACCGACACCGCGCGGCTGCACCTGTTCCACAACCGCGATCTGAGCGTCGACGCGCTGCTGGCGTCGGGCTGTCTGCCCAATCTGCAGCAGGCGGTCGAGATCGACGGCAACACTTATTGGGACGGCGCGTTCGCCGCCAATCCCGCGGTATTCCCGCTGCTGTTCGAATGCGCCAGCCGCGACACCCTGCTGGTGCTGCTCAGCCCGTCGAGCTTCGGCCCGACGCCGCGCACGGCGCACGACATCCGGCAGCGCTCGCTCGAACTCGCGTTCAACAGCCCGTTCATTCGCGAAATGCACCTGATCGGCCAGGCGCGGCGCTACGCCGCCGAGTCGACGCTGCGCATCGGCCGGCTGGAGCGGCGGCTGATGCGCGCGCGGTTCCATCTGATCGCGGCCGACGGCCTGGCCGGGCGCCTGCCGCCGGAGACGCGGATCACGCCGTATCTGCCGCTGCTCGAACGGCTGCGCGACTTTGGCCGCGAGCAGGCGCGCGACTGGATCGAGCGGCACGGCGGGCGCCTCGGGCGCGAGTCCAGCCTCGACCTGTCAGCCCACTTCAGTTGATGCGCCAGGGACAGCGGACAGATCGGCCGCGGCGATCAGCTCGCGGGTGTAGGGCTGGCGCGGGTCGCGCAGCACCTGGTCGACCTCGCCGGACTCGACCACCCTGCCCCGGTGCAGCACGACGACGCGATGCGCCAGCGCGGCGATCACCGCCAGATCGTGGCTGATGAGCACATAGCTCAGACCATGCCTTTGCTGCAGCATGGCGAGCAGTTCGAGCACCTGCTGCTGCACCGACACATCGAGCGCGCTGGTCGGCTCATCCAGGATGAGCACCCTGGGCTCCAGGATCAAGGCCCGCGCCAGCGCGATGCGCTGGCGCTGGCCGCCGGAAAAGGCATGCGGATAACGCTGCAATTCGGCCGGTGAAAGCGGCAGGCCGACTTCCGCCAGCATTTGCCGTGCACGCGCCCGGCGTTGCCCGGCACTCCACTGCGGGCGATGGATTTCCAGCCCTTCTTCGACGATCTGCGCCACGGTGCGCCGCGGCGACAGGCTGGAAAACGGGTCCTGAAACACGATTTGAGCCTGCGCGCGCCAGGAGCGCAGCGCCGCTGCCGACAACCGCGCCGGATCGTGCCCCAGCAGGTTCACCTCGCCGCCTTGACGCCGCAGCAGCCCGAGCAGCGCCAGCGCCAGGGTCGACTTGCCGCTGCCCGATTCGCCCACCACGCCCAGCGTCTGCCCGGCGGGCAATTCCAGCGAAATGTTCTGCAGCACGGGCAGCCAGCGCTTGCGCCAGAAACCGCTGTTCTGGGCGAAGCGCACTTCGAGATCTCGCACCTGCAGCACTGCGGGCGGGGTGGATGGCCCCCACGCTCCGGCTTCGCCGTCGCTGCCCTTGCAGGGCGCGGCCTCGCCCGAGGCGAAGCCTCTTCGTGCCGTCCAGTCTGGCGCAGGCCAGACTGGAGCCGCGGCACTCAGCCCGGAGGGGGTGCTCCCCACCCCGACCCGTCCAATGGTTGGCTTGCAAGCCAGCCCCGTTCCGGCGGGGCAAAGCCAAGCAGTTGGCTTTGCCTTTTCCGCCTCCACCCCCACGAGTGGGGAGGGGGTGATCACTCCTCCCCCACTTGCTGGGGGAGGTTGGGAGGGGGAGATGCCCGCCTTGGGGCGGCCCGGCGGCGGGGTGGCGTTTTTTTCGGACGCTTGCACCAGCCGATGCGGGCGACTGCGCAACAGCATCTGTGTATAGGGATGTTGCGGCGCGGCGAACACCGCCTCCACCGCGCCGGTCTCCACCACCCTGCCCTGCTGCATCACGGCCACGCGATGCGCATAGCGCCGCACCAGAGGAAGGTCGTGGGTGATGAACAGCAAGGCCAGACCGTACTCCGCTTGCAGGGCATCGAGCAGATCGAGAATCTGGCGGCGCACGGTCACATCCAGCGCCGTGGTGGGCTCGTCGGCCAGCAGCAGGCGCGGGCGGCAGGCCAGCGCCATGGCAATCATCACCCGCTGTCTCTGCCCGCCGGAGAGTTGGTGCGGGTAGTCTGCAGCGCGCCTTGCGGGCTGGTCTACGCCCATCTGTCCCAGCAACTCCACCGCCCTCGCCCAGGCGGCGCGGCGCGGCAGCGCCTCGTGCAGTTCCAGCACCTCGGCAATCTGCCGCCCGACCGGATGCAGCGGGTTGAGCGCGGTCATCGGCTCCTGGAAGATCATGGCGATGTCCTTGCCGCGCAGCGCCCGCATCTGCCGTTCGCTCAAGGCGGAGAGTTCGCGTCCGTCGAATTGCACGCTGCCGGTTTGCTGCGCGCCACCCAGCAACCGCAGCAGCGCCAGCGCCGTCACCGTCTTGCCCGAGCCGGATTCGCCGACCAGCGCGACCTTTTCGCCCGCGGCGATGGCGAGGTCGATGCCGTGCACCACGGTCTGCGCGCCGAAACGCACCCGCAGATCGCGCACCTGGAGCAGGGGTTTCGGGGTTTTCCCGTCCATCATCTGCCCATGCCGGTGTAGCGGGGATCGAGGGCGTCGCGCAGCGCCTCGCCGATGAAGGTCAGCAGCAGCAGAATGCTCACCAGCGCGCCGAAGGCCGCGGCGGAAATCCACCACGCATCCAGATTGGCCTTGCCCTGCGCCAGCAGTTCGCCCAGACTGGGCGTGGGCGGCGGCACGCCCAGACCGAGAAAGTCCAGACTGGTGAGCGCCAGCAGCGCGCCACTCATGCGAAACGGCAGAAAGGTCACGACCGGCGTGAGGCTGTTGGGCAGGATGTGGCGCCACATGATGCGGCCATGCGACAGCCCCAGCGCCTGCGCCGCGCGTACATAGTCCATCTGCCGGTTGCGCAGGAATTCGGCGCGCACATAGTCGGCCAGCCCCATCCAGCCGAACAGCGACAGCAGCACCAGCAGCAAGGCCAGCCCCGGAGCGAACACGGCGGAAAAAATGATCAGCAGATACAGCTCAGGCATCGCGCCCCAGACTTCCATCAGCCGCTGCACCGTCAGATCGATGCGCCCGCCGAAATAGCCCTGCACCGCGCCGATGAGCAGGCCAAGCGCCGTGCCCGTGACCGTCAGCGCCAACGCGAACAGTACCGACAGTCGAAAGCCGTAGATCAGCCGCGCCAGCACGTCGCGCCCGCGATCGTCGGTGCCCAGCCAGTGTCGCGCCGACGGCGAAGACGGAAAAGGCCGCTGCGCGTAGTAGTCGATGGTCGTGGCGCTGTAGGGAATGGGGGGATAGAGCGCGAAATTGCCGGGCGCCGACAGTCTGGCGCGGATATAGGGATCGAGATAGTCGGTCGGCGTGTGAAAGTCGCCGCCAAACGTGGTTTCTGGATAGCTGTGCAGCAGCGGCAGATAAAACCGTCCGTCATACCGCACCAGCAGCGGCCGGTCGTTGCTGAGCACGGGCGCGAGCAGACTCAGCCCGAACAGCAGCGCAAACAGCCACAGGCTCCAGCGCCCCAGGCGATGCGTCTTGAACCGCGCCCATCCCTGCGTCAGAAAGGGATGGCGCGCGGGCGGCGCCAGATCGACTGCGCTCACCGCAGCGCCCCGAACTGAATGCGCGGATCGACCCAGACATAGCTCAGATCGGCGATCAGCTTGGTCACCAGCCCGATCAGGGTGAACAGGTAGAGCGAGCCCATGACCACCGGATAGTCGCGCCGCATCACCGCCTCATACGACAGCAGCCCCAGCCCGGGAAGCGAGAACAGCGTTTCGATCAGCAGCGAGCTGGCGAAAAACGCGCCGACGAACGCTGCCGGAAACCCGGTGACCAGCGGCACCAGCGCGTTGCGCAGCACATGCCGCCACAGCACGGTGCGTTCGCTCAGCCCCTTGGCCCGCGCCGTGAGCACATACTGCTTGCGGATTTCTTCCAGAAAGGCGTTCTTGGTCAGCATGGTGATGATGGCAAAACTGCCCGCGGTGGAGGCCAGCACCGGCAGGGTGATGTGCCAGAGATAGTCGGTGATCTTGTGCCAGAAGCCGAACTGCGACCAGCCGTCGGACACCAACCCGCGCAGCGGAAACCATTGCAGCCAGGTGCCCCCGGCGAACAGCACCAGCAGCAGCACGCCCAGCACGAAGCCCGGAATGGCATAGCCCACCAGCACCGCGATGCTGGTGGACACATCGAAACGGCTGCCATGCCGCACCGCCTTGGCAATGCCCAGCGGAATGGAGATGAGGTAGGTCAGCAGGAAATTCCACAACCCCAGCGAGATCGACACCGGCAGGCGCTCGCGGATCAGCGTCCACACCGCTTCGTGGTGGTAATAGCTGCGCCCGAGGTCGAAATGCGCGAATTGCCACAGCATGTCGAGGTAGCGCTGCAGTGGCGGCTTGTCGAAGCCGTAGAGCTTTTTCAGCTCGGCGAGTTGCTGCGGCGAAATGCCCTGCGCGCCGCGGTAAATGCCCTGCGCCGTCGCCGCCTCGCCCGCCGCCCCACCCTCCTTGCCGCGCAGTTGCGACACCATCTGCTCCACCGGCCCGCCCGGCACGAACTGCACCACGACGAAGGTGAGGGTGAGCACGCCCAGCAGGGTGGGAATCATCAGCAGCACCCGCTTGAGGAGGTAGGCCCAGAGATTCATGCCAGCGCTCCGGAAGCGGGTTTGGAATCAGCCCACCAGCACTGCACTGCCCAACTCTCGGGCTGGTAGTACAGCGGCAGGATTTTCGGCCAGGAAAATTTACGGGCGGCGATCGCCACGCGGAAGGTGTCGCTATACCACTGCGGCACGGAATACCAGCCGCAGACCAGCACGCGGTCGAGTGCGCGGCAGGCGGTCTGCAGCGCTTGCATGGAAGTGGCCGCCACCACGCGCTCGATCAGCGCATCGACTGCCGGATCGCGCAAGCCCCAGACGTTGTCCGAACCCTGCACCGCAGCCGCGCGCGAGCCGAAGCGGTCGAACAATTCGTTGCCCGGGCTGGTGCTGCCGCCGTAGCGGATGGTGGTCATGTCGAAGTCGAAGGTGTCCATGCGCTGCTGGTAGAGGGCGAAATCGACCAGGCGATAGTTGAGTGCGATGCCCAGCCGTTGCAGCGCCTGGGCATAGACGGAAATGATGCGCGACATCGAGCCCTGGCTATCCAGATATTCGATCACCAATGCCTCGCCGCGGGCATTGCGCAGCGCACCATCGCGCCAGTGCCAGCCCGCCTGCTCCAGCAGCGCGCGCGCCTTGAGCAGATTGCCGCGCAGACTGTTCGGCGAAGGTGAAAGCCCCCACGTTCGGTCTTCGCCCTCTCTGCCCTTGCAGGGCGCGGCTTCGCCCGAGGCGAAGCCCCTTCGTGCCGTCCAGTCTGGCGCAGGCCAGACTGGAGCCGCGGCACTCAGCCCCGAGGGGGCGCGCCCCGCCTTGGGGCGGCCCGGCGGCGGGGCGGTCGTCGGCATGCGCGGCAGTTCTCCAAAAACCTCGGCTGACAGCTTGGCGCGCAGCGGCTCCAGCAAGGCCAACTCATCCGGACCAGGCGTGCCATGCGCCTCGAACGGGGTATTGGCGAAATAGCCTTCGATGCGTTTGTAGGCGCCGTAGAACAGCATGCGGTTGAGCCATTGAAAATCGAGCGCCAGGGCCAGCGCCTGACGCACCCGCACGTCCTGAAACTGCGCTCGGCGCAGATTGACCACAAAGCCCTGAAACCCCGCGGGATTGTGGTTGGGCAGTTCCAGCTTTTTCAGCGCACCGCTGTCGAAGCCGGGGCCGCGGTATTGCCGCGCCCAGTTGCGGGCGATGAACTCCTGGATCAGGTCGAACTCGCCCGCCTTGAACGCCTCCAGCCGTGCCGTGCCGTCGAGATAGAGCTTGTAGGTGATCTCGGCAAAGTTGAACTGCCCGCGGCGGGTGGGCAGGTTCCAGCCCCAGTAATCGCTGCGACGGGCGTAGGTGATGTCGCGCTGCTGCGATGTATGGGCGATGCGGTAGGGCCCGCTGGCGATGGGCGCGTCGATCACTTCGTTGAACGCCCGCGAGCCTGCCCACTTGGGCGAAAACACCGGCAGGCCGGCAAGCAGGATGGGCAGTTCGTGATTGCGCTGCCTGAAGGTGAAGCGCACCCGCCGCGCATCCAGGGCTTGCACGCCGGCCACATCGGCGTAGAGGCTGGCGAACTGCGGCGCCGACGCGCTGCTGATGAGGGTGCTGAAGCTGTACGCCACGTCGTGCGCGGTGACTGCGTCGCCATTGGAAAACCGCGCCCGCGGGTCGAGGCGAAACAGCACGGACAGGCCGTCCTGGGCCACGGCGATGTCCTCGGCCAGCAGGCCGTAGACGGTGTTGGGCTCGTCCCAGCTCGGAGTCATCAGGGTTTCGAACACCAGGGTATTCAGCCCCGGCGCCGCGTTGCCCTTGAGGGTGAAGGGGTTGAGCTTGTCGAAGCTGCCGCCCACCGTCGGCGGTGTCAGTACCAGGCGCCCGCCCACGGGGGCCGCGGGATCGACATAGTCGAAATGGGTGAAATCCGGCGGGTATTTCGCTTGGTCGTACAGCGCGAATGCGCCCTGCAGGGGCTGCGCGCCCCACGCCGCCGCCGGGAACAAGCCCGCAGGCAGGCTTTGCAGCAGGCGGCGGCGGGTGAGGGACAGCGAACGAGACAGGGCGTGGGCCATGCGAGAATTCTGCATCAAACCCCATTCCACACCGCATCATCGTTGAAAGCGCTTCAATCATGGCATTCCTCCAAGGCAAACGCATCCTCATCACCGGCCTGCTGTCCAACCGTTCCATCGCCTATGGCATCGCCCAGGCCTGCCACCGCGAGGGCGCCGAGCTGGCGTTCACCTACGTGGGCGAGCGCTTCAGGCAGCGCATCACCGAATTCGCCGCCGAGTTCGGCAGCACCCTGGTGTTCGACTGCGACGTGAGCGACGACGCGCAGATCGAAGCCACTTTCAGCGGTCTGGCCGCGCATTGGCCGCAGCTCGACGGCCTGGTGCATTCCATCGGCTTCGCCCCGCGCGAGGCGATTGCGGGCGACTTCATGGACGGCCTTTCCCGCGAGGGCTTTCGCATCGCGCACGACATCTCGGCCTATTCCTTCCCCGCTCTGGCCAAGGCCGCGCTGCCGCTGCTGAACAAGTCGGTGGAGGCGGGGCAGATGCCTTCGCTCATCACCATGACCTATCTGGGCGCCGAGCGCGTGGTGCCCAACTACAACACCATGGGCGTGGCCAAGGCCGCGCTCGAAGCCACGGTGCGCTTCATGGCCGAATCGCTGGGCCCGCGCGGCATGCGGGTCAACGCCATCAGCGCCGGACCGATCAAGACCCTGGCCGCCTCGGGCATTGCCGACTTCGGCAAGATGCTCAAGTTCAACGCCGACAACGCCCCGCTGCGCCGCAACGTCGATACCCTGCAGGTCGGCAATGCCTCGGCCTTCCTGCTGTCCGATCTGGCAGCGGGCATCACGGCGGAGGTTCTGCACGTCGATGCGGGCATGCACGCCGTGGTCGGCGGCATGGCGGGGCTGGGCGAGTGAGGCCAGCGCCGTGAGCTGAGGGAGGATGGGCCATGCGTCCACGTCTTGCTCCCGTGTTGCGGTTTTCCGCCATCTCGGCAGCGCTCCTTCTGTCGGCATGCGGCAAACCGCCTGAATCCCCCTCCATCGCCGGGACGAGCGGCGTGCCCGACTATCTCGCGGGCGCGACCGCCTACACGCCCGCGGCTGCCTCGGCGCAGCGTCAAACCGTTGCCGTAGCGGCGCATGCGTTCGCTGCCAACTCGGCAGGAACCGATCTACCCATCCTGTCCACCCCGCCGGTCAATACGCCGCCCCAGGGCGCGCTGGTGCTGGTGCAGGTGCTCACCCAGAGCCCGGCCACGCTGCAAGCCATCCGCGACAACAAGGGCAACAGCTACAGACCGATCCACCCGGGACAGACCTATTCCGATCAAAAGGCCGACACGGCCTTGTTCGTGAGTCAAGACGCCCAGGGCGGCGCGGGCCAGGTCTGGAGCCTGGTGAAGGCGCCGGGGCATGAGGCGGACGAAGCCAGCCTCTACGTCGTGGTCGTCGCAGGCGCCCGTCATATTGGCGCCTGGGGTTTCAGCAACACCACGCCTTACGGCCTGCGCACCCCGCTGGAAACCACGGCAGACGACAGCATCGTGGTGTCGTTCTGGGGTCCGGCGGATTAGGGCCTGTTCACCCCATTTCTGCACCCGCGTTGCCCCCAGACGGGGAGGGATGCAAGGCGGAGGGCAGGGGCAAGGCTGGGCGCCTTGCCCCAGCCCGACAACGCCGCAGACGCCCCGTCTGGGGGCAACCCTTCGGGCCGGGGGTCTGGGCGGCGCACTGCCACGTTGCAGTCCGCTTGTGGTGGAGACCACCACGGCGCGGCCTGCGCCTCGCATTGCCTCCGCCCAGACCCCCGG